>Ga0268262_10003217_pt1 | contig 17902 bp, 17 predicted proteins | sample TergutNc150P3_FD_190354 | JGI IMG/M metagenome (GOLD analysis project Ga0268262, IMG submission 190354) | Nasutitermes corniger P3 segment gut microbial community from laboratory colony in Florida, USA - Nc150 P3 (SPAdes) (version 2) | ecosystem: Host-associated > Arthropoda: Insects >...
ATGGGCGTATAACTCAGCGGCTAGAGTGCTATCTTCACACGGTAGAAGTCCCTGGTTCGAATCCAGGTACGCCCACCAGACCTAGAGCAGTGCAACTTTGTAAAGCAAAGGAAAGGTAAGGCAATGCCCAACATTACAGCCACGCAGCTCCGCGCCGGGATGATTGTAGTCTTCGAGGGCGAGCTGTGCCGCGTCATCAGCGTGGAACACCAGACGCCCGGCAACCTGCCGGCCAGGGTGGTCACAAAGATGAAGCGCCTGAAGGACGGCATCAACCGCGAAAACCGCTTCGGGTCGTCGGACAAAATAGAAAAGGCCGCCCTGGAGCAGCAGGCACTGGAGTTCCTGTACGAGGACGGCGACAACCTGGTGCTGATGAACAACGAAACCTACGAGCAGACCTGGGTCGGCAAGGACATCGTGGGGGACGACCTGCCCTTCCTCCAGCCCAACATGCAGATAGAAGTGGAGTTCCACGACGGCAAGGCCCTTTCCGCCACCCTGCCCGACAGCGTCGTGCTTGAGATAGTCGAGACCGAGCCTGTTATGAAGAACGCCAACGCCACTGGCTCGTACAAGCCCGCGAAGCTGGAGAACGGCGTTACAGTGGGCGTTCCCCCGTACATCGAAAGCGGCGAGCGAATCCGCGTGAAGGTGTCCGAAAGGGCCTACATCGAGCGGGCAAGGTAGTCCTGCCTCAGTCTCAGCAGAACTTTGTTGGGCGCTTCGCCCATGACCTCCCAGGCAGCCTGGGTATCAGGCGGCAGGCCGCGCCACGCGGGCCGCTCCGAAATCGCCCACACGGGCCTGGCTGGGTCTTCCTGGCGCAGACGCAGGGCCGCCTCGGTCAGTTCCGCCCCATCTTGGATGAACCACCTGTCGCGCTCGGAGACCCCCAAGCGGTCCCTGCCAAAGGACAGCTCGCCCGCGTCGCCCACCAGCGTCACACGGTCCTTGGTCAGGAACGGCAGGGCTTGGAAGTAGTTGCCGTGGCTAATCCACTGGGCGTTTTTCGGGGCCCGCGCCACCAGCCAGTCTATTGTCGAATGGGCCCCGTTCACGCGCTGGGCGGCTATGGAAAGCATTAGCAGCAGGGCGCAGTGCCAGGCCATCCACCTCGCGGCCGTTGGGACACCGGTTGCGCCCATTGCGTACGACCCATCATTCGACTTGGCGCTTGGGCCCCAGGCCACCCAGGCGCCGAGCATGGCAAAGACTAGGCCCAGCAGCAGAATCCACAGCCCGCCACGGTCCACAGCCTGCATGTCCGCAATCCATCTGGTGCTACCGCCCTTTGGTGAGAGCAGGATCAGCGCGGCGCCCAAAAGAAACGCGCCGCCCAGCGCCAGCATCTCGACCCCCATGCGCCTGGCCGGCGATGAGCCGTCCTGCTCCCTTTCAAATACAACGGCGAGGGCAATCAGGGGGACCATGCAGGGCGCCACGTATGGAATCAGTTTGGAGCCGGAGAGTGAAAAGAACAGAAGTGGCCAAGCAAAGGCAGCAAGGGTGGCCACCACGGCCCACCTGCCCAGCGGCGCGTCGGGCATAGATGGACATTTCGCGCTGGCCGCGACAAACTTGGTTGCCCGCTTTAGGCCCATGAGGCACGCACAGAGACCAGGCATGGCGCCCAGCAAAATGACGGGGACAAAGTAGAGCTTGTCCAAAATCGGGTTGCTGCTGCCCTGCCTGAGGTGCTTTGTGGTGGTGAAGCGCTCGAAGTGTTCAGTGTAGAAGAAAAAATGGGCGTGGCCAGGGTTGGCGGCCTCTACCATCACGAACCACGGCACGGCTATGGCGGCAAACGCCAGCCAGCCGTAGGGCGAAAGCAGCGTCCGCAGCAGCGCGGAGCGCAGCCTTATGTGTCCCTCGGACGCGCCGAAAGCGGCGTAGAGACTGAAAAACAGAGCGCCGCCGACCAGCACAACGGCTGCGGGGCCCTTGGTCAGGACGGCAAGGGCAACTCCGACGTAAAAAGCGAGTGTCCAACCGATGATGTGCCGCCTGTCCCCATCTTGGAAGCGCAGATAGACGGCCTCCACGGCGGCGGCCAGCGAAAAGACGCACAGAGCGCTGAACAGCGCGTCCAGCGTGAGTATCTGGCTACAGACGTACAGCAACATGCAGGACATGGCACCGAATGAAGCCCAGATCGGTCTGGCGCCGCCCAGCCGCCTTGCCAGAAGCCACGCGGCACACATGGTCAGAAAAGCGGCCAGCGCCAAAGGCAGACGGGCGGCGCCGGGCGATTCGCCAAACAGCTTCATTGAAATGGCGGAAAGCCAGTACTGGAATGGCGGCTTCTCAAAGTAGAGGACGTAGTTCAGCGTGGGCGTCAGCCAGTCGCCGGAGGCCAGCATCTCCCTTGGTATCTCGGCGTACCTGCCCTCATCCGGCTGCCACAGCGGCCTGACGAACAACGGCGCCAGCCCCAGGGCCAGCCAGACCAGGAAAAAATGTAAACGCTCTTTCTTAGTCATGCCCACCAGTGTCGCGTAATTCAGCTTATCGAATGATAGTCACTTTGTCACTCCGGCGGCACGCGGAAGCCTGTGCCAACAAGAACAGGCCCTTCCCTGTACGTCTCGGTGCCATCGCCGAGCATGCCGCAGTCATTGTCCCCCCATGCCCAGAGTGTGCCATCGGTCTTGAGGGCCACTGTGTGAAAAGCACTCGCCAAGACCGTAGCCCAGTCTTTGGCCTCGCTCTCACAGGTCGGCGTATGCTGGTCCGTGTTGGTATCTTCGCTCTCGCCCTCGTCCTCCTCATCGTCGCTTGCCCCGTGATATTTTTTCCCCCACGCCCACAGGCTGCCATCATCCTTGAGGGCCATGGTGCGCCGCCTGTATGTTGAAACCGCAGCCCAGTCATTGTCCTCGCCGACGCGGCTGGGGAGGTTCCATTCTGTGCCGGCGTCGCTTCCCATCTGGCCGTATTCGTTCAAGCCCCAAGCCCAAAGGCTGCCGTCGGCCTTGAGGGCCATGGTGTGCGCAAAGCCCGCCGTGACCGCCTTCCAGTCCTTGTCCTCGCCCACTTGGACGGGGCAGCTACGGTTGGTGTCTGTGCCATCGCCGAGCTGGCCGTGTTCGTTCCAGCCCCATGCCCAAAGGCTGCCGTCGGTCTTGAGGGCCACTGTGTGTGCAAAGCCCGCCGTGACCGCCTTCCAGTCCTTTTCCTCGCCCACTTGGACGGGGACCGAGCAAGTCCACAAGTGCTTCCGCTTCCACAAGTGCTTCGCTTCGTCCTCGTCCTCAAGCCCGTCCTGATAATCTGCCTCACTCACTTGGAAGGTGGCACTCTGGTCGGTGCCCGAGGCATGCCCAAGCTGGCCGAATTTATTCCATCCCCATGCCCACAGGCTTCCATCGGTCTTGATTGCCAATGAATGGCTACCGCCTGCCACGGTTGCCTTCCACCCATTTTCCTCACCCACTTGGACGCGGGAACTGCGATCGGTGTCTGTGCCATCGCCGAGCTGACCATGTCCATTGTGCCCCCACGCCCACATGCCGCCGTTGCCACTGATGGCTAGGGAGTGCCTGCTACCCGCCGCGACCGCCTCCCAGTCCATTTCATTGCCCACTTGGACGGGGCGGTGCCTGTCTTTCCGGCTGTCCCGAAAACCTTCGAGAATGTAGAATCCGCTCCAGTCGGCTGCCCCCCATTTCCACAGGCTCCCATCGGTCTTGATGGCCACGGTGTGGTCTTCCTTTGCCCAAATCGCCGCCCAGTCCTTGTCCGCGCCCACGCGGACTGGGGTGTTCCTGTTTGTCTTCGTGCCATCGCCGAGCTGGCCGCTGTAATTGTCCCCCCATGCCCACAGGCTGCCGTCGGTTTTGATGGCCAGGGAGTGTCCCCCACCCGCCGCAACCGCCTTCCAGTCCCTTGCCTCGCCCACTTGGAGTGGAAGGTTCTTGTCAGTGTCTGTGGTGTCTCCGAGCTGGCCGCAGTCATTCTGACCCCATGCCCAGAGAGTTCCATCGGTCTTGACGGCCATCGTATGGAAGCCGCCCGCCGAAACCGCCGCCCAGTCACTCGCGTTGCCCACTTGGACAGGGCCGTCTTGGTCGAGATTTGTCCCGTCGCCCAGTTGGCCAAATCGGTTAAGTCCCCACGCCCAGAGTGTCCCATCGGTCTTGAGGCCCAAGGCGTGCGTCAGGCCGGCAGTAAGCCGCTCCCAGTCCCTTGCCTCGCCGATTTGAGCGGGGACGTCCTGGCCAACATCCGCGCCGTCATCTGTGTCGCGGTCGAACAGGGAAGACAGCCATGTCCACAGGCTTCCATCGGCCTTTATGGCAGAAGTGAGCTGATTGCCTACTGCCACCGCCTTCCAGTCCCTTGCCTCGCCCACTTGGACGGGAGCGTAATCCTCTAAATAGACGCCGCCGCCAATAGCCCACAGACTTCCATCTGTCTTGAGCGCGGCCGTGTAGGACTCCTGGGTTGATACCGCCAGCCAGTCCTTTCCCGAGCCGACCTGGACTGGGTTTTCTATGTATGAGTCGCCGCCCTCGAGTATCTCGCCATCTTCATTGCATCCCCATGCCCACAAAGTGCCGTCCGCCTTGATCGCAAACGTCTGTGCGCAGCTTGTTGATGCCGCCGCCCAATCCGATTCCGCGCCCACCCTGACAGGATCTTTATGGTCTATGTCGGCACCGTCGCCGAGCTGTCCATGTTCATTGGTGCCCCACGCCCACAGGCTGCCATCGGCGCGGATTGCGAGTGAGTGGCCGTATCCCGTTGCGATTGTAGTCATTCTGCTGCCCACCTTTTTTAGTCCACTATGACTGTCTTCCTGTTCTGTGCAGCGCATTCCTCGGTTATCGCCGAAATGTAGCGCATGTATTTGACTTTGTCCGAAACCTTGTCCAGAACCCAGATACTTTCATCGAATTCTCCGATGTTCCTGTGGATTTCGGCAAGTTGCAACAGAGTCGGGTCGTCGGCGCCGTCTTCGGAGGTTTCGGCGAGCATCGCGCGGCAGTTGTCCAAGTACCTTGGGTCAGTTATCGCCTCCACGCCACTGCTCTCCTGGCCTTCTCCGCATATTCTACGGCTCCAGATGCTGCACGCCGAATCGCAGAATTCATCGTTGAAGGCCCACCAGAGCAGGCGCCTGAGACTCGTCAAGTCTTCGTTGTATTCTTCGCTGCCCTTGGGCGCAGAATTGCACAGTCCCTGCTCTATCGCCGCGATGTACTCGTCGATCTCCAGAAACCGCACAAACGGAAAGGGGGCCTTACTCCCACCGCCATAGATAGGCCCATCGTCCGAATAGCAATAACAACCCCACTCTAGACGATTAGCGCGTTTGTAATTTTCGTTTGTGATCTTGAACAAGGCGCTGCACGAGTGGCATTTGGTGAATATCGGGAAATCGGGCGACATGGCCGCCACCATCTTGCCGTCGGAATAAAACGATGCGCCGATGGTGTTGCTGGAAATCAGCGATTCCCTGTGGTGCTGCGCGCCGCAGGCGGGGCAGGTCACTAAAGCTGGCGGCCCCGGTATCATCTTTGGTCCCCCTCGGATCTATGATACCACAGCGGAGCAGACGCGCCGCCAGCAGAGCACCTGACCAGATGGTGCTCCAGCGGATTGTTGGGCGGATTGTCGGGCAGATTGCAACCAGAGGCCAAGCCACCATAACGGAATGCTTAGGGCTTCGCGACCAGTGCCAATGGACTGGCGCTGCCAAGGTTTACATCAAAGGGCGAAAATGTCCGCGTGGGTTCCGGTGCGGGCCAAGTGCAGTTCGTTGCCCTCGACGCGATAGACAAGAACCCAGTCAGGCTCAATGTGTGCCTCCCTGTGGTCTTTCCACGAGCCCTTGAGTTGATGGTCGAGGTACGTCCTTGGCAGTGGCTTCCCTTTGATGAGTAGCGTGAGCAGGCCACGCAGCTTGCCCATCTGCTTCCCGCGTTTCTCTGCCTTCCTCACGTCCTTCTTGAACTGGGTGGAGCGGACGGGCACGCGCATCAGATGCCCAAGTCCTCAAAAAGTGCGTCGGCTGTGTCAAACCGCGCCCCACCGCCCTCGGCCAGCTCCTGGATGGCGGCTCGTGACACCTCGTTTGGCTCAGCAGCGCCGAAGGGCAGTCGCTTCTCCAAGGCTATCCTGGTCAACATCATGCGGCAGGCGTCGGAGACGGTCAGCCCCATGGCGCCCAGCACGTTAACTGCCTCGGTCTTGATTTCCGGGTCAATCCTGGCGCGGACGTATTCTGTGGCAGACATGGCATCTCCTCTGGTCAGATTGTAGCCCAATTGGGCAACAAGTCAACCATCGGGTCCGACAGGTGATGCCAAGTCGCAATCAACCGGGTGGTGATGCGTAAGCAGGCTCTGGCAGGAAGTCAATTGGACCGCCACAAAGCGGCGGGGCCAGGGCTACCAGCAGCGGAGGATGTGACAGCCCGCGTAACAAACGACGAAGCCACACGCCCAGCGGGGACGCACACACGCCCAACGCAGGAAAAAAACACTTGACGGCACCCCTGGCGCGTGTGACAATTCTCCCAAGGCATGATGCCCGCATCGCCAAGGAGTTTGAGTGGCCTACATAATGTGCCCCTACTACAACCACACAAGCAAGACCTGCAAGCCATTCGGCACCAAACCCGCCGAGCACACAAGGCAGACAAAGTGCCTGACCGCCGAGGAATGGATGAAGTGCGCGAACTTCGTAACGCTGTCGAAGAAGAAGTAGGCGCGGAGAATAGGCGGTGCCATGCAATTGCCCTCAGTCAGCCACAATAGTCAGTTTGGTCGCTCGGTTCTAGGCAGGCGTGCCGACCTGCACCGCTGCAAAGTTACTAATAACCATTGACAGCAACCCACACTCGTGCAAGCATGCTTTCAGATATGTATGAATCGACATCATCTGAAACATCCAACAGGAGAATACAGTGCCAAACTTTCAAACCCCTTGGGACGAAAACCCTAGCCCAGTAGCATGTGACAACCTGACACACGTGGCATGTGCTTTGATATTGGACACGTCAGGTTCGATGTGTGGGGCACCCATTGAACAGCTCAACAAAGGATTATCATTGTTTGTGCGCCAGACAACAGATGCAACTTTGCAGAAATGCATTGATGTTGCTTTGGTCTCTTTTGGCGAAACTGTTAAGTCCCTGCAGAATTTCATGCCCATCGGTGAAATGGGCACCGCGCCAGAGCTTGCTGCTGGCGGAGGTACACCAATGGGTGGAGCATTGGATCTGGCACTCGATCTTATCGAACAGAGGAAAAATCAATACAAAGAAAATTCAACACCGTATCATAGACCGTGGGTCTTTTGCATCACCGATGGTGCACCCACGGATGATTATCTAAAAGCTGCTCAAAGATTAAAGGAATTGGAGCGCAAAAAGAAGGTTTTAGGCTACTGCGTAGGAGTTGACGGATTCAATGCAAGTAAGATGAAAGAGATCTTTGACAAGGATCGCATATTTAAACTAGACAACATTGATTTTCCGTCTCTCTTCGAGTTTCTTTCTACAAGCTTGGAAAAATTAGCAGATAGCAATCCAGAAGAGGTCGACAGTGTTGAAGTACCTGCCCCGAAAACTTTGCGCATGGGTGGATGACTGCGGCATAATATGTTCTATTGGGCACAATCAAGAAGCTTCTAACATGAGAACCATTATCATCCATTCAAGCTCCTTTCGTGGAGAAACCACAAACTCAGTAACACGCGCTAACGAGGTGTCTGAATGCTAACTGAGGAACCTAAATGATTGGATATTACAGGCTGTCGCTAATTGGGACGAGCCATTCAAAGAAAGATGGCGGTGTCTGCCAAGATTCAAGCAACGCAGAACTGCTGAGAAACGGATGGGTTGTCGCTGCTGTCGCAGATGGTCTTGGGAGCTCGAAGCATTCAGATGACGGATCCCGCATAGCTGTCAATGAAATCGTAAACTTTGTGGTTAGTCATACTCCAGATTCATGGGAAGTCAATAGTCTCACTTCTCTGCTGCGAGAAGCATACAACTCTGCGGTAAAGCAAATCAAAGACAAAGCTTACATAGACGGTAATCCTGAAAGCGATTACGCCACAACACTAACCAGCGTAATATACAATGGAAGAGATTGCGTTTTCGGTCACGTCGGCGATGGCGGAATAATTACATTAAACAATAGTGGTGCGTTATCGCTGTTGACCGAAGCCCAAAAAGGGGAGGAGTTCAACAGTACAGTGGCGCTCATTCGTGGAAAAGATAGGTGGTCATTCGGTTCTTCATATGAACCTGTGGCAGCTCTGCTTCTACTGACAGATGGCATATATGATCGCATCTGTCATCCGCTACTCGCGGAACAGGAACAAAGAATATGGGTTAATCCAGCAAGAGGCTTCCTAGATAATACTATTTTGAACCTCCATACTGCCGAGGATTTTAATTGGATTCAAAACAAGATTCAGAACTATTTAAAGGGACAGAATCCAGTTGTTATGAGTATAACAGACGACAAGACAATAATTGGAATCATCAACACAGATGTCACGCCTGCAATCCTCTCAGACAGTTATTATGCAGAGCCTAACTTTGAAAAGCTCTACGATGACCGTGAAAGAAAATTACGTTGTGGGAAGGACACCAGTCCTGGCACACTAGATTCCAAATCTATCGATACTCAAAGCAACCAACCGAGCGATAATGCAGCTACAGTTGTGGAGTCTAGCTCTACAAGAATATCTGCATTCCGTTGTTTTTTAGATTTTATAGCTAAATGGTTTATACCAAGCAAATGACTGGGAGGTTCTTTGAGTATGTTTAATTGGAGCTTCTATGACATTGTTTCGCGGTAGCCAAACTGGGAAGGTGTACGAGCTTTCAAGTACGCCGTTTGCTAAGGGCGGCGAAGGCACAATCTATAATGTTATACATTTCCCAGATCTGTTGGCCAAAGTTTTTCATGAAGGAAGCAAACACAATTCGGAACGTGAGAACAAATTGTTAGTGATGATTAACAATAGACCAAACACCCAAGGCAGATACCAAAATGAATTCTCATGGCCATTAGATTTACTCTATGATGAAAGAACTTCTAAATTCTCTGGCTACATGATGCCAAAGGTTACCGAAAAGATACCACTCTTAGAATTGTTACCAAACGATGGTCCATTCCTCAAGACCAAGCCGTGGGGGCTTTTCATCCGTATTGCCAAAAATCTATCAATCGCAATTTCCAATCTTCATGGACTTGGCCAAGTTGTAGGAGACCTGAACCCAAAAAACATTCTTGTTGGGGCCTCGTATCCCAGTAAAAGCAATATTGGTTCTTCTCCAAGGGATAGCGGTCTTGTTACCTTGATTGATGTTGATTCTTTCCACATACATGACACTCGAGGTCAACTTTTCAGGTGTTTTGTTTGTGTGCCTGATTACCTTCCGCCTGAGTTGCAAAAACAATCACCCGATTCTGCTAATTTTACGAGGCAATCAGATTTGTTCGCTCTCGGAGTACTGATTTTCCAATTATTGATGAACGGCCGTCATCCTTTCAATTGTAGAAGCACATGTGAAATCAGTCAATTCAGGATTAAGAACTGCATCAAAGACAATATGATACCCTATTTCTTAAAAGATTCAAGGTTCGCCATCCCACGCAATGCTCCCCCGCTTAATTGTCTTCCAGATAGCCTGCAAAATCTTTTTCTACGCGCATTTGTTCATGGACATCAAAACCCAGTATCGCGACCTACCGCGTTGGAATACGTGAACCCACTTGTTGAACTTGAAAATAATCTAACGCAATGTTCCTATAATCGTGTACATTACTATTACAACCGTCTTTCACGATGCCCGTGGTGCCAGATACAAGGTCAAAAGAAGCAACAGGCGACACCAATAAACCCACAAAGGCAGACTCCCTGGTCGAATAATAGTATATCCATAGGACACCACAACCCCCCTCCACTGTGGCGCAGATGGACCGACCGTGCTACTAATTGGCTGTTTGATCATAATCATAGACACAGGTTGTTCCTATCAACGGGCGCGATTCTATTAACTGTGCTGTTGCTTATAATGACCTGTCCTTCCTATGTTCAAGTTCCGACCTTGTTCAATTCTAAGCTGTCAACCGCATTGGAGTTAGTCCAACAAATAGGACTCACGGTAGATACTGTAAATGAACAACCACACGACTCTATTGAAATCGGTCGGGTGATAGCCTCGTATCCGTCTTCAGGCACAAAAGTCAAAAGTATGACACCTATCCATCTGACCGTTTCATCGGGTCCAGAATTAGTTGTGGTGCCAAGCGTAATCCGACTGACAAAAAAACAAGCAGAGCAAGCCCTAAAGAATTGTAATCTCAACCCCGTGTGGGGGGCTGCTGATTATAGCGAGAATGTAAAGAAAGATCATGTGGTTTCGTCAGACCCACCCGCTGGCTCTCAATTGCAGAAGGGAGAGACTGTAAGATTAACATTGTCCCTTGGAACCTACCCATCGTGGGGAGTCCCCCGTATCGATTTATCAGCCTACCTCATTCCGCTGAAAGTTTCAGTGCCCGATGTAAAACGTTGGAGCAAAAGTCATGCGGAAGCTGAGATTCGACGCTCCGGTCTGAGCCCTGTTTGGCTGGCCGAAGAATACGATGATCTAGTTCCCGCTGGCACCATAAACTCCATCAGCCCGCTGCCAGGCACCAGATTGACCAAAGGAAGCACAGTACAACTAACGCTGTCGAAGGGGCGGCCCCCTGGTGCAATTCAGCCCTATTACACCCCGCAGCCCGGTATCACCCTCGCGCCGCAGCCTCAAGCACCCGCGTATAGCCCCCCCCAGGTGGTCTTAGTCGACGTGCCCAATTTGAGGCATTGGTCAAAGCAAGGCGCGGAAGATGCCCTCAGACGTTGGGGGCTGAAGCCTGGGCGGGGGACCGAACAATATGACCCGAGTGTGGACAGCGGCAAAGTGGTGTCACAGAGCCCACCGGCCGGCAAAGTGGCGAAGGGGAGCGTGGTTACGCTGACGCTGTCGAAGGGGCAGTCTCCTGAGACTACTAAGCACCACATCCCGCACCGCAGTCTCACTGTCGCGCCGCAGCGCACTGCCACCCCTGCGCCGCAGCGCCGTGTCACCGAAACGCCGCAGATTGTGGCGCCCGTGTATAGTGCCCCCCAGGTGGTCTACGTTGACGTGCCCAATATGAGGTACTGGTCAAAGCAAGGCGCGGATGGCGCCGTCAGGCGCCTGGGGCTGACGCCTGTGTGGGGCGCAGATGTGTTTGACCAGAGTGTGTCCTATGGCACCGTGGTGTCGCAGAGCCCGCCACCAGGCAAAGTGGCGAAGGGAAGCGTGGTAACGCTGACGATGTCGAAGGGGCGGCCCCCTGAGGCTATTCCAAGCTACACCCGCACCCCGACGCCGTACGTCCAAGGAGCGCCAGCGCCGTACGGCAGGGAGGGCCGACCACCAGCGCCGGCACCACTCTACAACCGCACGCCCGCGCCCACACCCACCCCAACCCCCAAGCCCGCGCCGTACGGCAGGGAAAACCGACAGCCGGCACCGGCCGAATCTCCTAAACCAACCCCTCGCCGCTCCCTCCCTCGGTAATACCAATTCCAGATAGAATGTGCGGAAATTCTATCTGGAATTGGTGTTTCTACCCTTGGGTTCGACCGTCTCCCGTTGCCGTCTATGCAGTGTAGTGGAGTGGCCTACCTGTCCTGACTGGTGCCCTTCCCTTGACCTTGGCCCTGGTTTTTGGAATTGGCTTCGCTTGGTTTGGCGGCAGCGGCACCGCCTTGGGCCACATGCTCCCTGAAGCTCTCTATGCCCTTGTTTGCGGAGGCGGCGGGCACTGCGTGGGCCTGACCGCCGGGGGCGGCGGTTTTCTCCCTGAAGCCCTCGATACCTTTGTTCACCGGCGCTGCGGGCGCGGCGGTTTTTTCGCGGAAGCCCTCGATACCCTTGTTGACCCCCATGTTTGCCTCGTTTTGGATTTTCTGTTCCGCAAGGATTTGCCTTGATACGATGGCGGCGTATTCCCGGGCGTCGGCCTCGACGGGCTGGCGGTAGTAGGCGCGCCTGTTTTTTTCTGCGTCTATGTAGTGCCCAGGCTTCATGTTGTCCGTCCAAGCGGCCAGTTGGGCTTTGTCGTGGTGCTGTATTTCGCCTTTGACGGCGCTGTGCTGGTAGGCATGGCGGCCTTCGTGCAGGATGGTGTCCAGACACCTGTTGGGCGGCCCATTCAGTTCGAACTGGTTCATTCGAATCGTCTGATCGCGAGGATAGTAGTAGCCGGCTGTAACATACCCATTCTGCGGCATCTCGTTGAACAACGAAACGCTGCGCGACGGGCGGCCCTCCCTGTGCGCCACCTCGTTTTCGATGGTCTGAATAACTGCGGCCCGCTCCTGACCCGCTAGCTTGTTCCACTCGCTGCCATTCAGTAGATTGAGACTTTCAGGATACGAATAGGGTGTGTCCATGGCTACTTCCTCACTTCATTGGTCAGTTCCGCCTTGGCGATTTCCGGCTCGGTCAGCAGCCAGTCCATGGAGATCAGCGCCGACGGGAACGTGTAGCCCCTCTGCTCCACCAGCAGTTTGACGGAAATCCCCTCTACCTCGATGTTGGTGATTGACCTGTTGTCAAGCCAGGCCCGCAACGCCGGCTGTAGCTTGGGGTGCAGTGACAGCAGATCGTCCGCGGTCAATGAGGCTACGTAGTCCGAGTAATCCAGCTCGCCGACTAGAATTTTGACGATAGCGTCTTTCATGCTAATCCCTTTCTTGGAACAATGCGTGCGCGGCGGTTTTTTGTGTCCGTCGGTCCAGCTCCATCTGTTCGATGGCATGCAATTTTAGAAGAAAACGCAAGTCGGGCGTTTCTGTCCTGGTCTCTTCGTATGTGCAGCCGTCGCAGTTGCCATTGTTTTTGTCGTAGTGTTCGCACCAGCAATTATCGCATTTTGACATGATGCCCCCTCTATACGACAAAAGTCCGAAACAGTCTGTTGGACATGTTGTCAAAGATGAATGCCTCGTTTTGCGAAAGCGTCCTGATTTCCTCTGGCTTCACCTTGTGCTCCCGCTTCAAGGTTTCGGTCTGTCCGTAGTGGGAGTTGTAGCCCCAGTTGCTGCTTTGACTAAAGCCACCGCTGTCGTTGTACGAGACATCTATCTTTTCATACTCTCCCAAGTATTTGGACCACTTATCACAGCTTGAGCTGGAACTGTGCGCAAACAGCACCGCCCTTTCTGCCCCGCCCACGATTGTGTTGAAGGTTTCGTCTTTGCCGCCGACAAGCGAATACAAATCCTTTGAAAGAATGATGTTGCGGTGGTTTGAACGTTGGCAGACAGTGCTCTTCAAGAAGTCGTTGCTTGTAAACGGGATGTCATCGAGCAGCAATGTAAAGTCGTAGCCTCTGTTCATGGCAATGACTAGGGTATTGACGAGAAACTCCAACAACATAGTGTTCGAGGATGACCTTATGTCAATGCTCAATATTTGCTTTTTCTTAATTGCAGACAGAATGCCCTCCGCGCCAGTGCTACTGGGGCTTGTTGCGGACATATATTCCAACTGAGACTTCATGTCGCTAAAAAATGCGTCCACCTTTTGGCACTCGGTCTGCCCGGTCAATAGCAGCGAGTTGAGTTTATCGGCGACATCCTGCGTTATTCTGCCAGTGCTTAGCCTAGAGGCTATCTGGTCGCGCAGTTTTAAGAAGGGGCAGTTGGCGAAATGGGCGAAATACGGCCTAGTCCCTTGAATCGCCAACAATTCATAAACAACCTGCAAAATGTATCTGCCGGGCGGCTTTATCTCGTATCTGGCTTTACATGTATCGGTCACAATCTGCACGATTTCATGGAACTCAAGCGAGGCGAACCCATCAAACAGTTTGTTGCTGGCGTTGACGACCGCCCCCAAACCGCTCCTGGTGATGATGTTTTCTAGGCGGCTGTTGGCGGCGTGGAGGACTATCACCGGATGCCCCACGCTTTGGGCGTTGCGCAGGGCCTGCTCGCACACCCGAAGGCGCTCACCCTGGTCGCCCCCAGAGACTATGATGTTGTCGCCATAGGTGCCAGGCGGCAACAGCGCATCAACAGCGGCCGATGAATGCACATCGACGCCCCGGGCCTGTCTGTTGTACTTCCTGATTCGCCGCTTCCTGATGGTGCTGAACACCCAGTGAATGAGGAACAACAGGCAGCCGCCGCCCGAGTCGTTTTTGTCTGACATCCTCTTTCGAACCTTTCGCCATTGGGGTTGTTGGGGCTGAACCACATCGCCGGCTGTGCCTTGGGTTGACCTGGTGCCCAGCGAGTCTGATGCACATAGATGATAACACGCCGCAAACTGGGCCAGGTGCAAAAACTGCCGGGTTCGCAACTGGCTCAATTTCTCGGGCACAGCAACTTCCATTGCCCGAAACCAAAATTGCGGTATGATGGATTGATGCGAAGCGGCACGCTCCCAACGGCCAGGCCGCATGGGCTGCGGGAAGCGCGTCCGCATAGCCCGGGATGATCACACGAGGTATCGGCCATGAACGTCACCACCCGCCTGCACACAGGCAACAGCTTATCAAAAACCGCACCGCCTGGCCCTGAGTCCGGCGGACACATCAGACTGCCGGGCAAGTTTGCCGGGAAGCCGTCCGCCTTCGGCCTGAGCATGGACACACTTAGCAAACACACGATGCTGGTGGGCGGAACTGGCTGCGGAAAAACGACCCTATTTTATCACTTTGTATCTCAGATTAAGCGCTCCATGACCAATGACGATGTGATGATCATCTTCGACACCAAGGGGGATTTTCACTCGAAATTCTTCGACAAGTCGTGCGACCATGTCATTGGCAACTCCAGCCAGTATTCCACGGAGTCTGTTAAATGGAACATATACAGGGAGATCATTGCAGATGGATGGGACGAGCGCAATTTTGTTGTCAACACACAAGAAATCTGTAGATCGTTTTTTGAAGAACGCATGAAGACGACTAATCCTTTCTTTCCAAATGCCGCGAGGGACTTGCTGGCGGCAATCATCATTGCTTTCATCCGGGAGGGGATAAAAGACCCGAACATCAAACCAGAGTTCTTTTACAACAACAAACTCAAAGAGTTCCTGGACGTGGCCGATGCGCGAATGATACTCGGCCTAATCGGAAACAGCCCTGACGCGAATGCCATCATGTCGTACATCAGCGGGGACAACGCACAGTCCCAGGGCGTTCTTGCGGAGATGCATTCCGTTGTAAGGGAAATCCTCATCGGAGTGTTTGCCGACAAGGGTGGATTTTCTATGAGGGAGTTTGTTAAAAACAAAGGCAGAAAGTCAATTTTCATTGAATACGACCTAGCAATAGGAAGCACACTGACGCCCGTTTACCGCCTTTTGTTCGACCTAGCCCTGAAAGAGGCCCTGGGCAGGAACAAGCCGCAAGGCAGTGTTTACCTGATTTGCGATGAGTTCAAGCTGCTTCCGCATCTGCGCCACATTGAAGACGGAGTGAACTTTGGCCGCAGCTTGGGGGTGAAGGTGTTCGCCGGCATACAAAGCATTGAGCAACTGTATGAAATATACGGACAGAGCCGCGGTCGAAACATTGCGGCCGGTTTTTCATCTGTCTACGCCTTCCGCTCAAACGACTCGACCACTAGGGAGTTCATCTCCGGCTTGTTCGGGAAAAACATTGTCATGGAGGAGTACCAATTGATGGACAATAAAATAGTGGAGGAGAAACGAAACGGCCAAACTGTGGAGGACTGGGACTTGTACAACCTGAAAGTCGGCGAAGCGGTTGTGGGGCTGCCATTTTCTCCGCCATTCAGGTTCCATTTCGACATGTATTGATAGTGTCTGCCATTGCTCACAAAAATTTCACCACCGCCTTGCATTGCGCCTTGTTATACTCCACTCCTACGCCCGACACCATATTGCTGACACTAGGTGACGCGCCGGCCAAGGCGGCCATAACCATGTCGATAATCTCTTCGACCTCGTCAAACTGTTTATCGAACTTTACATGGAATGACCTCCGTTTTTGATTTGCCTGGTCTATGACAAACTGGTCAAACATCTTTTTGCTGGTCATGCACGGAACGGTTGAAAACTCTTTGCTGCAAAGCGGCACCAATGTCCTATCCCATGTGTGGTCCAATGCCATTTCCGAGTCCGGCAGATTGAAGTAGAACAAATACGGGTAGGAACCCATGCAACCGTCCCAAGCGGCATCCACATGGTAACTGCTGCCTGCCAAATTGACGATATTCCAAGCGTGCGCCACTTGCTCGACTACATTCGGGGCAGAAGCCCTGCCTTCGGCAACCAAACATGGAAGGTTGACAGCATCGCAGAGGTATTTGAATGCTTTTGCGAAGCCTTCACACACGGCAACACCATCAAGAAGGGGGCCTATAATGCTGAAGTTTGTGTGCTCGCCTTCAGTGTAATTGTAATTGTACTTTGTGTTGACGACCAAGTGCGTGAAAATTGCCCTTTCCTGATTGAACATATCCGCGCCTCTTGTATTAGGCGAACCGAATAGCGTCTTTACTTTGTCATTGATTTGACATTGTACGCGGTTTGCAGTGGATTGACTGAATAAATAATCTGGACACAATGATACTTTGCTTCCTCTCGTCACCACATTTAACATTCTGCCGACATAGAACAACTGCGGGTAATCAAGTATTACGTATTCTGTTATTTTCCATAGTTCACCATCCGCGCATTTCCCCGCAATTCTAATTTCGGCTTGGTAGGATACTAGACCCGCAAGGATTTGCTCGTAAATCGCTTGGTGGGCGCGCGAAAGTCTATTGTAGTAATATCGGATAGCTGGCATCTTTTGTGGCCCTCCATTCTTTGCCGACGGTCTTCTGCGTGGTTTTGGTGCGGGCTCTATTTGCCATAGGCCAAGGAGACTTGGACGGTTTTTCTGCTTCGGGCGGTGCACTGGGCTGTGGACGCCGAGATGTAGCGCCCGAAAGTCTCTCTTCTGGTGACCCTGCCCAACAGTCGCAGGCAGTCTTCGTACTCGCCAAGGTTCCTGTGTATTTCCGCAAGGGTCAATAGGCTTGTGTCGTTGGCGCCATCTTCGGGGATTTCGGCGAGCAATGCGCGGCAGTTGTCTTCGTACCGTGGGTCGTTCATTGATTCGGCGTCGCTCTCCGGGTCGCGGAACATCTCATTGAATTCCCTCCAGAGGGCGAGCCTGAGCGCCATGACGTCGGCCTTTTGCTCTTTGCTGCCCTTGGGCGCTGAATTGCACAGGCCTTGCTCAATCGCGGCGACGTAGTCGTCAATCTCTAGGAAGTTGATGTAGGGGGCGTCCTCGGGGAGTTCGCTCCAGTGGCGTTTTTCGATGGTTTCTTCCGTGATTTTGAAGAGGGCGCTGCAAGATCGGCACTTGGTGTATTGGGGGGACGCCGGCCACATCGGCGCGTAGCTGTTCCCGTCGGTAAAGTACCTTGTCCCAGCCGTGTTGGCGCTGAGCAAAGTCCTCCTGAGGTGTTCGGTCTCGCAAGCGGGGCATGCCACTACCTGGGGGTGTCCTGGCTTCACGTTCAGCCTCCGCGATTCAGCTTTCCGTCTCCACCACCTTCTCCAGGGACTTGTGCTCTTCCACGAAGAAGTTCATAGCTTTTTCGAGCGATTCCTTCATGCCGACCTTGGGGCAATAGCCGAAGGTCTCCTGCATCCGCCTGATGCTTGGCGTGCGCCGCATGACATCCTGGTAGCCCTTGCCGTAGAACTCGCCGCTGCCGGTCTCGACGGTTCTGCCCTCGGGGAGGCCGCGCGCTTTGCGGAATGGGTGGTCCTTCCATATCTCTATCATCATCCCGGCTATCTCGCGCACGCTCCTGTCGTTGGCGGGGTTGCCGATGTTGAATATCCTGCCGTCGGCCATAC
>Ga0268262_10003218_pt1 | contig 17896 bp, 15 predicted proteins | sample TergutNc150P3_FD_190354 | JGI IMG/M metagenome (GOLD analysis project Ga0268262, IMG submission 190354) | Nasutitermes corniger P3 segment gut microbial community from laboratory colony in Florida, USA - Nc150 P3 (SPAdes) (version 2) | ecosystem: Host-associated > Arthropoda: Insects >...
ATATCACAGATGCTTTGGTTGAAAGCTGGTTTGAGCTTTTAACGGATATTCCCAAAGAGGAATATGAAGCTCTGGTAAAGGAAAATATTTTAAACGCAAAAAAAGAACTAGCTTCCGATATAGTTAAGCAATATCACGGCTCTGAAGCGGCGGCGGCGGCCGCAGAAAAAGAAAAAGCAATCCACAGCGGAGATGTTTTGCCAAGCGATACGCCCACGGTGAAATTAACCGCTGGCAACTACGGCATTTTAGATTTGCTGGTTGCTGCCGGAGCCTTTGCTAGCAAAGGCGAAGCTCGCCGCATGATTCAAAACAACGGCGTTAAAATAAATGGAAATGCTGTTGCAGACCAAAATATGAGCATCGCTGTGGGGAATGGCGAGATTATAGTACAAGCGGGCAAACGTAAGTTTTATAAAATCTCATAATACACAAAACTATGCTCAGGCAAAATTTCTGGGTGAAATATGAAAATTAGGTCTGCCAAAACCAAGTCTGGATATACCACGGCAGATTCGTAAAAATCTCGGCTTCCGTTTTTGCCGGTGCGTTTTGAGCTTTGGTAAATTTTGTTGTTTTGCCAAGAGGGAAATGTTTGCATTCTCGGTTCGTTTTGCATAATTTCTGCCTTGCTTGCCCAGAGGCTTGGATGCAGCCAGAACTGTGCCTGCGCTCCGCTTTGCAAGGCGGCTTCTATATTGAGTGTTAAAATCCCTGTTTGCGGAGTGTTTTCCCAAACATATTTTGCTCCGGCATCTCTGAGGAATTTTGCAAAATAACTGTTTCCGCCACCTGCAAGCCATTCGGAGCCTTGAGGGTAACCTGTGATAACAGAGGGCTTTTCAGCAGAATGCAGAGCTTGCTCTGCGAGTGAATTATATCTGTGAAGGGTTTCTTTGAAAATTGAATCCGCTTCTTTTTCTTTTCCAAATAAAATGCCAAAAAATTTTAGCCATTCAAGGCGGGCAAGAGGGTGGCTTTCCATCCATTCGGCGGTTAAAATAGCCGGAATTCCTGAGGTTTTAAGGCGAGGGTAATCGTCGTAAATGGTGGAGCCGGTGCCAAAGGTGATAACTATGTCTGGGTTTAAAATCAATATGGTTTCTAAATCCAGCGAGTTTCCGCTTCCAACCTGTTTTACGGAAAGAGAATCTATTAAATTTTGCATTTTTTCGCTGTAGATCAAACCTCTGTTTTCAACGGCTACTATATTTTTCAACAGGCCCAATTTTTCCATAAAAGCTATGGCTACTGTGGAGAGCACCACGGCTCTTTTAACTGGAATTTTAATTACAGGCAAATTTTTCAAACTATCTGGAATTTTGTTTTCGTTTGAATCCAAAAGCAGCCAGCGATGATTTTCAGAATCTCCATTCCAGGCTTCTTTTATAGTCAAAATTTTATAGCCATCGCTATAATTTATGCTAAAATGCTCGGCACCATCGCTGTTTTTGTTGGGTATAGATTCTTTTGCGCAAGAGGCAAGAAGAACCCAAGGAAACAGCAGCAAAAATTTCATATTAAAAACTAAATCCAAAGGATTTTGGCACAACCAGTTCCCTATATGAACTCATTAAAAAATCATCCGTCATGCCAGACAAATAATCTGCCGCAATGCGTGCGTGGCCATTTGTTTCAAAATATTCCTCGCTCTGGTCTTGTTCCCATTTATAGTATTGCGACTTAATATTGCCTTGCAGTTTTTTTTCCAAAAGAGATTCCAGCACAAAATTGAACATGGACTGTATTTTGGAATCCTCAGACATTTTTTTAGGATTATCGTAAATATTTTCGTAATTCCATTTTTTCAAACTGTTCAAGGCATTGAAAATTTCTTTTGAAAAAGATATGGAATTTTGGCCATAACTGTTGTTTATTATATCCAAAACTAGGGAGTTAACTATAAGCTTATTGGTATTTCCAAGAACCTCGCTTATATTTGCCGGAATATCCTCTCTTTTTATCAAATTCACGGCAATGGCATCTTCTATATCCCTGCCTATATATGCAATAACATCGGAAACTCGCACAATGCAGCCTTCCATTGTCATGGGTCGCAGTTTTTTTGTTGCGCTTTCATCAACAAGGCATTTTTGATATTCCTCAAAAAGCATTTCCTTTGTTTTGCCGGGATTGTTTTTATATTCCTGCGCAATCCATTCCCCGTTGTGGCAAAGTATGCCATCTAGGGTTTGAATGCACAAATTTATATAGTGCTTTCCCTCTGTTTTTTCAATTTCGTGCAAATGTCTAAAGCTTTGCGCATTGTGGCAAAAACAGCCCTCTTTTTTCCTTTTCAAAAAAGCGGAAACAAATCTTTCGCCCGTATGCCCAAAGGGTGCGTGGCCAACATCATGCCCCAGGGCTATTGCCTCTATTAAATCCTCATTGTATTTCAAAATTCGCCCAAGTGTTCGGGCTATCTTTGCCACAAGCTGAACGTGCAGCACCCTATGCGTTAAGTGGTCGTTTTCGCACAGATAAAAAACCTGTGTTTTGTCTATATACCGTGTATAAGCCTGGGAGTGTATAATGCGGTCGGTATCGTGGAAAAAAGGCGGCCTAATTTCGCTTGCGTGGTTTTCTGAGAAAAATCTCAGAGCCTCTGAGTTCTTTGCGGCATTTTTTGAAAGCAATTCATCTGAGGCATAATTACCGCGAAGTTCGGCGAGAATTTCCGGTTTCACATCTTTTATCGGCATGATAACCTCAATTTTAAACCCACTGCTAATGGCGTTGTTTCATCTATTAAATTGTTAAAATCAAAGGTCTGTTCTTGGCTTTTATATTCTATAACTCTCTCGGAGCTAGAGCCTCTTTTTGTAACTGGATTTAGCCCGTAATCAAAATAGATGCCGGTGTAAAGCCGCAAACTTTCACTTAGTTTCCATTTTACGCCCGTTTCTGCCGAAAGCAAAACTGCGGTTTGCAGAGGCAATTTTTTTTCGCTTTCTTGCCCGACAAATGTGCCAAATCCCATAAATTTCTGAGTTGTATATTCATAATCCTCAAATTTGCTGTAAGCGGAATTTTTCACAGAATCGGCAGAGATTTTATTTTTTCCGCTCAATGGAATGCCTATTTTTGTACCTGTCATCGCATAGAACTGATGATTTTCACCTTGACGGTACTGAAGCATAAAGGGAATTTGCAAAATCACAAGGCTTTGTTCCTCTCTGTAGCCCTCCACCCTGCTTCGAAATTCCATTTCATGGCCTTCGTAATCTTTGAACATATATGGCTGTTGAGCGATATTTTTTAACTCATATTTTGCATTGTAGAATGCCATTTCCAATCCGCTCACAAGACCCAAGTTCGGAGTGAAAAAATAGGCATAGCCAAATCCAAAAAGTCCGCCAAGCCCCTGGCTTTTATCGCCTTCTTTTGTATCGTACATCAATGTGGACAAAGCACCGCCGCCATAAACGGAAAATTCGCTGGCAAAGGTTTGAACTCCCATTAGCAAGGCTAAAAAAATTGACAGGTTTTTTTTCATTTTTGCACCTCTGTGATTCTAATTGCTTTTTTGGAGCCGGTTTTGCTTTTTAGCACCAATACATAAGCACTTTTGATATTTCTTATCTCTGCCGGAAAACTCCCTCGCGCATTTAAGCGAGCTAAATGCTTGCCAGATATGCTGTAAACATCCACGGTTTCAACATCGTTAAAATCTATGGGCGAAGTTTTTTTGACAATTGGCGGCACGGGAATTTCGTATTCGCAACTTATAAATTTGCTGCCGCTGTGGTTTGTCACTTCCACATAATATTTGCCCGGCTGTAGCGGTTTGCCATTTTCGTATTCAGACAATGATTGTTTAAATCCAACTTCTTGTCCATCTCGGAACCAGATAAAATCGGAGAATTTCAAATGGCTGCTGTTATTGTCGGGATTATTGATCACAGTCAGAGTGTTGTTATCCCAAAGAGCCACAGCTATCTCTTTAAAGGGAACGCAGCTTTCGGGGCTCACTTTGAAGTTCACAACAAGCTCCTTTTTTTCCGCAATCTTGCTGCCGTTAACAGTTATGGTTGCAGTATATGTTTTTGCCTTTAAGCCCAAAACAGGCGCAAGCCTGAATATAGCTGAACCACCCACCGCGATTGTTGGCACTTTATCGCTTGAAATTGTGAAGCTAGCTGAATCTTTGCCGCTGAGTTTGATTGTTAGCTCTCCAGTTGGTCTATCTCCATCATTTCCTACTACCACATTCAATGGAATTGCGGAGTAGCCGTAGATTGCATTGAAATTATATGGGCTATCAGGGTGAATAGATATGCTGGGAAGCATTTCGGGAGGTATGACTGGCGGTGTGACCGGAGGTACATCGGGAGGTGAAGGTGGGTCGGGCGGCGTAACTGGAGGTATGTCTGGAGGCGTAACAGGAGGTACTTCTATGGGCGAGATTGGGGTAATGACAATGGGGTTGATTGCAGGGTAGTTTGGATTTTCCATGCTAAACCACAATATCTGTGCCCCTGCCTTTTGGGGTTTCAGGTTGAGTTTGCCAATTCCGCTGTTGAATAGTATGGAATTTGGATTTGTTATCCCAAAGTCCGCAGGCAAAACACCGGTTAAATCAATGAGATGCGAACCACTGAACGAAACATAAGTTTCTCCGGTTGTTATATCTTTAACTCTCAGCGTTATTTCAATATCTGCATTAACCAATGGTTCAGTAGTATTGGCAGAAACTTCTATTTCATAGTTAGGCAGAGGAACCTTAATCTTTATCCATTTGTAATTGGAATTGTAGCTAAATGCCCCTGAACCTTTAGTTGTTTCGTCTGTGTACCACCAGTCATATTGGTTAGAGTAGCTATCTGGTATCCGCAAAACAACATCTTTCTCTTCCATAGCCGATGTTTTGCCAGAGGCTATAAAAGTGCCGCTGTTAATTGTTAAGGTGCCAATCTCAGAATAAAATCCTTTGCTTTCAATGGCATCGCCGCCGGTCATGGTGGATATTCCTCCATCGGTAGCAAGTCTGTTGCCAGTCATTGTAATGGTAATTCCCGCATAAGAGGATATTCCATAGCTTTTTGAGTTGGCATTTCCACCTTGAGCATTTAAATTTCCATCGCCAGTTATAGTTAAACTGCTCCTTGAAACAATGCCCGCGCTGTAATCCTTGGGATCTGCGGTTCTATTAGAAACAAAAGTATTATCACCAACAAGCTCCAATGTGACTGGAGTTGGCTGGCTAAAGTAAAGAGCATAAGGCGCAGTTGTAGTCCAATTAAAGCCGTAGATTTTCAATGTGTTCGTTTCAGGCTCCCATGATGTTGGTATGGGAATCTCGTTATCCGTAGAAAAAATCTCATGGGCAGGGAGCGAGCCTATTTCGGTATATATATTGCTAGCATAAAAATTGCCATCGCTTTGGTTAAAGTACAGCGTGCGGTCTTCTACATATTCTTTAACCGTAAAATCCACATCCACACGCCTCATTATAACCGGCCCGCCCTCTGTGTCTTGAGGAGCCGATACCAAAACAAATGCGCTGTATGTCCCTACTCCAAGCCCAAGTTTCGGTTTTACGGTAAACTTTTGGGTTTCATACTGGTTCATTCCGTTGCTGGAAATTTTTGTTAAATCAAGTTCAAAATTATCTGCATTTCCCCCCGAAAGATAAATTGTGAGGCGGCCTATTTTACCTCCTATGTTTGTCACTGTTATCTCGTTCTCAGGCTGTTTTGTGTAATCGAACACTTCTGCAAATGTTGAAGAATATGAACTTAGCGATATATCGTAGCCAGCTTCCATTGCCAATTTGCCTGGGTCTATGTAATACACTTGGCTCCCTGCATCTGCTTGAAAATATTTGGCATCGCCAAAAGGGTCGTCTGGAGGGTTTGGTGGTTTTGCGCCTGTATTTACAAAAAGACCATGTTCTGCAACTTTTGTTATCCAAACTTCCATTCCATCTGTGGGAGGCGGAACTCCAACAGTGCCATCGCCAAGAGTGATGTATCTGCTCCCTGCCATATAAACATTGCTTGAACTGCCATTGCCTTTGGTATTATCTTTAATCACCGCTGTTCCGCCAAGCCTGAATACGCTTGCGGTTTTGTCTGGATCTGTATCTGTGGCAAGTGGTGTGTTTGCAAAATGCACACCGCCGCTATAACTTGTGGCACTTGTGCCGCAAGAATTTCCAGATACTATGCCTCCACTCATATTAAAGGTAGCTCTAAGCGCATAAATATAAACGCCACCACCGGAGAGGTTTGTTTTATTCCCGGTGATTGTTCCCCCGCTCATATTAAAAGTGCCTCTGCTATCAACATATACTCCGCTGCCATTATCGTCTCTAATGGTGTTATTTTGCAGGGTAGCACCACCCAGCATATTGAGAGTACCTCCATCGCTAACAAAAACAAGCGAGCCGTGAGCATTGGTTAAATAAGGGGAAATGGTATTGCTTCCATCAATGGTAATATTTTGCAAAGTGAGAGAGCCTTTTTTTACTGTAAACAAGTTACCCGTTACCGCACGAGTGAGCTGGCGCGGCTGTGCAGTTGAACTTTGCATGGTTAAGGCATAGCCATCATTGTTTATTTCCAAAGGCGAGGTGATATTAAAATCAGCACCAATTGCAATGGTCATATTCGCGCTACCAGCATTAAAGGCCTCAATCTGAGACTTTAAGCCATCCATATTAAATATTACCGATTGCGCCCATGAGGCAATAGTGACAAACAACACCGCCACCCAGACTTTAAAGCTCCCTAAAGCTTTCATAATATGCCCTCGTCGTTTACAATTTATAGGGTAATTATAGAAAAAAATTTATTATATTTTACAAATATGACCCCTCCTCCTTCGGATTTAATAATAGTGATGTCGTTCGGCATCTGCGTGTTCATATTCGGGCTTTACGCGTGCTTCCAGATGAAGGACGACGAGCAAGGCCTGTCGTCATACCAAAGTGCGGCGGCGAAATCTGCGAAAAGCGAAGACAGCCATGCAGGAAAGAAGCTAATGTTAAGCTACCTCAAATTAGACGACATACTATCCCTCAACGCCGAGCAGATACACAGCGTGGACGATGCCGACGTGGAGAAACTCCCGACCGCTTTGAAGGATGCCTTCAAACGCCGCAAGAACGAGGTGATGTTCGAGGAAAGGAAAAAGGAAGCCAACAAGGGACCGGGACTGAACCTTTCGGCGGACAAAGCCAAAGCTCTGGCGCAGAGCAAGAAGAAGTGATATATTTATACTATCTGTTTGCGTATGCACCCATTAGCTTATCGCTATAAGGCTTCAAATCGTATTTCATAGTGCGGGTTTGCTTGCCTGCATTTTTTTCTCCTTTAAATCTAGTAAATTTGTTCTTTTATTTTTCTACATTAACCCTATCCAGCGGGAGTAGCTCAGCTGGTAGAGCGCTAGCTTCCCAAGCTAACGGTCGCGGGTCCGAATCCCGTCTCCCGCTTATCTTTTTAGGAGAGCATTATGGCAGCAAAAAAACAGTCCAAGGTGGCGAAGAAACTGGCGGCGAAGAAACCGCTCAAAGTGGCGAAGAAAAAACAGGTAAAGGTAGCAAAAGCCGAAACCAGCCAAACAGTTGGCGGTCAATACGGTTATTTTGACGATGCCAATAAAGAATATGTGTTGCGCAATCCGGCAACTCCAATAAAATGGTGCAATTATGTGGGAACGCTCGCTTTTGGCGGCGTTGTAGATACCACCGGCGGCACCGTGCTTTGCAAAGGAGACCCCGCTCTCAACCGCATAACCAAATACATAAGCCAAATGCCAAATTCAGATTTCAAAGGCAGCACAACTTACATTCGCATAAAAGAAAAAGATTCTGTAAGGGTTCTCTCTCCCTTTGTTGTCCCAACCTGCACAATGTGGGATAAATGGGAATGTCGCATTGGTCTCTCTTATACCAAGTGGGTAGCCGAAGGTTTTGGTTTAAAGGTAACAGTAGTCGTTTTTGTTCCGGCAAAAAGCTCAACTTTAATTCAAGATATTTCCATTGAAAATATATCTCGCAAAAATATGGAAATAGATGTGGTGCCAGTTTATGAGTTCAGCCATTTTGATGCCTTAAAGCAACTGACCAATGCAGACTGGGTTCCTCAAACCATGACCGTTGAGGCGCACAAAGAAAAAAGCGGACACGTGATTTTAGAGCAATACGCATTTATGAAAAAGCAATATGCCGTAAATTACTTCACCGCAAGCCTGCCAGCAGATAGTTTTGACGGAGACCGCAGGGAATTTTTGGGTTTCAACGAAATAACCGGCTGGGCAGCTCCCGCTACGCTTTACAAAGGCAAGCTCTCAAACAGCACCGCGCTAAGGGGCGATAACATTGCGGCTCAAATGTTCAAATTTAAGTTGGCTCCCAAAAAAGTTGGGCGCGTTGCCACACAATTGGGGCAAGAGAAGAGCATAGCAGATGCAATGCCTGCAATAAAAAAATATCGCGATCTCAAAAATGTGGACAAAGCATTCGCAGACCTTGCAAGCTTTTGGAACAACTATTTGGCAGCTTTGCAGATTAAAACACCCGATGCCAGTTTTAACTCAATGGTTAATGTGCACAACCCGCGCCAGTGCCACACCACAAAAAATTGGAGCCGTTATTTAAGCCTATACCAGCTCGGTTTTGGTAGCGACCGCGGAATAGGCTACCGCGATTCCAGCCAAGATTTGCTGGGCGTTATGAGCCACATGCCAGAAGAAGCACGAGTGCTAGCAGAAAATTTGCTCTCCGTTCAATTAGAAGGCGGCAATGCAATGCACCAATATTTCCCCAGCACAATGGAAGCGAACGAAGGCGATTCTCGCGAAAAAGAAGACCGTCCAAAATACTATGGCGATGACCATCTGTGGATTGTTTTAACCGTTGCTTCTTATTTGAAGGAAACTGGAAATATGGAATTCCTGAAAAAAGAAATTCCATTCTACAACAAAAAGAAAGAATTAGAAGCTAGGGAAAAAGGCTCTGTGCTGGAGCATTTAAAACGCAGCCTTGCATTCTCCTGGAACGATAGAGGTGCACACGGCATTCCGCATTTGGGTTTTGCAGACTGGAACGATACCGTTAATTTGCCAACAGGTTCGGAATCCCTTTTCAACGCAAGCCTTTTTGCAAAAGCTTTGCTAGAGATGATTGATATTTGCGAAGCCATTGAAGATAGAGAATTGGCGGAGCAATACAAAAACTGGTACGAGGAAATCAAAGCGCAGGTGAATAAAACCGCTTGGGACGGCGAATGGTATGTACGTTGGTTTGACGAAAAAGGGGAGCCGCTGGGTTCCTCAAAGAATAAGTACAACAAAATAGATTCGCTCGGCCAGAGCTGGCCTGTGATCAGCGGCATTGCTCCCGAAGAATATGCTAAAACAGCACTCAATAGCGTTAATAAGTTGCTGAACACCAAAAATGGAATTAAACTTTCCTGGCCCGGCTACAACGGCTTTGACCCACATGTTGGAGGTGTTTCAACATACCCTCCAGGAGCAAAGGAAAACGGCGGCATATTCCTCCACGCAAATCCCTGGATTATGATAGCCGAAACCATAGTTGGAAATGGCGACAGAGCTTTCCAGTATTACAGCCAAATAAATCCTGCAGAAAAGAACAATGGCAAAATAAGCGAATTTGAATCTGAGCCGTATTGCTACCCGCAAAACATTTTGGGCAGCGAGCACAAGCAATTCGGCTTGGCGCGCAATGCGTGGTTAAGCGGCACAAGTTCCTGGACATATCAGGCTGCAACCCAATATATTTTGGGCATAAAGGCCACATTTAAAGGATTGTCCGTTAATCCCTGCATTCCAAAAGCTTGGAAAGAATTCAGCCTTAGCCGCAAATTCCGTGACGCAGTTTATGAAATTTCCGTTAAAAACCCAAATGGCCTAAGCAAAGGGGTAAAGTCGGTTACCATAAATGGCAAAGCCATTGAAGGCAATGTGCTTCCCATTTTGCCGGGCAAAAAACACATTGTTGAAGTTGTTATGGGATAGTGATGAAAACCTATATTTACGCAATAATAGCCATATTTGCCTTGATTTTAGATCAAGCAACAAAACTATGGGCAGACTCCCATCTATTAGGTTGGAGTGTGTCCGTTATAGGTGATTTTCTTCGTTTTACCCTTGTTTACAACGAAAATGCCGCATTTTCCATGAAACCCCAGAGCGTTTTGCCTTGGCTTTCTCCAACCATATTTTTTGGAACCCTAACAGTTGTGGCTTGCGTAGCGGCAATTTGGTTTTTCAGGGGATTGCACAAGCAGGATTACTTGTCCAAACTCGGCATTATCCTTATTATAGCGGGTGCGGCAGGGAATTTTTGCGACCGTTTGCGCATAGGCAAGGTGGTGGATTTTATAGATGTGATTTTCTTTGACCTTGTTTTTGAACGCTGGCCAACCTTTAATTTAGCCGATTCTTGGGTTACAATAGGAATATCTTTGCTGTTTATAAGTTCGGTTACGTTTAAGAAGGAAGATAAATTAAAGTTTTCTCCATATTCTGCCGATACATATAAAAAAAGGAGTGTGCAACATGGATGTAAATGCCGCAGTAAACGCATTGGCCGTCAAAAATTACGAATCGGCCTCAAGTACGGGTAAAACCGGAAAAACGGGAAAGCACGAAGCCCATCAGGTTCCAAATTATGCTCCAAAGAATAAAGAAGAGGTTGCTGAGACCCCAGAAGATACTTTGGAAATTAGCGAAGAAGCCGCCCAAAAGAGTGATAGTGTCAAGGAAAAGCGCAAAGGTCAGTGGAAAAACTTTGACATGGATGCTTTCCAAAGCGGCATTCGCAACGCGCTCATGCAGTCCATTAACCAGTCAAAGGATGCACTCAAAGCCTCTGGTGTTGAATTTGCCAAATACAATAGCGATTCCATTTTATACGACTTGTCTGGGTTAAATGGCGGAAAAGAAGTAGAAGCAGCCAAGGTTCCTGACTACTGGAATTCAGAAAACACATCTCAGCGCATAGTGGATTTTGCGATGAGTTTTCGCGGCCTTGCGCCGGAGCTTTCCGATGAAGAGTATATAGAGCAAGTTCGTTCAGCAGTTGAAAAGGGATACAAACTCGCTAAAAAAGACTTTGGCGATTTACCCGGCCCATCGGCTAAACTTTTCAACGACACATACAGCTTAACAATGAAAAAATTTGATGAGTTAATGGAGAAAGCTCGCAAGGGAGCAACCGAATAGATGTACTCATCACCTCCTGCACTAGAGAAACTAGTGCAGGAACTTTCCAAATTGCCTGGCATAGGGCGAAAAACCGCCCGCAGGCTCGCTTTCCATTTGATTTCCGGAGACAGGGAAAAAATGGAAGATTTGGCAAGTGCCATTTCAAACGCAAAAAACAGGCTTGTTCATTGCAATCGGTGCTATGGAATTTCCGAAAGCGAAATTTGCCAAATATGCGCTAACACCCACAGAGATGGCGAATTGCTTTGCGTTGTTGAAAGGGCAGGCGATATATTGCCTTTTGAAAACAGCGGAGCATATAAAGGTTTTTATTTTGTCCTTGGCGGGGTTCTTTCGCCTTTAGATGGCATAAAGCCAGAGACTTTGCACATTCCAGAACTTATTGAGCGAATAGAGAAGGAAAATGTGAAAGAACTTATATTAGCCTTGGGGTCTAGCCCAGAGGCAGAGAGCACCGCTCTTTACATTGACCGCAGGCTTGCAAACTTGCCCTGCAAACGCACAAAACTCGCCAGAGGCATACCCGTTGGCAGCGAATTGGAATTCATAGACGATGTGACAATGTTAAGGGCTTTTGAAGAGAGGGTGAGGGTTTGATCCTTTTTGTCTGAACCGCATTTATTGGCTTTTTAGGATTTTACGCTGAAAATTTATATATTACTCCTTGAAATACAACTATTAAGGAGTTTTCTATGAAAAACGTAAAACTAGCATTATTGGCAGCCTTTTTGCTTGGCTTGATATTCACATTTTCCTGCTCATCGGGAGAATACAAAGAGGGTGACAATGGGGGCGGCACCTCTTCGCCAAGCAGCGGCGGTTCGTCTTCACCTAGCGGCAGTGGCATTCCATTTGACGAAAATTCGCAGATATACAAATCTGGAAGTGACGCGCCTTATACTGGCAACGGAATTATTGTAATTTCTCCTAGCTCCGATGACAATTTTGAAGTTGAAATTGAAGTTGGAAGTGTAAGGGATGGAATTGTCAATCTGCAACTGCCTTCAACTATTCCTGACGAATGGTTAAAAGTTTATCCTGATGCTGCTTGTACTGAGTCTCCCAGTGGTTTAAAGGATCTTGGTAAAAATAGCTTTACACTAACTGACGAAAATTATTCTAATATTGGCAGATTGCGGATTACCTATCAAGATAAAGATAAACAGATTCGACAAGATATTCAATATGTGTATTTTTCAAAAGCAGGAAAAATAACTTGTAATGATGAAAAAGGAAACACGATCACAAATATAAATGCCAAAGTTGGTTGGAATAAAATATATGTGGTTGTTGAGAATGATAATGTCACTATCAGCACAGATAATATTTTAACAAAAAAAGTTAATTGGACTATTTCACAATAGAATATCGGTAATCGGGAAAATCCTGTGAATCGGGAGAAATATGCATAACCGACATTTGGTAGAGCATTTATAGATAGGCGTTATTATATATTCGGGTAATCGGGGTTCAGACAAAAAGAATTCCGCTATGCAGTTGCTGGGCGGGTTTGTTTGCGGAGGTGGTTCTCAATATCGGCTAAGTTATAGCCTTTGTTTATGTTGTAAAGTTACACCCTATTCCAAACAAAATTCAACCCCTGATTTCCATAAAACCGCATTTTCTCATCCGAACTAATAAGAGTAACCTTATTAGTTATAGCATGTGCCATAATAGCGTGGTCAACAGGATCTTTATGGTCAGGGATAGGAATTAGCTCGCCAAGTGTCAATATGTGTTCCTTCTTGAAATAATCAACCGAAAAGCCCATTTCGTCTATATAGTTAAAAATATCCTTTGTCTCTTTCCATTGCGGAACTTTAATTTTACCGATTCTAAGCAAATGAACAATTTCCTCTATGCTCCTTGAACTGATATTTATCGTATTTGCTCTATCCCAAAGCAAATCGGAAACCTCATTGGAAAGACGATCATTTTCTTTGACAGTAAAAATCAGTATATTCGTATCTATTAAATAACGCATATTATTTCATTACCGCCCGCATATCCAGTATTTTTGCCCCTTTTAACCCGTTTGGATGCTTCAAGCACCACAAAGCATATTTTGACAGCTTTATGCTCCCATCTGTTGGAGGCATACGCTTTTTTACTTTTTTTGCTTTCATAAATAACCCCTTTTAAAGTTTCACTATAAAAATATAACAAATATATTGGAAAAAATGGTAAAAAACCTAAAACCCATTCATTTGGCATACAGTTGTTGACAAAATCGCAAAAAAAAAGCGTATAGCCCTAGGGTCTAGCCCTGAGGTGCGAAAATTTTTTCTATATTTACTCCCGATTATGGAAGAGATAGTAGTTACAGGAATGGGTTGTGTTACCGATTTAGGCAACACAGCAGATGAATTGTGGAATAACCTTTTAGCTGGCAAGTCTGGCATTGGGCTTATTGACCGTTTTGATACCGGAGCTTACCCTGTTAAATTCGCTGGGCAAGTGAGAGAATTTACGCCTCCACCCGAAAGCAAACGCCTTTCCAGAAGTGTTCAATACGCAGTTTATGCGGCAACAGAAGCCCTTAAAATGGCTGGCATAGAAGACCCTAAAACAGCCGTGGATGTGACCAGAGCCGGAGTAGTTGTGGGTTCTGGCATGGGCGGCATGGAAATTTATTACGAAAGTTCTTTGAATTTGGGCACAAAAGGCCCTCGTAGCGTTTCGCCTTTTTTTGTTCCACAGGCAATAGCAAATATGGTTGCTGGCGAAGTGGCAATTCGCACCGGTTGGATGGGGCCAAATTGGAGCCCTGTTTCGGCTTGCGCAACATCTAACCATTCGTTCATCACCGCCGCAGATCAAATTCGCCTTGGCAGGGCAGATATAATGATAGCTGGTGGCACAGAGGAAGCTGTTTGCCCCATTGGGCTTGCAGGCTTTGCTTCTATGAAAGCTCTCTCCACAAGAAACGAGGAGCCTGAGAAGGCGAGTCGCCCCTTTGATGCGGGTCGCAATGGATTTGTGCTTTCTGAGGGTGCTGGTATTTTGGTTTTGGAATCTCTTAGCCATGCGAAAAAAAGAGGCGCAAAAATTTTTGCAAAACTTGCTGGTTATGGCATGAGCGGCGATGCCTATCACATGAGTGCCCCAAGGGAAGATGGGGAAGGTGTTAATTTGGCAATCTCAATGGCACTTAAAGATTCTGGAATAGATATTTCGAAAGTTGGTTATGTAAACACGCATGGCACAAGCACTCCAAGGGGAGATGTTGCCGAATGCAAAGCCATTTTAAAAGCTTTTAGCAACAAGATAGACAATGTGAAAATAAACAGCTCAAAATCCATGACTGGTCACATGCTGGGAGCAGCTAGCGGCATGGAAGCCATTGTTGTTATTAAGTCTTTAATAGACCAGAAATTGCATCAAACCTTGAATTTGGAAAACCAAGACCCTGAAATTCCTTTTGATTGCTGCAAAGGCAGCACAGTGGAACATAAGTTTGAATATGCCCTTTCAAATTCATTTGGATTTGGCGGGCATAACAGCGTTTTGGTTTTTGGCAAGGCGTAGATTTTTTTGCGGAGTGTAGCTCAGTCTGGTAGAGCGGCAGCTTTGGGAGCTGCATGTCGTCGGTTCGAATCCGGCTACTCCGATAGAAGATTACAGTAGGGAATAAATTAGCGAAGCTGCGTTAAAATTTCCATACCATGCGAGGTGAGCACCACAGTGTGCTCCCACTGGGCAGAAAGTTTGCCATCTACTGTTACCGCAGTCCATCCATCAGAAAGAGTTTTTACCTTGTAGGAACCTTCGTTTATCATAGGCTCAATAGTAAAAACCATGCCTTGTTCAATTTTGGGGCCTGGGAACCGCTGGCGGTAGTGCAAAACCTGTGGCTCTTCGTGAAAAGCTCTGCCAATGCCATGCCCGCAATAGTCGCGCACAACGCTAAAACCATATTCTTCGGTTATTCCGTTTATTATTGCTCCAATATCGCTAAAACGAGCATTTGGAAGTTCGCAAACTTTTATGGCTTCAAATAAGCACTGATGGGAGGCAGCAACCAATTCGCTTGCATTTTTTGCAGGTTTGCCAATAAAAAAAGTTTCACTTGAGTCTGCGTGGTAGCCATTTAGAATGGAGGTTATATCTATGTTTGCAATATCGCCGTCTTTTAGAACATAGTTGCCTGGAATTCCATGAGTCACAACATCATTCACGCTTACGCAAACGCTTTTTGGATAGCCTCTGTAACCTAGGCAGGCAGGGATAGCTCCGTTTTTAATCGTAAATTCGCGAACAAAGTCATCTATCTCTTGCGTAGTCACGCCGGGTTTGCACATTTCGCCAGCTTTTACCAAGGTTTCTGCAACAAGCGCTCCGCAATCTCTTATGCGCTCAATTTCTTTTGAATTTTTTATCAGGATTTTTGACATTTTTAAATCCCCTCCGGCATCCAGTGCATAATTCTTTTATATTCCACACTTTTTAGTTTCTCTTTCCAAAAATCATCTCCAGTCATTTTAGCCAAATTTGCAACAGTGCACCAATAGCGAATGCTGCCCGGCGCTCTCTTTGCATAAAGAGCCTCGCTCTCTTTGTATATGGAAACTGCCTCTTGAACCTTACCCAGCTTAAAAAGCATATCTGCCCTGTTTTGCAAAATTATGGGATGCCTTGGGTAGCGTTTTAGCAAAGTATTTGCAATTTCCAAAGCCTCTGCGTATTTTTTTTTATCGTAGAGAATCCACATATAGGCGCTGCCCAAAAGGGGAGAAAATAAATGGCTGTTCTCAAACCCATTTTTTAAATCTTCCAGCTTAGACTGGGTAATGGGATTATAGTAGGTATAAATTGCATAAAATGCTTTTGAATCCAAATCTCCAAGTTTTTCAAAAGCAAGTGCGGCGTTCCTCGCTTCTAAAATGCTCTTTAAGGTATTGCCCAAAATGGAGTTTACAAAACTTATCTCATAACGGCGAAGCGATTCCCAAAAACCATCTGTTTTGCAATTTCTTAAAACAAATAGTGCAGAGTCCAAATCCAAAGTATCGCCCAAATCGTCAAAACGGCTAACATAAGCAATTCCAGCCAAAACGCAACTGCTGGAATCATCTTTTGCCATCAGAGAAATTTCGCTAAAAGCCTTGTTGTAATTTGTTTTGTATATATTCTCCAAAACACTTTCTGCATCTTTTGCAAAAACCGCTTGAACCCCTATTCCCAGGATTATCAGGATTATCCAGATTTTAAAACTACTAACCACTAAGTACCAACAAATGATTCTCTATCTTAAAACTTAATGTAGAAAAAAATGTTCTCAACTTTGCCGAATTCTTTTCTTTTTCTGTTGCTACCCAGCCATCTATGTGGACTATCTTCCCTATTTTGCTTATTCTAATAAAACGGTCGCTTTCATTTATGGTTTTTATGATTTTTATGTCTGAACGCATTTTAATATCCAAAACCACTTTTTTTATTGGAAATTTTGACAGTACCCTGTAAATTTTTTTTTGAGTGTCTTTTGCTTGATAAAAACCCGCAATATGAATTTCCTGATTCTTAAATTCAACCTCGCAGCAGCAGATACATATATAATTTCTCACCAATTCCATATATATGTCGTTTGAGCTTATCTCCGATTTTATCACCACAAAATGCATAATAAAGCAGCGAATTTGGGGAATGGAAGAAATTATCTTATTTAGCTCGCAAATGGAATTCAAATTTGATACCTTGCAACTTACGCTCAAAACTTTTGAATTTGATGATATTTGCAAGTATTGAAAAGAATCCAAATCTTTGCATCTCCATTTCGCATTTTGCTCTAAAAAATCATCTGCTAAATAATTCTCATTGCTACTGCAAGAGCATTTTGAAATTTCTTTGTTTTCAAATTCAACTACAATCTTTTGCTCTTCAACAAATTCCAAACCTATAACTCTGCCAACATCCTTTGTTTCCGTATTATAAATGCGGTCGCCAATTCTGGCATTCTCTGCATCACGGGGAAACAGCCTGTAAAGTTCGGCAGAATTATTTTCACTGCCCTCAACTGCAGGCACTTCAACTTTTTCACCGCGTTGCTTTTTAAGAACTATTTGTGGCGCGGAGCCGTGCATTCTATTAACCCCATCTACAGAGCATACTCCTATTTCTGGGTGAAAAACATTATCTCCTGCTTCCAAATTCCCCTTTCCCCAAATTTTGCAAAACCCAAAAGTCGGGTCTTCTTGCAATTCTGCAAATTCATTTGTCGCATAAATCACCGTATTCTCGCACTCATCGCATTTGCAAAACAGAGGTTTATTGGGAGGAATTTCATTTTTCCCATAATTTTTATCGTATTTTTCTTGAGAAAATATTTTGAATTTTCTCAACTGTGCGCATTCTTCGCAAAATATTTCGCTATTAAAAAAATGTATTGGAAAAAGCGATGCGTCTTTTGACACGATAAACCTCTAAAATATCTCCTAAAAATTTTTTGCTTTTCCCATTCTGCAAATACACTCACTTTTACCTATGCACTCTATAATTTCCCAAAGCCCAGGGCCTGCACCAATGCCGCTAATCACAAGCCTTGCAGGTTGAGCGAGCAAGCCTAGCTTAAGGCCATTGCTTTCGCAAACTTTCATAAATGCGGCTTCAATGTTCTTTACGCAAAAATCTTCGCTTGCAATTTTTTCCAACTCCTTAGAAATCAAATCTATATGTTCTGGGCTTTGCTCAGTCCAGTATT
>Ga0268262_10003219_pt1 | contig 17895 bp, 16 predicted proteins | sample TergutNc150P3_FD_190354 | JGI IMG/M metagenome (GOLD analysis project Ga0268262, IMG submission 190354) | Nasutitermes corniger P3 segment gut microbial community from laboratory colony in Florida, USA - Nc150 P3 (SPAdes) (version 2) | ecosystem: Host-associated > Arthropoda: Insects >...
TTTGCGCTTTTATTGTCCGCTTAACGGCGGGCAAAGCCCGCCTACGGACAATACGCGGCAAGGATTTACAAGCAAATCCTTGCATAGCAATTCAACCTACAATAGGTTGAACTGCTATAGCTGCTCCGCTGCTAACCCTAAGTGCTGGGCCGGGGTCGTGGCTTCAGCAAAAAACCCATTGCACCAAACAGCCATTGTGGGTATCATGAACCTAGCGCACTCATGCTTGGGAATGGGTTTCGTTAAGTACCCGAGCGTCAGTGCGGTCCATTTGTAATGCGGCGCAAGTGTCGGACAAACGGGCTAGCCCCGTTTTTTTTTATCTTTTTGGATTTGCATGGATCTCAAACAACTCAGCGGCCCCATTGAAAGCCAGCTTTCACTGCTAGGCTTTGAACTCGTGCTGCTGGAACACGCTAGAGATGGCCAAGACGAGGTACTCAGGCTCTACGTTGACCACTTAGATCAAAGCAGGCCCATTACGCTGGACAACTGCGCGGCCCTGCACGAGGGCCTGTTGCCCTGGCTAGACGCAGAGTTCCCCAGTTTTAGGGAAACGTACGGAATAGAGATTAGCAGTCCGGGCCTGGAGCGGCCTTTGGCGGCCGCAGGTCACTTTCGGCGCTTTCTAGGCAGGCTGTGCAAGGCCAAGACGCGCCTGCCCATAAATGGGCAAAAGAGCTTTAAGGGATGGATCAACGATGTCTCTGGCTCTACCGTTACATTGGAAGAAGATGGTGCATTGAAACACATTCCGCTGGATCTTATTCAAAAAGCCAACTTGGCTCCTTTTGACGAAGACAAGACTCCCAAACCAAAACATTCTCCACCCCAGGTGGACGAGCAGGCAGGCGCAGAGAAAAGTGCCGCCAAGGAGGCATAGATGGCCCTCGTTAGCAACACATTCTTTGACAGCGTCAAGTTGATCGCCGCAGAAAAGGGCATCCCCGAGGAGGAAGTGTTCGGCGCGGTGGAAGAGTCGCTGGTCAAAGCGGCAGAAAAATATTTCCACAGCCAAGAGTTCTTTGGAAATTTCCAGGCTCAGATGGATAGGGACACAGGCGAGTTCCACGTCTATGCCTTAAAAACTGTCGTCTTGGACGTTGAAGAAGAGGATTTGGAAATTAGCTTGGAGGAGGCCCAGGCCCTCAACCCGGACGCTTCCGAGGGCGACACGCTGTGGCTTCCGCAGGACACCACCCAGCTGGGTCGGATCGCCGCCCAGGCCGCCAAGCAAGTCCTTGTCCAGAAAGTCCGCGAAGCCGAAAGGGATCGCATATACACCGAATTTGTGAACCGCCTTGGCGAGATAATCGTTGCCGAGGTGAAGCGCTTTGAGAAAAATTCAATCGTGATGGAAATTGACCGCGTCGAGGCCATGCTGAGGCGCTCAGAGGGCCTGCGAGGAGATCGCTTCGACAAAGGCCAGCGCCTGAAAGTTGTCATTTCCCAAGTGGACAAGAGTTCCAAGGACCCCCAGATACAGGTCAGCAGGACCGACCCGAGGCTCCTGATAAACCTTTTTGACAGCGAGGTACCTGAGATCCATGATGGCACCGTCGTCATCAAAAGCTGCGTGCGTGAGGCAGGGGACAGGGCTAAAGTGTCGGTCCACAGCGTAGATCCAGACGTAGATCCAGTAGGGGCTTGCGTGGGACTTAAAGGCAGCCGTGTGCAGGCCATAATCCGCGAGTTGAAAAATGAAAAGATAGATATCGTCCGTTATGATGAAGACCCAGCAAAATACATCGCCAATGCCTTGAATCCCGCTAGGACCATCAAGGTGACAGTCACGGACCCAGAGAAGCGCAGAGTCGAGGTGCTTGTCGAGGATGACCAACTGTCAGTCGCCATAGGTAAGAAAGGACAGAATGTTCGCTTGGCTGCAAAATTGACTGGCTGGAACATTGACGTGCGCAGCAATGAAGAAAAACGCCAAGAAGCGGCAGCGGCTATGGCGGACGCGCTGCCAGAGCCGGAACAAGTGGAGGGCGAAAGTTCAGAACCGGTTTCCACTATCTTGGATGAGTTGGGGGGGGTCGAGGGGCTGGATGCCCAAATCGCCGCAAGCCTAGCCGCCGCCGGATTCCCAGACGCAAAATCCCTGTACAACGCAACTGCCGAGCAGTTGCTCGGCGCGGAGGGCATGAACAAAGAATTGGCCTTCCGCTTAATTGACACTGTTCAAGAAAGGTTTGATGGTTGACAATAAGGATTAAGGGTTTTTCTTATTCACAACCCTAGAGCTAAAGGGCCCCACCTTCATGTTGCGGATTAACCAATTTGCCAAAGAGATAGGAGAGAGCAACAACTCCATCCTCGAAGTCCTCGAAAAACGGCTTGGAGTCAAAGGTAAGAGCCATAGCTCAAATCTGACGCCAGACCAAGTTGCTCTGCTCCGTCGGCATTTCGAGGCAAAAGCCAAAGGGGTCGAGGAGGCAAAGCCGCTGGCTATCCACCGCCCAACCGCCCCAGTGCGGGTGGTAAAGGGAACGCCCGCAGCCCCGATAGCCGCTGAGTCCTCGCCCCAGGCACATCCACCACCGGTACTCGTCAAAAAGCAAGAGCAGCCTGAAGTACCCCCAGCACCCGTCGCAGTTGCGCACGATGTGCAAGACGTGCGCGATGCGCGAGAAGCGGAATTAGCGGAAGGCCCAGAACCAATAACCGCAGGACCGGAGAAATCAGCACAAATGCCCGCATCTGCATCGCCTAGGGCGACACTTCCGCCGATTGCAACAACTCCGGCCAACGAAGGTTTTTCAAAACTGCGGGTCTCTACCTCGCAGCCATCTGCCCCAAAGCCGCCAGAGCAGGCGCGCTATATCACACTGCCGCCGCCCGTTGGCCAAAGGCCCAAGCCTGAAGCGTCAGAACTCGCAAAACCAGAGGTGGGCAAGCCGATAATCCAGAGAAAGGGGCAAGGTTCCCCGCACGGGCAGCGTCCGCAAAAAGTCCACCGTTCGGGGATGCCGCAGCAAGCAAAGACTGTGTTGCCAATGGCAACAAACACGGGCAAAGGCGAAGTCGTGAGGCACGAGCCGCTTGGCCCGCAGGCCGCCCCTTCTAAGCGTCCCTACATCCCCCCCAGCATTTCCCAGTTGCAGCTGGAGCAGGGATTCACCAAGATCAAAATGGCAGACGAACCCGTTGCCGCGCCCAAGCGTCAAGAGCCGGCTAGGTACATACAGTTGCCCCAACCCCAGGCAAAGCACTCCGGCGACAGCCGACAAACAGGCAAGCCAGGCCAGTCCAAGCGTCCTGGAGACAAGGGGGGCCGCACAACTGGGTCTATGCGTACAGGTAGCGGAGTCCAGCGTCCAGGCATGTCAGGCTCGCGCCCAGGGGCTGGCCCTGCTCGCCCAGCGGGGGGCATTGGCCGCGCCCCCAATTTGGGTCCGCTTCCTCCCCCAGACCCCAACATGGCCAAAGGTCCGGGACGCGGCGGCCATTTCACTGGCAAGAAAAAAGGCGACAAACATTCGCGGATAGACCAAGAGAGCGAGGCGCTAGAACAAAAACTCAGGCAGCCAAGGTCTAGGGCCCAGCAGATAGCGGCAGAATATATTGAAGAAGAAATAGGTATCGTGATGCTTTCCGAAGGCGTCACCGTCAAAGAGCTTGCCGAAAAATGCAGCCGCCCTGCCAAGGACGTCGTTGCAAAGCTGATGCACAGGGGCATATTCGCCACCATAAATCAGCCGCTGGACACGGAACTAGCCAAAGAGCTGGCGCGCGAATTCGGGTACATGGCCGACATAGTCTCTTTTGAAGAAGATTTGCAGATAATGCAAGAAGAAAGCACTAGCGCGGAAATGGGCGAAAAACTCCCGCGTCCGCCAGTGGTCACCATCATGGGACACGTTGACCACGGGAAAACCTCCCTTTTGGACGCTATAAGGAAATCCCGCGTGGCCGAAGGGGAAGCGGGCGGGATAACTCAGGCCATCGGTGCGTACAGGGTTGACATAAAAGACCAAGAGGGCAACGACAGGTACATCGCCTTTATTGACACGCCAGGCCATGAAGCCTTCACTAAGATGCGCGCCAGGGGGGCAAAAGTCACCGACATCGTGGTGCTGGTCGTTGCCGCCGATGACGGCGTGATGCCGCAGACTATTGAAGCCATCAGCCACACCAAGGCTGCGGATGTCCCGATGATAGTCGCCATCAACAAAGTTGACAAGCCTGGGGCGGATCCCGACAAAGTTATGCAGATGCTAATGCATCACGGAGTGCAAGTCGAGGCCTACGGCGGCGACGTACCCAGCGTCAACGTGTCCGCCAAGGCTAAGACGGGCCTAGATGAACTATTGGAGACCATCCTCCTTGTGGCAGACCTAAAAGATTTGCGTGCCGTCTATAATTGCCCAGCCGCTGGAAGCATACTGGAGGCCAAGCTGGACCGAGGGCGTGGTGCCGTGGCCACAGTGCTTGTACAACAGGGTACGCTGAAGGCTGTCGACACTTTTGTGGCGGGTGCCACGATGGGTCGCGTGCGGGCCATGTTTGACGACCGTGGGGAGCGCATAGCCGAAGCAACCCCGTCTATGGCCGTGCAAATACTAGGTTTTGAGTCAGTACCCGTTTCGGGGGACAACTTTCAGGTTGTAGAGAATGAAGCCAAGGGTCGCTCCATCGTGACCTTTAGGCAGGAAAAGGCGAAGGCCGCCGCGCAGGCCAAGCAGCGCGTTACGCTTGAAAGCTTATTCAGCACGCTCAAAGAGGGCCAGATCAAGGAATTGCCACTCATCGTCAAAGCGGACAACCACGGATCGGTGGAGTCGCTGCTGGGCAGCCTGGAGCGCCTGAGTACCGACAAAGTTCGCACTAGGATAATCCACTCTGCGGCTGGCACGGTCAACAAAAACGACATCCTGCTAGCGGAAGCATCCGATGCCACCATCATCGCTTTCAACGTGGCCGCAGAGCGCGAGGCAGAGGACTTGGCCAGAGAGGGCGGCATCGACATCCGCAGCCACACGATCATTTATAAAGTGACAGAGGAAATCACCAATGCCATGGTAGGCCTATTGGATGCGACCGAAAAGGAAGTGGTGCAGGGCCACGCAGAAGTTTTGCAGCTGTTCAAGGTGCAAAAATCCGTGATTGCCGGGTGTCGCGTCCAAGATGGATCCGTCAAGCGCTCCCATCTAGTGAGGGCCAAGAGGGGTGCAGAAACGCTTTTCGAGGGCCACATAAAGGCTCTCAGGCGCTTCAAGGACGATGTTTCAGAGGTAAAGACAGGCTTTGAGTGCGGCATCCAAATTGATGGCTTCGACGCTATAGCCGAAGGCGACACGCTGGAATTTTTCACAAAGGAAAAAGTGGCTGCGACTAGTTTGGAATGAAGTGAGCGGTTCAATTGACAATTGAGCCTCTTTTGCAAAACCCTCCCAGTGTCCAACGAAGCCCCCTCCCAAGATCCGCCCGCTATAGAAGTCATCTCCATGTATCTGCCCGAATATAGAGGCAGTGAGCGAAGCGAGTACCCGGGGTCTGGGGAGTAATGAGGGGTGGACTCGCATGCGAGGCCGCCCCGAATGAATCCCCAGGGAGCATTCAGGAAGTTTTTCCATGCTCCGGAGCTAAATGTAACAGACCGTATCGCCAACCTCCCGAGGTCAAGCGGCGAATGACCTCGCCGCGTGTTCAGTCGGCATAAAAACTGGCGTGGCGAAGCCGCCTCAATTGGCAATGATGGAACAAAATGCGAAAATGAAGCATATAGTTAAATGAGGAGGGTGCATGAAGCGCGTTAAAAGCCCTGTCGGCTTTACCTTGATGGAAATACTGTTGGCCCTTACCATTTTGGCGATATTGTCCTCAATGGGCATTGCCGGCTACAGGCACAGCCGCCGCGCGGCAGCGGAGACAGTTCTCGAGGCAAATCTGGCGATCATGAGGCACGCCCTCGAACAGTACAAAGCGGATCGAGGCAAGTATCCAGCATCGCTAGAAGACCTGAGCCGCGAGGCGAACAAGCAGTATCTTAGGGACATACCCATTGACCCAATACTGAGATCGAACAAGATGTGGCAGGTCGAGTACGAGCCGCCGGATCCTGACAACCCCGATGGAGAGACCGGCGTCAGCAACGTCAGGAGCGGCGCGAATGGCTACAGCATAGACGGCAAGCCCTATTCCGATTTTTAGCATGCGGGCCAAAACGCTGAGGATACTCGACGCCTGCTCCGCTGCGGTGTTGGCACTGTGGTTGGGCATTGCGCTGTGCCATCCCTTGGGCGGACCCGCTGGCTCGCCAGTTCTGTCCGTGTTGATAGCCACTGGTATGCCCCCACTGATACATTTGCTCCGGTGGCGTTGCCCCTCCTTTGCGGTTCCAGCATTTTGGGCGTTGCTGATGATGGCACTCCCGCTTGGCTTTTTGCTGTCCTATATCCTTTTGGGGGGGCCGCCCAGTATTTCGGAAATAGATTTGTGCGCTTGGTTCGGCTTTGGCCTGCCCCTACTGCTGTCTTGGCTGCCGCGCTGGATCAACCATATATCGGACAAAGAGGCCATCGGCCCGCTGAGGCTGTGGGCCGCCGCAGGTGCCGCCGCCTTGACCATCTGCCTGGCGAGCCAATTCATAGCTACCCCAAGAATTGCCCAATTAAAGGCGCAGATTTCCCAAGAGTCTCTCCCTGCCAAGGAGAAGGAGGCACTGCCGCAAAAACTTAAAAAAGCGGAGAGGTTTTCTGCCCAATTCCTTTACATCAGGGCCGCACTGGTAGCCGCGCTCATGCTTGGCCTGTTGAAATTGCCGCTCGACAAGAATGCGACATGCGAGACCTCATCTCCCAAAAGCTGAAAGAAATAGGGCTGAATGAGCGTGTGTGCGTCCTTCACGCAGTGGAGTCTGGCTCGTGCGCCTGGGGTTTCGCATCGCCCGACAGCGACTACGATGTCCGCTTTGTGTATCTGCGCGAAACAAATTTCTATCTGAGGCTGGATAATATAGCAATTAAATTTTTTGTAGTCACAGTATCCAATGCAACAGTGAGGCTTGGTTGCAGCTTCCCAAGCCGATATAGAAATTCACGCTTGTATTGCTCGTTTAACGGCAGGCAAAGCCCGCCTACGAGCAATACGCGGCCATGATTTGCAAGCAAATCCTGGCATAGCAGTTCAACCTACAATAGGTTGAACTGCTATACTAGGGACATCATTGAGTGGCAATTGGATAAGACTTTGGACATCAACGGATGGGACTTGCAAAAGGCCTTGCGCCTGCTTTACAAAGCGAATCCCACGCTCTTCGAGTGGACCAATTTGCCGATAGTCTATAAAACGACGCCTGAATGGCAAGCTATGAGTAAGTGCTTTTCTGAATATTTTTCTCCCAAATCATGTATGTACAGTTATTTGCACATGGCGGAGGGGAATTACAGGGAATACCTGAAGCATGATTTGGTTAGGCCAAAAAAGTACTTGTACATCCTGCGTCCAATTCTCGCATGTAAATGGGTATTGAAAAACAATGCACCTCCCCCAATGCTTTTTTCGGAGCTAGTGGCGACCGAGGCCGGACCGGAATTGGCACAGGAAATTGACAAATTGCTCAAGATAAAGCTAAACACGCCGGAGCTGGAGGAAGCACCAAAGATCACTCCTCTGAACGACTTTATCGAAGAGACCCTGCCCTTTCTCAGAGGGCGGATGGATTCGCTTCCCGATGGACGCGTGGGCAGTTTTGACGGCCTGAACAGGCTGTTTTTGGACGCATTGGCCAGCGGCTTGGCATGAAAACGTGCTGCGTTCATTCCCTCAATTTAGCCGTCGGGTCAACCAATTTCGCCCTGAGGTCTTTGCCTATCTTGAAGAAGACGACGCGTTTGGATGGCACTTGGATGGACTGCCCGCTGCGCGGGTTCCTCCCCATCCTGGGCTTCCTCTCTCTCAGTCGAAAGCTGCCAAAGCCGCGCAGCTCCACGCTGTCTCCCGCCCTCAAGGCGGCGATGATGCTACTCAGAAACGTGTTGACGAGGACGTCTGCGTCTTTTTTGGTGAATCCCATCGTACCCATTAAGTGCCTGGATAGATTGGCCTTGGTAAGTGTTCCGCTTATTTCCATGTTTCTGCTCCCTGAAAATGGAATATGAGGTTTCCTGCCCGATTACTAGGCGCGACTTAGTCAAGTGCAATATTTCCGCAAGCAAGGCAAGGCCCTCCACGCGGAAATATAATTGATTGATTATTGTCCGGCGATCAGTTCAAGGAGCCACCTGGGACCCTCGCCCGTCCCGCCTGCCGTTCTATAGTCCTTCTCGGTTGTGGTCCATACGCTGGAAAGGTCCACGTGCGCCCAAGATGAGGCCCCGACGAATTCCTTTAGGAAAAGAGCGGCGGTTATGGCTCCCCCTCCGCGCGAGCCGGTGATATTTTTGATGTCGGCCACGCTGCTCTTTAGGAGTTCGCGGTATTCCTCTACCAAGGGGAGGTTCCAGATGTGTTCGCCGACTATGGCTCCAGCGTCCAGTATGCGCTCGACCAGCTTTTGGTCTGTCCCAAAGACACCCGAGACGCCGTCCCCAAGCGCGACGAGGCAGGCCCCGGTCAAGGTGGCCAAGTCAATGATGTGGTCTGCGCCCATCTCGCTGGCCCAGTGCAGCAAGTCGGCTAGGACTAGACGACCCTCTGCGTCGGTGTTGAGGACTTCGATGGTCTTGCCGCTGCGCGAGCGCAGGATGTCCCCTGGCTTGTAGGCCGAGCAACCTGGCATATTTTCGACTAGGCCACAGATAGCCGTGACTTTGACGGGGACGCCAGCCTTGGCGCAGGCGATTGTCGCCGCAAGAGCCACGGCCGCGCCCGCCATGTCGTCCTTCATGGTTTCCATGTCAGTGGCGTTCTTGAGCGACAGCCCGCCAGAATCAAAGCAGACGCCTTTGCCGACCAGCACGATGTGCTTTTTGGCTTTTTCGCTTGGCGTGTAGTCGAGTTTTACCACGCGTGGCGGATGGGCCGAACCCCTGCCCACGGCCAAAAGGGCCCTGAATCCGTCCTTTTCTAGCTCTTCGGGTACCAGCACCTCAACGGCTATCTTGTTCTCTGCCGCCAATGCCTTTGCCTTGGCGGCGAATGACTCTGGGTACATGTCGGCAGCAGGAGTGTTGACCAAGTCGCGGACTAAGTGGTTTGCGGCGACTCCTATCTCGGTAATGGCCTGCCGCCGACGGAGCTTGCGGTTGTCGTCGTTATTCGTGAACAGCTCTATGCGCTCCAAGCGGGTTGCCTCTGGCTTGCTGCGGAAGGCGGAAAAGTCGTAGTCGGCCAGCAGGGTCCCCTCAAGTGCGGCGGTCTGCACTTGACTTGGCTCCATGTTGGAAGTGGCGGGCGACAGGAGTCCGATGGACTTCCATCCTTTTTTCATGCAAAAGCGGACGGCGGCTCCAACTGCTTTGCGTATCTTGTTGAGCGTGACTTTTTCCTCGTCGCCCAGGCCAGCCAGTAGTATCCAGCGGCAGCCCTTGACGCCATTGGGGTGGTGCAGGGGGACCATTTCGAGATACTCTGCCTTAAAGTCGCCTTCGTCCATTGCCAGCCTAGCTACCTTACTGATGGCAAGCGGGAGGCGGTGCCTCTCCCTTCCCGAGAAAACCGGCACGATAAGGGCATCGCCCGTGAAATCTTTGCCGGATTGAGCACTAATTTCTATCTTTGACATTGAATGCCTCCACCAATACATGCTATCAAGATTTTTTGATTTTTCAATAATTTATTCGCACAAAGAGTACAGAGTGGCAAGTCGTTAAAAAAATAGTTCTAGCAATGAAAATGCTTAAAACGTAACTAGATATTGAATAGCTAATCGCAACAAAACCATAGGCAAAATAGTGGCAGTATTGCAGATCGGTTTCAGACTATAGAGCCAGACCAAGCGGCATTTCTGCCATTGGGGGCGTAGGTCAGGTCAAGGCAGGAGATCCAGCCAGACGTCCAAGGGCCGTCGGGTCCAGCCCATTCGACTATCAGCCAGTCGCTGTCTGTCACGCAGTCTTCCAGCCCAAGGGTCCATGCGCCTGACGGGCCAAGGCGGTACAGGTCTAAGTGGAATACAGCCCCTTTGGCAAGCTCATAGCGGTGCATTACGGCATAAGTGGGGGAGGACACTTGTTCAGGGTCGCCACCGAGGCCGTTTACGAAGCCCCTGGCCCAAGTGGTCTTGCCCGAGCCCAATTCCCCCCTGAGAAGCCATGTCCCGCCAGGCGGGGTTTTAGTAGCAAGGTGCGCGCCCAATTCTTCCATGGCGGTCTCGCTGTCAAGGAAAATTTCAGGCACTGTGCAGCTCTCTCATTAACGCCGAAAGGCTGTCCCCCAAATCTCTAGCAATGAGCGAGCCAGTGCCGAGCATGTCAGCGGCTTTCCCATGCAGCCACGCAGCTTCGCAAGCTGCGGCGAGCGGGTCTTCCAAGCTTCTGGCCAGCCTTGCTGCGGCGAGTCCAGCTAGGAAATCGCCTGTACCCCCTGTCGAGAGGCCGGGGTGTCCCGTCGAGTTCACGTATGCGCTTGCGGATCTGCCGCCCGCTACCAGAGTTTGGGCACCCTTGAGGATCAGCGTGCCTTCGCAATGCTTGGGCAATTTTTCCAGCGCGTCCAAGCGCTCTTGAAAGTTTTTGGGTGCCTTTTGGCTAAATAGGCGTGAAAATTCGCCCGAGTGGGGCGTGATTATAGTCTGTGGACGGGAGAGCCACTTTGGCCCCTCACCTTCCTTTAGTGCCGAGGCGTCCAGCAGCAGCGGCCCGATCCAGTCTGGAATGTCTGTTACGCCCCCTGGCCCCGCCACTAGCACGTCAACCTTTGGAGGCAGCGAACCATTCCATGGCCGCACTATCGCTTCTGGGACAAGGCAGGCAACGGTGTTAGCAGTGTCTTCATCCGGCATCACGGTGACTAGGCCGGCACCGCCCCTAAGCGCCCCGAGTGCCGCCAGCGCGGCTGCGCCGCCCATGCCCTTTGCGCCCGCCCTGATGGCGACGTGTCCGTGTTCATATTTATTGGAGTCCCAATGAGGTCTTTTGAGCAGCGGTCTGGACAGCATGAACAGGGTGCAGTCGGGGGCGGAATTTAGGGGCAGGGGTATGAGCGAAATTTTGCCGCACAGTTCCTTTGCAGGCATCAGGCCGTGGCACCTTTTGAGGTGTCCAAAAGCTGCCGTTGCGTCGGCCCTCAGCACGGGGCCTGGCACTATGCTGGAGCTTGGGTCTAGCCCAGTCGGCAAGTCCAGTGCCAGCACTTTGACCCCACCGAGCGAGCGGCTTCTTTCTAGGGCATCCGCCCACTGCGCCGCTCTTTCATCTACAGGCAGCCTCGCGCCGAGGCCGAACAGCCCGTCAACTACCCATCCGCGCCAAGCGGGGATTTCCCTGTCAGGCTCGCTAGTGTGACGGCAGCGGCCGCCGATGCCTTCCCACAATTTTGCCTGCAGCTCTGCGTCGCCTTTCCATTTAGGCACAGGGTCAAGCGTCCACACTTCAACTGGCCTGCCCTGTAGCTTAGCCAGACGCGCAAGGGCCAAGGCATCTCCACCGTTGTTGCCTGGGCCGGCCAGCACGTTGATAGGCCCGCTACTTGGAATCATAGCCAGTGCCCTGATTGCAGCGTGTTCCTGCAAGACCGGAGAGGGAATGCCCCACTCGCAGATGGCCCGCCGCTCAACGGCCTTCATCTCCCCTGCTGTCAAAAGTGGCTTCATGAGGAATGTTTTTCCGAGGCTCTTGCAAAACTTAGCCAGCTACGGGCAACAAGACTCCGATTGTCAAATTGACAGCTGATAATTGACAATTGACAATTGTGGATGCAGGCTACGGCCGCGCCGATTTTCTTGATTATTGGAAGGCTCATTTTGCTGGAGCTTTCACATGAGGGATTATTGGCAGTGATTGGGGGGAGAGCAATTGCCTCATTTTGGGGATAAAATCACGCCTAGCCAGCCAACGCAGAAAACCCGACTTTTCCGCATGATAGGCGGTAGTCATTTTTTTATATTTGTGCAAGCTGGATTGCTTTGTTGGCGTAAAGAAAACCCCGCCAACGCAGAATGTGCTTGGCTTTAAGCCATCTGGCCGCTCATCTGTTTGCCGCCTAGCATGTGGAAATGTACATGATAAACAGACTGGCCTGCGTCGTCGCCGCAGTTAGCCACGAGGCGCCAACCGCCATCAGCTATGCCCCATTCTTTTGCAATGTCTTTGGCGACAAATACAGCGTGACCAAGGACTTGGGCGTGATCCGGCACCAGCTCGTTCATGCTGTTGATATGGATCTTTGGCACTATCAACAGGTGGGTGGGGGCTTGAGGGTTTATGTCCATGAACACGATTACCTGTTCGTCTTCATGCACAAGTTTTGCTGGAAGTTTTTTGTTGATGATTTTGCAAAAAATGCAATGTTCAGCCATCGGTGCCTCCATGTATTAGAAAATTATAAAGCAACGTATCGCAGAGTGCAACTTTACTTTGCTTTTCAATAAAGATTTTTGCAAAACTCGCGCCAAAAAATTAAGTGCGGGTGCGTCCGCGAGTGCCGGGCTGCTGCCAAAAATGGCCGCAAGTTACCTATTAACAACAATGAGCCTGATTTCCTTGACCATCCTGACGTTCCTGTCCACAAAAAAATCTGTCCGCTGGATGGCGGTGAAGGCTCCAGAGCCCTTGCCCAGTACCTGCCCATCCTTGCGGTCAATCAGCAACACGCATTTATCCGCCGAATTGTTGAACACCTCGGTACCCGAGAACGAGGCCCTGTATCCGTCGCCCCCGGTCACAAGCACATAGGTGTTGCGTGTGTCAATGCTGCCATCTGGCAGCAGGGACTTGAGCATTTCTTTCAATGGCGCGCCCTCCCACACGCTGACCCCGCGATAGCCCCTGCCTATCCCAATGCCGATGTCTGTCACGGGTTGCTTTGGCAATTTCTGGTAGTCCTCCAAGGCAAACTCGTGGGCCTTTCCGTCTGGCCCGATAATGGTTGGCGATTCAACCAACATGTCCCTTGAAGAACTCCTTGGTGGGGCCTCGACTTTAATGCCTGACTGCGCGACCTTGATTTCCGTCAGCTCCTCAATGTAGCGCCCCGGAAACCCGTCATTGGCTGCCACCAGCAGCCAGCCCTTGGGGAAATGCAGCGATTCCGGCGGAGGGCCGTGGTGGCAGGAGACACAGCTTTCCAGCGATATGGCATCCCGCTTTTTCACGTCCAACATGATGGTGGGGTCATTCTTGCCGGCGTTCAGCGGCCCGTGGTGGGTCGGCAGGATCATCCTCGCGCTGTCAGCCAGCAGCGGACCCTCGTCGCTGGTCAAAAAGACTTCCCCGTACGAAAATAATGTCCTGCCGCCATTGCGCCCCTTGGCCGTGACTACCATATCCAGCGGCCTGTCAAAGCCATCGTTCTCTTTCTTTATACCGCAGCGGTCTAAAACATCCTTTAGCGCGTACCCGCTGACTTCCAGCGAACAGATGAAATTTCCCTCTAGGTTGGCCACCTTTATCATGCGCTTGTGCCTGTCCAGGCCCTTGACGGCCTTCGCGTCGAGCAGCATTGGCTTGGACACGGCCCCGCCTATTGAGGGCGGTGCCAGCGGCGCGTCAAAGAGCGCAGGAAGAAGCAGGGAACAAAGCATGTAGTTTTTCAGCATGGTGGCTCCTTGGGCGATTCATACTAGAAATTGTATCGCCCATTGACGAACCACGTGCGCCCTGGCAGTGGATAGCCAAGCGTCTGTTGGTAGTCTTTGTCAAGGATATTTGTAAAGCCGCCATCGAACTGTAGGCCCTTAAAGGGCTTGTAACCAATTGTCGCGTTTGCGGTGGTAAAGCCCGCCAGCCGGGTAGTGTCGTTGGCCCAAATGTTGTCTTGGCACTGCACGCTTGCCATGAAGAACAGCCACTTAAAGGGTTCCACCTTTGTAAAGCCAGTTATCCTATTTTTTGGCGTCTCAGTGAGCCTGGACGTTGGGTCGCTGATGTTTTCGCGGTGCAGGTAGGTGTAAAAAATGCCAGTTTCGGACCAAGACACTGGCTTGATGTTGAAAGAAACCTCAATGCCTTGGTGCTTTACTTTACCAACGTTTTGGTATTGTCGTGTCTGACCACCCGGCGCTGCGGGGTTAAGTGTGACCCTTTCAATTAAATCAATGATGTCGCTATAAAACACCGCCCCTTCTGCTCTGAGCCAAGACAGCAGGGATGCCTTCGCGCCGATGTCATAATTGGTTGACACTTCAGGTCTTAAGCCTGGATTCTGCAAATTTTGGCCAGAATTTCCAGAAAACCTGTCGCTCAGAGTTGGGAACCTGTCTTTTCTGGAAAAAGTGAAATAGGTCTGCACCTTGTCCGTTGTTTTCCAAAACGCCCCAAATTGGCCCTGCAAAAAAGTCTTGGCCTTCAGTTTGTCCCACTCGTCCGTCTCTAAGGGTTTTTGCGCGTCCAGCCCAAGGCCAAGGGACAGATCCCATTTGCTGTTGACCGTGATTGAATCCTCTATGCCAATAGAACTTAACTGGTCTTTATATTTTTTCCAACTGCGATTGTCAAATTGCCTATGGGCGTCTATCTTGATCTGTGCTACCGCCCTGATGCTCTGCTTGCCGAACCTAGCCGTGCCGACTTCCAGAATAGCCCCGTTTGTGAAATCGTCATATATGCTTACCCCATTGGGGTCGGGCCGCAGAGTACTGTACGTTGCATCTGTGTATGTGTGCAACGTGTTCTGGTAAGTGTCGTGGTAGGCCCTCACCTTTACATAGCTGTCCGCTCCCAGTTCGATGTTGGAAAGGAAGTAGATGTCTTCCTTGTCCCAAGTCGGCCACTTCCGAAACTGGCGGCTGCCTTCCGCTGCCACTGGGTTCCCCTTTTCCCCCTTTTGTGTCATGTAGCCAATGACGAATTCGCCGATGTATGGGGTGAAGCCGACCTTTGCCGACATTTTGGAATCCTTAAAATCACTATTGAGGCGTCGCCCATCCTCTGCAAGCCCAGTGCCCACGAAGTTTGACGCTGATGACACCTTAAAGTTGCCGCTGTCGCGGAAGCTGCCGCCAGCCTGCACATAAAAACTGTCGAGGTTGCTGCCAGCATTCACCGCGACCGTTTTCATGTCTCCGTCCGAGGCCCCTATGCTGGCGTTGCCTTCAAATTTCTCGCTGGGCTTTCTGGTTACGAGGTTTATTGCCCCGCCCATAGTGTTGGGTCCAAAGGCCACAGAGCTGAACCCCTTTGCCACCTGTATTTCGGCAAGGTCAAACGTCGAAAAGCGCCCAAAGTCCATTTGGCCGTTGTACGGCACATAGCTGGGGATGCCATCCAAAAAGACCGCCACGCGCCTGGAATCGTTGCCGCGCAGGTTGATGGTTGATTCATAGCGCGAGTTCAAATCGAAGCTGACCCCTGGCAGCAAAAAAAGTGCTTCAGCCACGTTGGTGGCGTTCAGCGATTCCATCATTTCAGAAGTCACGCGGGAGTGTACGTGTTCCAGCACCTCCTTGTCCGCCGTGACCACTACTGTTACCTCTCCGATTTTAGGTTCTTTCTTTCGGTCTTTTTTCTCGGTCTTTTCATTTTTTTTGTCCTCTTGCTTTTCCTGTCCTGCCAATGCTTCAGCGGCTATTTTTGGCAGGTCATCATGCAGCGCATACGCAAAAATATGCCCCGAAGCAACAAGCAGAGCTGCGGTCTTTCCGAGTTGTGTGAACATTTTTTTCTCCATCGACAGATGATAGTTGCGGCACTTACTTTTGAACCGTTGGGCTTTCAAGTATATAGCGAAGTGTGGGGATTGTCAAATAAGGAATTGAGTCACTTGCAAAACTATCCTCCGAGTTCATCGGAGCCGCCTCCCAAGTATCCGCCCATTAATCAGAGGGCCGTGCGAAGCGCGTCGGGGGGTCTGGACGCCCCAGTGCAATGAGCGTCCGGGTCAAGCGATACTTGGCTTTTACGCAGCCGATGCAGCGTCAGAATCAGTGTCGTTAAGCGATTTCGATAGACTACGCCGTTTTGGAGCGTATAGTGCTATGGATAGTATATAGCAGTTCAACCTATTGTAGGTTGAACTGCTATGCAAGGATTTGCATGCAAATCCTTGCCGCATATTGCTCGTAGGCGGGCTTTGCCCGCCGTTAAGCGAGCAATAAATGCGCGAGTTGCTATATACGCTGGATGATTGCAAAGGTTGGAGCAGGCATTGCGGCTATGGACTACCAAAAGTTGAATTGCTATATAGTCCCAGCAATTCCAAATCAGAACAAGACGAGTCCGTGGACGGGTGTCCAATGAGTCGGCATACTTGCCGCGAGGAAGGCGCGAATGCGCTAGACTGCGCCGGTAATGGAGCGAGCCGCCAAGTGGGGGTACTGGAAGTGCGCTGGATGCACAACCCTGCGCTCCGCGATGGGCCTGCCGCGCCTCCCGAAAGGCGGGGAGCGGAATGGAAGGCGTAGGCGAAGCATGCCAATCTGTACAGATGGTCAAGTGCGTTCACTATATGAGGTTTTGCAGATACCTCTTGATTGGACGCAAATCAGTATTAGCGTCCGCGCTCTCCAAAGGCATCACGAATTTTTTCAAATGTCTGTTGGCTGATCACGTGCTCGATGCGGCAGGCGTCATTAAGCGCGGTATCTTCGTCCACACCCAAAGAAATCAGAAAACTGGAAAGTACTGTATGGCGTTCGCACATATTTTCGGCAATTTTTTGGCCAGACTCAGTGAAATCGATATAGCCATCGGCATCCATTTGTACATGACCGCTGTTCTTAAGCCTTTTCATGGCCACGCTGACGCTCGCCCTTGAAAAGCCTAGTTTGCTTACGACATCGGCGGATCGGATGCGCCCCAATTTGTCTTTCAGGATGAGGATGGTCTCCAAATAGGTTTCGGCTGATTCATGCGTATTCACGTAGACCCCACAGCGATGCTGTGGAGCGCAGTTCCCTATCCATTTGGCTGATTCATGCGTATTCACGTAGACCCCACAAATTAGAATACCAAATGGCCAAAAGATGAGGAAAAATTTCCTGTTGACAATTTTTTGGAGGCTTGTTAGTTTGGACTAACAATGTTAGTTGTAACTAACATTGTTGACCGGCACTCAAACTACGAGGTGATCATGCACTTGCCCAATACTCACGGAATGCCGCCGCATCCGTCTGCTGTTAAATCCGCAGCGGGGGACCTGAACGTCGTGTCCCAAGAAATGCACGTTGGGCCAATGGCGTATTTCGCTGCGGTGACAGATGATCCCCTGACAAGTGCTTTCCAACGCAAAGGGGCTGTCCACGCTGGTATGAGCGGCAAACCAGTGGCAAAAGACACCATTCCGGTGCATATCGAGCGGCTGCGTGCCACTCAGCGCAGTGGTCCGGCGGCAGCTTACGTAAGCATTCCTTACTGTGAAAGCAGGTGCCTCTATTGTGGATTTTCTGGCGATAAATATACAGAAGAATCCAGCCGAACCTACCTGGAAGCACTGATCTGCGAAATTGAATCAGAAGCGTACTATGCAAGCGTAAATTCAGCACCCATCAACGCACTGTACCTTGGGGGAGGCACTCCGACAGTGCTTCGCCCACGCGATATCGCCCGTTTGCTGGAAACGCTCCGTACCAATCTGCCATTAGCTAACGACTGCGAAATTACCGTGGAAGGGCGCATCCACAATATGAGCGGTGCTATGATTGAAGCCTGCCTGAAAGGTGGCGCGAATCGTTTTTCCATTGGAGTGCAGAGCTTTGATACAGACATACGCCGCAGTATCGGGCGTTTTTCCAGCAAAGAAGAAGTATGCCGCAGTTTGGAGGCTCTGGCCGCGTACAATCAGGCCGCCATCATCATTGACCTCATTTATGGGCTTCCGGGCCAGACCATGCAGCATTGGGAGCAGGATATCGCG
>Ga0268262_10003220_pt1 | contig 17894 bp, 18 predicted proteins | sample TergutNc150P3_FD_190354 | JGI IMG/M metagenome (GOLD analysis project Ga0268262, IMG submission 190354) | Nasutitermes corniger P3 segment gut microbial community from laboratory colony in Florida, USA - Nc150 P3 (SPAdes) (version 2) | ecosystem: Host-associated > Arthropoda: Insects >...
GGGGATTATTTTTTATATATTCACGAACCCTTTCAATGTCTTTTTCTGTATCAACTGCTACTGTTTCTGAATGAACTTTACCAATTTTTATCTTTATACCATGTTCAATAAAACGCAATAATTCAATTTCTTCTATATGTTCCAACGGACCAATTGACAGATTCGAATATAATAATAATGTATCACGCCTAAATGCATATACCCCAATTGGCTTGTATATCGCATAATTAATCGCCGCTTTTGGATATGGAACAGGAGACCGCGTAAAAAGTAAAACATCATCATTCAAATCGGCAACTACTTTAGGTGTTGTTGAATTAATTACATCAACAGGATCATAATATGGCGTTTGTAATGTAGCGCAAGTTATTTTTTCATCAGAAAGAATAATATCTATTACAGCAGAAATAGTTGTTTCTTCAATCAAAGGTTCGTCTCCCTGAATAGTAACATAAATATCAGAAACTATTTTTGAAGCAACTTCAGAAAGTCTTTCTGTTCCATTTATATGATTAGAAGATGTCATGATAACAGGGATTTCATAATTTTTGCATACTTCCTCTATTCTTGCATCATCTGTCGCTACATAGATTTCATCAAGCTTTTTTACTTTTTTTGCCTGTTGATACACCCACCAAATCATCGGTTTGCCGCAGATGTCCGCAATCGGTTTGCCGGGGAAACGGCTGCTCGCATATCGTGCCGGTATTACTCCTATTATTTTCATTTTATGTTTTACATCTCCCTTATGTCCAAAATCCCCGAAAAATTACAGTTGGAATCAAGAACAAGCAACATATTTAATCTCTTTTCTTTAAACAGCGCATCCGCGCTTGTTAGTGATTCATCCTCTTGTATAACAATCGGATTGGGATTCATAATTTCGCTTATTTTAAGATTAAAAAAATCGTTCTTGTTTTTCTCAATAGCGCGGCGAAGATCGCCGTTTGTCAATAATCCCAATACTTTTTTATCTTCGAGTACAACAACAAGGCCCAGCTTACCCTTTGTCATTACTGAAAGCATATTAAGAACACTTTCTTCTATACTTATTATGGGCAGGTCTTTTGTGTACATTAAATCTTTAACTTTCAATAACAACCGTTTGCCCAAACTGCCGCCGGGATGAAACATGGCGTAATCAGTTTCTTTTAAGTTTCTAATGTTTACCAGGGCGCAGGCTATAGCGTCACCCATTGCAAGAGCCGCGGTTGTTGAAGATGTAGGCGCAAGATTTAAGGGGCAAGCCTCTTTCTTTACAGCGGCATTTATGTGGTAAAGTACGTGCCGCGCCAACAGGGAGTCCGGATTCCCCGACATGCCGATTAAAGGGATATTCCTTTTTGTTAAAAAAGGTATAACCCGTAACAGTTCATCAGTCTGCCCTGAATGAGAAATTGCCAACACTATATCTCCCTCAGCTATCATTCCCAAATCACCGTGAAGCGCGTCAACCGGATTTAAAAAAAACGAAGGAATTCCGATACTTGCCAAAGTTGCCGCTATCTTGGCCCCTATATGGCCGGATTTCCCGACGCCGGTAACTATTATCTTCCCCTTGCAGTCAGATATTAATTCAACAGCTTTAACAAAATCATCATCAATAAACCGGATTAAATCCAGTAGTGCCTGGGATTCGTCTTTAAGGCATTGAATGGCAGTTTCTTTTATATTCATCATGTTTTGTTTTCAAGCAAAGAGGCAACAACCGCTTCCAAATCCTTCAAGTACAGCATATTTGGGCCGTCACTCAACGCGCTTTCAGGATTCGGGTGCGCCTCGAAAAAATAACCGGCCGCTCCGAATGCCTTTGCAGCCAATGCCATTGCCGGAATAAACTCTCTGTTACCGCCGGTTTTTCCGCCGGTGGAACCAGGGCGCTGTACCGAATGAGTACAGTCCATAATAACAGTCGGAGTAAAAGCTTTCATATCGGCGATATTACGAAAATCAACAATTAAATTATTGTAACCGTACATATTTCCGCGTTCCGTCAGCCATACAGTATGCCCGCCTGAATCTTTTACCTTCTCAACCGGATACCGCATATCCTGACCTGATAGAAATTGCGCTTTCTTAATGTTTACAATTTTTCCCGTTTGCGCGGCAGCGGCTAAAAGATCAGTCTGCCTGCAAAGAAACGCTGGGATTTGAATAATGTCCGCGACTTTTCCTGCCGGTTCAGCCTGACAAGGTTCATGTATATCTGTTAAAATTGATAAGCCATATCTAGATTTAATATCCCGCAGCATCAAAAGGCCTTTTTCCATGCCGGGACCCCTAAATGAACTTACAGACGTTCTGTTTGCCTTGTCAAATGAAGCCTTGAAAATAATATTGATATTGTATTTTTGATTTAAGCGTACAAGCTCTTTGGCGGTTTCCTGTAATATATCTTCTGTCTCAATTACACAGGGGCCGGCGATAAATACTGGGGTCATCTTGCCTCCCTCCTATTGTCCGACTATATTGGCCGAAGACCGCGTAGTATTCAGGTTCATTCTAAATAATACGCGGAAAGCGCGCAATGAATTGTTCTCCGTGAAATGAAAGCCTTAACAAAGCTTTTTTAACACAAATTCATCAAACCAATGCGGGACTAAATTTGAATATGACAAATAAATATTATTTCCATTTTTTTCAACAAAAAAATTGAATGAATTATTTGACTTCTCTGAAGTATTATCAAACATATACGCTCTATCAGATAATTTAAACGCAGTATATAGATTATTCATGGTCCTGTAATAACGATCATTTATTTTTTCATTTGGAACATCATGGCCTCCTGTTTCAACCCTGTTTTTAATACGTTGAAAATTTATTAACGGGTCTGATGTTGATATAAAATAAAAATAAACTTTAAAATTCTTTTTTTTTGCAATTTCAATTTCTTTAATTTTTGAATCATGTGAAAATACAGATTCAAATGAGAATGATGAATCGGATTGTATCATTTTATAACGAAGAAAATCTGAAATAGCGGCGGCCAAATAACTGTCATTAAAAGTTGGGTCTTTAAGCGATAAACGACGATCTTTAAAATCTAAAAGATCAATGATATTATAATCAACCATTGTTTGAAAAGGCGATAATTTAAGATAACTGAATAACTCGTTAGATGTAAAATCTATAGGCCAATTATCAAGATTAAGGGATACTGATAAATCTTTGGAGATAAGATCCGGATTTATATGATAATATGAATTAAAAGCTTTAATTTGGGTTAAGTATTTATATAACGTAGATTTTCCTGAGCCGTTAGGGCCGGCGAAGATTCTAAGCCTTTTTACACGTTTGTTCATTTTATCGTATATACCGATTTAGATACTTTTACTTTAGGTTTGATTTTACCCAGAACTTCCGTCTTTCCGTCCGGGTATTCTTTAATAATTTCATCATTTTCAACATAGGTAATTGGAAGTCCTTTATCTTTTGCTTCTTTTATCGCGAAAAGTCCGGCTTCTCTGCACATTTGTTGAAATGTTTCGTATCTTGGGGTGCCGATTATTTGTTCGTCTTCATCAAATCTTTTAGTGTCTTTCATATTAGTATTAAACCTATAAATTCACTTATTTGCAATACAGCTTTTCAACTCAAATAATACGCGGAAAGCGCACAATGAATTGTTCTCCGTTAACATCATTAATCAGTTCCAGGTCCGGTTGATTTACCAACGCGCGGCGTAAACCGGAACCTAAACCGCTGTAGGGCATGGTACGGCTGGCAAATAATACAATTTGATTATTCCGTATAACCGGATTACCATATTTTACTTCATCTACGGTTAAACTGTTCGGGAGTTTTCCGGGACTAATTACCTCTATCCGGTTATCAAAAACAAGCAAGCGTACAGGCGCGTTCTTGAAATAATCACGGTGAATAAGGGCATTTTGTAAAATTTCTTCAAAAGCAATAAGGGAAATTTCCGGTACGCCGTGTGAATTAAACCCTTGCCCGTTTTGCAGATATTTTATACAGCTTTTAACGTACAACATTCCCTGTTTAAAAAGTTCAGGAACAGTCCCGGTTAAATCTTCCGGTTTGCTGCGGTAATTTTCGCCGCCTATGTCATTTCCGGCATACATAACGGCTTTTATGGTAAAAGCGGGACGAAATGCCTGAGGCTCATTTCCAAAAAACAAAAGCCCGGCAAGTGTCAGATGATTATTTCGCATTACTTTTTTAACTTTCAAAGCTTCTTCAAGGGCAAGTCCCTTTTCCTCAAAACTCATTTCAAATTCTTTTTTAAAATACTCGGAAAAAAGCCGCACATCAAGGTCTTTCAGGCAAGAATCGTAAATTTCTGTTTCATCAGCAAGTAATTCATGGGCAAAACTATCTGGATGCGGCAATCGTTCTTTGAATTGGACCTTGCTCGATTCGCCTTTATTAATAATTTGTAACAGTTCCTGTCCGTCCATAACTTAACAACCTTCGATTTCTACATTATCTTTAGAAATTCAATAGTCCGATACATACGCCTTCATTATACATGGCAAAGTGTTCGTACTTTTCTGCTTCCACGTGAATCCCCTGCTCTATGCCGGTAACAATGACCGCTCTGGGAACGATATCGGAATTAATTATCCTGTATTTTCTTTATTCATAATACTTGGCATAGGCTTCACAGACTTCTTTGGAATTTCCGGTCATTACCAATTCGCCTTTACGCAGCCATATTGCTTTTTCGCAGAGTTGTTGTATTAAATAATTATCATGCGCTACCAGGAGCAGAGTTGTATCATTATTCAACATTTCATGGATCCGGTTTGTACACTTCCTCTGAAAGGCGATGTCCCCTACAGCCAGAACCTCGTCTACAATGAGTATTTCGGGATCCACCACAGTAGCGATAGCAAACGCAAGGCGGGCCTGCATGCCGGTAGAGTAATTCTTAATGGGCATATCCAGAAAATCGGAAAGTTCCGAAAAGTCAACTATCTCGTCATAGTGTTTCTTCATATATGACCGGCTATGCCCAAGAAGAGCGCCCTGAATATATATATTTTCTCCGGCAGTTAATTGAGCGTCAAAACCGGCCCCCAGTTCCAGCATCGGGGATATAGTGCCGTTTACAGTTACATGACCGGAATCAGGGGCTATAATGCCGCATATAAGCTTTAACAAAGTCGATTTTCCCGCGCCGTTGCTTCCTACTATACCCCAGGATTCCCCCCTTTTAACTTCAAAGTCAATGTTCTTCAAGACAAGGAATTCCTTAAAACGAAGCTGCCCTTTGACTGTCTTTATAAAATATTCTTTGAGGCTTTCGACTTTTTCCGACGCGATGTTAAAGCGTAATGTGGCGTTTTTAACTTGTATAACAGAAGAATCCAATGAATACCTCACATATATAGAATAAATTTCTTTTTACTGTAAGAGAAGCTGGCAAGCCCTACCAGCAGCGCCAGGGCGGCCGCGACAAAACCCCGGACAGCATAATCCAGGGTGTCCGTATTAGCGGTGTTAATTATACAATTCCGGAACATGGCTATATAAAAATACAGGGGGTTATAATGTGTAACTAAATAGTGAAGCAAACCCGGCAGTGAAGTTACAGGATAGAATATCGCGCTAAGGTACATCCATGCGGTAGTAACTACGCTCCAAATGTAAATAACATCCCGAAAAAAAACAGCAGCCTGGGCAAGAAAAAGCCCCACTCCGATAGTAAAGGCATACAGTTCTATTATTGGGAGAATTATCAAAACAAAGCGCCAGGTAATCGGAGTGCCGGTAAAAATAATCACTATAAGAAGCGCGCCCATAGTAAAAAAGAAAGAAACCAGTTCGCTGGTTATTACGGAAAGAGTAAAAATGTACTTGGGGACATATATTTTTTTTAATAAAGAAGCGTTATCAATCACCGATGTAAGCGACCGCGAAGTCGCCACAGTCATGAAAGTAAAAAGCATTTGGCCGGTAAGCAGATAGACCGGAAAATTTTTCATACCTCTGGCAAGCATATTGGAAAAAACAACGACCATGACTGTCATGGTAAGGAGGGGGTTTAGCACGCTCCAGAAGTAGCCCAAAATACTCCTGCGGTATTTTATCTTTATATCCCGTGATACAAGCTGGAAAAAGAGTTCCCGGTATTTTAAAAATATACGTAAACGTGAAAGTAATTTTTTCATAACACCCCTAATTGTTTCCGCCCATGCCCCCGTACGAAACAAACGCTTCCCTGTACGCCGCGGGGTTTCCAATGTCATACATATTACCATCCAGCACAACGCCTGTAAGCCCTTTCCCGATTAATGAATTGAGCGCGTCTGTCATATCTACCTCGGAGGATTGATATTTTTCATCGGCGATAATAACCTTCAAAACGTTAAATATATCCGGAGGCAGGATATATTGGCCAAAGACAGCGTAGTATTCAGGTTCATTATTTTTTCCGGGCATGGAAAGGTTTTTTTTAGCATAAGGCATGTCGGGTTTTTCCGTAATGTTTTTTATTTCCATCTTTGTGTGTGAATCGTCCTGCCAGATGCCGGAAAGAATCCCGTAATGCCGCGTTTGCTCTAACGGTATTTTGTGTATGGCGATAAGCGGTTTTTCCAAAGCTTCAAAAGCTTCAATAAACTGCTGTGAACAATTTTCATTCTTTTCCGATATATATACAGTGTCGCCGAGAAGAAGAAGAACCGGCTCACCCGCGCAGAAATCGCCGCAGAGAGACACCGCATGCCCGAAACCAAGGCGCGTTTCCTGTATCTTAAATCTAATCCGTTCCCCGACAGTCCGGATTAATTCTTCATATTTCAGCATTTCTTTTGGCAATTTGAGAGAATGTTCCTCCGAAAGAGGCTTCATAAAGAAATCCTGATACACCCGCGTATCATCTTCTCCGCCTGTTACCAGGCAGATTTCCTCAATGCCTGCCGAAATGAGCTGTTCAAGGAGAATAAGTATCGCCGGTTTAACAAGTCCGTCTTTGTCTATCAGGGGCAGCATTTCCTTTTTTATCCGTCGTGTCACAGGATATAAACGGGTGCCGAAACCGGCGACAGGCACTATCGCTTTCCTTATTTGATGCTGGGGCTTTATGGTAAATTGATACGGCGACAAGCCCTTTCCTTTAAGGTATTTGTATAACGCTTCCTGTGACGGGGCGTCCTTTGCCAGAAACTGTATTGACCCGTCGCCCTGGGAACCGACGCCTTTCCCTCCATAAGTCAGGCTTTTTATTTTTTCATCATTCAGAAAAGAATGAAGCACGGGCGCCGTAAGCTCGGCCGGGCAAGCGGGCGCAACCATTGAATCAAATATACCCTGCGCTTCGGTCATAAGCTTGCCTAGTTCCGGCGCTTCATTGTTTTTTAAGCAATCAATAGCCCGCTTTACTATATCCCGGTTAATCTCCCCCAGGGCGGCGTGGACTTTCTTTTCCCGATCCGTCTCCGCAAACGGGTAACATTTATTTAAATCCCCCAGAATTTTGATTGTATCCTTTTTGGCGTTAAGATCTGCAAAAACCCAATGAAAATACCCTTTCACCGAAAGCCTTTCGACATTTATATCATCGCCGTCAAAACGCATGTATATCGGCACAGTTCCAAAAGCGCATGCCTGGTCAAGCCTGCCGCAGCGGGAACGCGTCCTCTGTTCGCCTCTAAATGCAATGTTCATTTCTCCCTGTGTGTTAAGGTTCAGCGAATACAAACGGTTAAACGCCCTGGCTACCATAACACAAATAGCGGCGCTGGAAGACAATCCCTTCTTCAAGGGCAATGTCATTTTCTTTATGATTATTCTGATACCGCCGACTGAATAATGTTCTTTTATGTATGAGGCGACGCCGGCTGCATAGGAAAAATAACTGTCAGATTCCGCGACAGAGCGCAATTCCTGATTCCGCATTGGACATTCAAAATCTACCCATGTTCCGGCTAATTCTTCCGATTCATTATACATGGCAAAGTGTTCGCACTTTTCAACTTCCGCGTGAATCCCCTGCTCTATGCCGGTGACAATGGCAGCCCCTGGAACTATACCGGCATTAATTATACGGTGCAGCCCGGCCCAATCGCTGTGCTCGCCAAAAAGGCAGAGCCGGCCGGGAACGAAAAGATTAATGGTTTCTTGCGACATTGGGTTTTCCTACAGTTTATTTTAACTTGTGAATGGGATATTGGGTGACGTTAAGATTGTTCTTGTTTTTACGTTTTTTAGATTCAATCTTTATCACCGTCCGCCTTAAACATATCCTGCATAGCTTCCAATTCACGTTCTAAATTATGATATGGCACAATGGATTGAATACTTCTATTTTCATAATGTCCATTTACTATTATCCCTTTACTAATAGAGATGCCATATATATCTATTTTTTTTCTTAGCATACTCTTAAAGTAAAAAACGGCCCGAAACCCCACTGATGGCCAATTGATATTGTACTTATTATAAATTTCTTCTCTTAAATTAGTTAATTCTAGAGTTACAATATTTTTAAATGGCTTTTCTTTGAATTTTTTAATAATGTCTAAAGAAAAATTTTCCGAGTAAACACTATGACTAATGAATAAATCAATTTTTCTGTCAAACAAATTAGAGTTTTCAGGTGCGGATGGAGCAAAGATTACAATATTGACTTTTTTACCATAATCTATGTTATATTCTTCCGAAATATTATAACAATTACAACGAAGAACAATGTCATGAGCGTCAATTTCTTTACCTTTTCCTTTTCCAAGTTCATAAGGACCATTTCCAACAATGGCTATGGAAGCGTCTTTTCCATATTTTTCTATATAGTTTTTATAAATATTGTTTTGCGAATTTTGAATTATGACATTGAATAATTCCGATGCTGCGGCAATGTCCTCATTGGTAATTCCATGCCGATGCGCCAAATCGGCGACAGGAAGGAATTCCACAATTTTTTCAACGGGATACCGTTTCAGATACTCATTGAGAATATTTAAAGCTTTTTCTTCTTCTTTCCTTATCAACAAGAAAGCCACATATTGCAACGATATCCATGATTCCGTATCTAATAAGGAAGAATCATATATCTTTTCAATCATACGTGCTCTTTCATCATCCTGGTATATAGACCAGGATAAATTTATTAAGGCAAGAAGAGCCTGTGCTCTCATAATAGGATTTTCTGCCATGGAAATTAAGTTATCTTTAAGAATATCAAAAGGTATACATCCACCACCGGAAAAACACTCACCAAATACTCGCGAATTCAAATAAAAATCCAATTGAATTTGGTGGAAGATGTTTGTTTTGGCTAACGCTTTTATTAATCTTTCATCATTCTTGAGTCCGGAGGCAAATTTATGTAAAAGTTCCGGAGATTGTTCTTTTAACAATAAAATAGATTCTATTTTATTGATATTGTATGAATGTAAATAACTTTGTTGTTCTAATCCGTTTAATTGCTGCCCTACCCCGCTTAGCTGTTGTTCTAATCCGTTTAATTGCTGCCTTACCCCGCTTAGCTGTTGTTCTAATCCGTTTAATTGCTGCCCTAACTCGTTGATTATAGCATTTTGCAATTCATCAATTCTGTCATGAACAGTTGTTATTTGAGTAAACAACTGCCTCCCCAACAATAGGCGTATTATTTTACGCCTTAATCTTCCAAAAAATGTTCTTATAGTCATAGTTTTCTCCTTGTTAAAAATTTTATTCTTTATAAATTACTCTGTAAATAATATGCGGAAAGCGCGCAATAAACTGTTCTCCGTCAACATCATTAATCAGTTCCAGGTCCGGTTGATTTACCAACGCGCGGCGTAAACCGGAACCTAAACCGCTGTAAGGCAGGGTACGGCTGGCAAATAAAACAATTTGATTTTTCCGTTTATCAAAAACAAGCAAGCGTACAGGCGCGTTCTTAAAATAATCACGGTGAATAAGGGCATTTTGTAAAATTTCTTCAAAGGCAATAAGGGAAATTTCCGGTACACCATGTGAATTAAACCCTTGCCCGTTTTGCAGATATTTTATACAGCTTTTAACGTACATCATTCCCTGCTTAAAAAGTTCAGGAATAGTCCCGGTTAAATCTTCCGGTTTGCTGCGGTAATTTTCGCCGCCTATGTCATTCCCGACATACATAACGGCTTTTATGGTAAAAGCCGGACGAAATGCCTGAGGCTCATTTCCAAAAAACAAAAGCCCGGCAAGTGTCAGATGATTATTCCGCATTACTTTTTTAGCTTTCAAAGCTTCTTCAAGAGTAAGTCCCTTTTCCTCAAAACTCATTTCAAATTCTTTTTTAAAATACTCGGAAAAAAGCCGCATATCAAGGTCTTTCAGGCAAGAATCGTAAATTTCTGTTCCTTCAGCAAGTAAATTCCTGTCCGTCCATAACTTAACAACCTTCTAAATACAAAATACTTATTTTAAAGCTTCCATTCCATTACATTAATTTCTTAAAAGCTTTAGTATTGGTTCTCAGGATTGGAATAACACCGAATAAATATAAACAGCCGGTTCCATATTCCGTTCTCTTTTTTACAAGCGGAATGAATCCAAATAAATATAAAGTTGTTTGTTTCAATGAAGCAAGGTGTTCTTTATACCTCTTTAAATAATAACGGCGCCATTCATCATTTCGTATTTTTTGAGCGAGCTTTTTGTTATACTTTATACTGTTATGGCTGAAAGCATAACCGCTGTAAAGAGTATAACATTCATCAAATGTCATCCCCCACGATCTTCCAAATTTATCATGGAAATTTTGCGCGTATTCATTTTGATATCCGGTTTGTTTGCTGGAAAACCCTCCTTGCCTGAAGTTGGCTATCGGTTTTGGCCAATAGACATACTTCTTTTTATCCGCCAATAACCGTAAAAACATGCGGTCATCGCAGCACAGCGGGAACGTTAAATCAAATCCGCCGTAATTCCTGATGATATCTGTTTTAAGAAAGAGCGTCTGATGGCAGGGACATAAGCCAAGAAAAATGCTATTGGGATCAGGAACAAACCAGCGTCTGATTGTACCATCCTCAAAAATCCGGTTTGCGTCGGCGTAAAACCAGTCCGCCTGGTTTTTTACCATGGCATTTACGGCAGTTTTAACAGACTCTTCGGAAACAAAACAATCATCGGAGTTCATAAAGTTAATGTAATCGCCGGTTACAACTTTGATTCCTTTGTTCATAGCGTGCCAAAGCCCCTGAACCGGGTGAAAATAGCATTTTGCCCATCCTTTGTTTACATATTCATCTATAAGCTTATCAGTGCCGTCTGTCGAATTGTTGTTAATAATAATATGCTCAATATTGCCGTATGTTTGATCATGAACGGATTCCATAGTTTGCCTGAATGTTTCGACTCTTTTTTCCTGAAAAAGATTCCATACGCAGGTTACGATTGACACTCTTGGGGTTGTATTCATTTTGTTTCTCCTTAATACATATTGGCGTCTGAATAGCCATAGATATCGGACCATATATATTCCTGCCGGGTAATTTTCGCTATGGTAATGCCAAATATTTTATAACTGACAAAGCCTTCCCCCCGTACTTTTTCTATGACAGGAATACGATTCAAAAAATATAAACCTTTCTTGTCAGTCCGCTTTTTAATGTATTTTTTCCGCATAGACTTAATTTTTTTATAAAATACCGTCTTGGCGGCAACATTCCAGAAAAGGTATCCATAAAGAACTCTGTTTTGTTTCCAGGGTTTTATCTCCATGCCTGACCAATGGACTAAAAACAGGTTCTTCATTATCTCGCCCGCTTTGTTGGGATATGCTTTTTTGAATTCATTAAAATTCCCAATCTGAAAGTTATAACGGTAGTCGAGACGTTTAAAATTGTTGTCAAAAACAATATTTAAAACATCCTGATCGGAATATTTTAACAGATTTTGAAACCTTAAAGTCAATTCCACGAATGTTTTTGTATAAGTTTTGATTTTATTGAGGTCCATCAACAATACGCCGGTATTAAAGGAGAAATAACCGCCTTTGTATTCAGGATACAGGTTTTTCTTGATATTGGCGTATTCAATAAAATCTTCCCACAGCGCCGCTATCGGGTAATTATCCATATCCAGGTTATATAATTCGGCAATATCGCCGCAAAAAATTATATCGCAATCCAGATACAAGACTTTTTCTTTATCAGGCAGGGCATCGCCTATAAAATACCGCGCAAAAGCTACCGGGCTTCTGTTGTCAATATCAGGAAACCTTTCAATTGCGTATTTCGACACGTCAATATACTCAATTGACCAGTTTTTGAATTTTCCCAAGGATTCTGAAATTTTCTTTTTATTCCTGCTTGTAATGGCATCCTCAAGGATATAAAACTCTACAAAACTTTCCGTGTTTTCCAATATTGAATACAGAGTCGTTGCGACAAACGAGGCATAGCTGTCGTTGCTGGCAAGAACGACGGGAAATCTGTCCAGCCATTGTTCACGGGGAAGCGGCTTCGCGAACCCCTGATCTTTTTTACCCCTCCCGGCATTGAAAGAATAACCTTTAAAACCGGAATTGCCCTGTTTTTCACATTCGTTAGCGACCATTTCTTCCAAAATCCGGCCACAGTCGTATTCATATTTCCACATGGGATAATCACGTTGAAATTTTGTCACGTCTGAAACATACCAGATATGATCGCCTATACGCGGATCATTAAGCATTGTGTAATTCATTTTACAGTCAAGGAGGGACTCTATTTTCTGTATCGCTTCCAGCATGGAAATATTGGAATGACGCGATCCTCCCATATTGTAGGCTTCGCCCTCTTTAGGATCGTTAAAAAAACACCAGAACGCGTTAATCAGATCGTGGGAATGTATATTATCCCTGACTTGTTTTCCTTTATACCCAAAAATATTGTATTCCTTTTTTGCGACCGCGCAATGGACAAGGTACGCCAGAAATCCGTGCAGCTCGGTGCCGCAGTGGGTTGGACCAGTAAGGCAGCCGCCCCTGAATACGCCTGTCTTCATGCCGAAATACTTTCCGTATTCCTGCACCATTATATCCGCGGCTACCTTGCTTGCCCCAAAAATAGAATGTTTGGAATTGTCCAAAGACATTGTTTCATCAATTCCCTTCTCAAAATACGGATGGGTTTTATCAATTTCCCAGCGCGTCTCAAGTTCAACAAGGGGCAGGCTGTTGGGGGTATCGCCATAAACCTTGTTTGTAGAGGTAAAGATAAAAGGCGCGTCGAAAGCATAGAGGCGGGTCATCTCCAGCATGTTAAGAGTGCCGACGGCATTGACGCCAAAATCGGTTGAAGGTTCCCTGGCGGCCCAATCATGGGACGGCTGGGCGGCTGTATGGATTACTCCGGCGATTTCACCGGAATATTCCTTGAATATTCTTACCAGCAGGGCGATATCGCGTATATCCGTCTGAAAATGCTGATAATTCTTCAGGTTTTTTCTGTGTTCGTCAACATTCTTTCCTGTAGAAGCTTCTTTTCCAAAGAAATAGGCCCGCATATCATTGTCTATGCCAACAATGTTGTATCCTTTTTCATGCCAGAATTTTGCGGCTTCGCCGCCTATAAGGCCGCCGGCTCCGCTAATTATTATTGTTTTCATACAACTCTCCTTAATCCAATTCAGCAGGATATGCAAATAAACATATTTCTGTTATAAAAACATTCGGATTTTTTGACGTAATTTCAGCAATAATATTAGTCTTAATTTAGTCCTCTCCTAAATAACGTGTGCAGTACGCATTCACTTTTTGTATTATTTCAAGCAAAATTTGATTCATTTTAATTGAATTCCTTCTTCAACTGCCAGCCTGAAAATGGCTTCTTTCCCGCTATTTGTTGTAACAATATCTATTTTTTGCTCACCAATTCTGTCACAAATAAAGCGCATTACCTGTATCTTTTGCATAACATCTTTATCAATTATTTCCGAAAATATTGCAATGTCAATATCGCCGCCTCTCTTGCTGTCATCTACACGAGAACCAAAAAGCCAGACTTTAGCATTTGGGTCAGTATTTTTTACAGCGTCAATTATTACATTTCTTTCTTGTTCTGTTATACGCATAAATTACAATAGAAATTAGCACCCCACAACCGTTACCATTCCGCCGGGAACGGCTTCTTCCTGCCAGTAAATTTTTTCATCCCAGGGCTTTTCTTTTGCAGTATCACGGCGGTCAAAAATAACAAGGTAGGCGGGGGCGTTAGTATCTATTTTATCACGATATTTTTGTATTTGTTTAAGTCCTTCATCACGTACATCAACAGGCGTATCATAAGTATGTACCAGTTTTATTTCGATTATAAATATGCGCTTTTTATATTCAACAGCTAAATCCATTCGGCCCCTTCCGGCTGCATATTCACGTTCAATGTGACCGCCGCCGTTAAGCACCCGCTGCAGGAATGCCATTAATAACAGGTGCGGAAACGCTTCGGTATAATCAGACTTTTGTTCCCATACTTCTGAATTTTTTCGCCAAAATTTTTGAAATTCTTTGAGAAGCGCGTCCATGTCAAGGGAACCGTCAGGTTTTTCCCATTGCCATTCAGGTTCGGGGATAGCGTCTTGTACGGAATAGGTCAATTGCCTTGCAAGCACTTCTTTATAAATTGGATTGGCTACCATTGGGGTATTCCGCTCCTTTTTTACCAGTCCCAAATCCATGCAAATTCGAAAACCTTCGCTTGCCGTAAGTTCAGGGTCCGGCGTTCCTGTTATAATGTTTTCTATAACCTTACGGATTGCAGGTTCCTGAATTCTGACTGCAAGGGTGTCCAAATGCGTTTCCCTTGCAAGTATCATCTGTTCCCGCGCCTCTTTGATATGCTCCAGGGTTACTGTGCTGTAATCATCTTTCTGTAATACCCGCATAGTGGCGCGTTTAAAAAGCGAATTGACTATCCACGGCTGCCCGCCGGATTGTTCCCACACGTATTCCAGCGCATCCCCGTTTATAGCCTGCCTCGTTTCCTCAGTCCGCTGGGCAAAGAGGTTTTCGACATCCGGCTGTGAAAAGTTGGACAGCACCGCGGAATCTTCTTTTATGTTAAAGGGCGATCCCGGGTTGGGAGCGACCCCTTCTTTTGTTATGGTAATATAATCCTTTAAATCTCTCATGCCCACAAGCGCGACTGATACGGGGAATATCCCTACGGCGCGGCTCGCGAAACCGTTGCGAAGCTGCCGTAAAAAACTGATAAGCGCTTCCCCTTCAAGAACATCCGTTTCGTCAAATAGTACTACAAGCGGTTTGGGCGCGGTAAGTTCCGCCCATTTCCGCATTGTTTCGTAGAGCAGCAGTTCAGGATTATTCAGTGGAAGCTCGGGAATAGGCATATTATTCACGCGGGCTGATTCACAGATCGCTTTGTGCATGGTTATCATTGCTTCCGCCCGTCCGGTAATGCCCTGACATGCCTCCAGACTGGTATAACAGGCTGTTACCTCATTACTTGAAATGATTTCCCTCATCCAGCTTTGCAAAAACGTAGTTTTTCCGGTCTGCCGGGGCGCATGCAATACCCAGTAGAGCCGGTCTTTTATATACCGGTGAAGCTGCGCTCCTACAAGCCGTTCTTCAGGCGGCAGCATATAGTGATCCCAGGGATTACACGGGCCTGTGGTGTTAAAAAACCTGACCGCACGTTTGGGGGGATTTGTCAGCATAAAGATTCCTGTATCGTTTTAATCATTTCATACATTACTTTAATCCAATTCAGCAGGATATGCAAATAATATTACAATATCAAATATCTTATTATCATTATTATTTTTTCACACTATTACACAAATAACTCCGCTAACAATCAGTAAAACCCCCATGATTTTTCCTATTCCAATTTTTTCCTTAAGAAAAATTCCGGCAATTATCATGATCCAAATATAACAGATGCCTCCCATGGGAACAACAACAGAATACGGCATTTTTTTTAACAACCATATGTTTATAAGAGCGCCAATTACATATAAAAACCCGCCAAAATAAAAATATTTATTCCTGATTATTAATAAAACTGTTATACCACCTGTAGATTTTTTCAGGAAAAAACTCGCAAACGAAGCGATTAGAGTCATAACAAAAAGCATTATATAGTAAATAGTCAACGGCTACTTACTCCAATAAAGATTACACCGCTAACAATAAAAAAAATACCAATAATGTTTATTAACGACATTCTTTCATGAAGTATGAATACAGCTATAATTGCTGAAAAAACATAACTCATGCTATTTATCGGCTGTAAAACGGACAACTCTCCATACCTGTAGGCAATAATCATTAACAAAGCCCCAACAGCATATATTGCAAAACCGCCCAAGATGTACATTATGTTATATTCGGGCATAATTTTCCATATGTATTGACCAATACAGATACACATGGCACAGAGGAGCATTAGTAGGATACCAATACGATTTTTCAAAATTAATAATATCTAATTTTTTGCTTTTAATAGATTAGATAATCTTATATCCCAAATTTTTAGCATCTTCATAAAACATCCGAACAGTATCTAAAGAAAGCTCATTCAAATCTTTTCCTATCAGAGGTAATTTCTTTAGTATATCATTAGTTACTGTAATAATATCAACTCCGCAATCTTGAGCTTGAAATATATTTATTAACTCCCTTGTACTTGCCCAGATGCTTTCAACCCCTTTAACACTGCGGCATATATCGACCGTTTGTTTCATAATTGGGATCGGATTAACTCCCGTATCAGCAATCCGGCCAGCAAAAACTGAAACATATGCGCCCGATCCAGGGGTTATGGCTTTTACAACTTGTTCAACTTGATTAACTGTCAGTATGGCTGTGATATTTAATTTAAATCCTTCGGCGGACAAAATTTTTATCAGTTTTTCGGAAGATTCGCCTTTTGTATTAGTTACGGGTATTTTCACATATATGTTATCAGCCCAGCTTCCTATCTTTCTTGCCTCCTTCTCCATAGTTTCAAAATCATCGGAAAACACTTCAAATGATAACGGTAAATTTGTTATTTCCTTGACAACTTCGAGGGCGAATGTTTCATAATCTAATACTCCGGCCTTCTTCATGAGAGAAGGATTTGTTGTAAAGCCGCTTATATAACCTATCTTATACATTTCCTTCATGCCGTCTATATCCGCGCCATCCGCAAATATTTTTATTTTAAAATCATCTCTCGTCATTTTTTTCTCCTTGTTTCCTATTTTGAAGCTATTGCATTTACAATCAAATGCCAAATTATTCCTTGCCATCCCTCGGCATGGGGTGTAATTCGATCTTGAGCGACAACCGGAATCAACACACACGCATCGGCATTTTGTCTTGTATATCCGCCGTCACGGGAAACAATGCCTATAATTTTTGTGTTACATTCTTTGGCAAGATCAATAGCCCGTTTGATATTCAATGACGTATGCTCCGAACCGCCACCGACGGAGAAAATCATAATAGCATCTTTGCTGTTAATCTTTGAGGTTTTCAGCCATTCGACAAACGTCGTATCCCACCCTTCGTCATTTGTACGGGCTGTTAATTCAGATACGTTGTCAGTCGGCGCGTAAGTTTCAATTCTGCCAATCTTTCGAAAGTCATTTACCGCATGGGAAGCGTTTGCAGCGCTGCCGCCTACACCAAGTATGAATAATCTCCCACCTTCTGTCCTAAGTGTTGACAATATTTCTATTGCTTTTACAATTTCCAATTGGTCAACACTGTCCGCAATTTGTTTTGTTTCCGTTAGATACTGTATTGTATACTGAGTTTGTGCCATTGTTTTAATTTCCTTTCAAATTTTTAAGGTTAATATATATTGCCATGCTCTGTGATTGCCAACGAAGAAATGGTATGCACTGCCCTAGTTCGCTTATTAATATAAATGGGTACATAAACTGCTTTCTGATTTTGGGTGGAATAAAGAAATAGAAAGGTGTAATAATAATACCCCCCCCCCCCCCCCCCC
>Ga0268262_10003221_pt1 | contig 17890 bp, 16 predicted proteins | sample TergutNc150P3_FD_190354 | JGI IMG/M metagenome (GOLD analysis project Ga0268262, IMG submission 190354) | Nasutitermes corniger P3 segment gut microbial community from laboratory colony in Florida, USA - Nc150 P3 (SPAdes) (version 2) | ecosystem: Host-associated > Arthropoda: Insects >...
AGGCGGCGTGGATCAGGGCTGTTAAAAAATCCGCACAGGCGGTAAGGAGCAGGGGATACCAGCCCGTTATACTCTGTTCCGAGCAGGCGCGTTTCCTTGTTAAGAATTCAACTGAAAGGGAACTTCCGGAACTGGCTGTAATCTCCGTGCAGGAAATTACGCCGGATATTATTCCTGAGGCTGTGGGTATTATAAGGCTGGAAGGCGCGCCTTCCAGGGAAGGTGAGGAGTAACGGAATGGCTGATGTTTTGGTTGTACGCGGAGCCAACAGGGGAGACTGTGTCCATAAAATCGTTACCCAATACGGAATTTATTTTAATATTCTTAGGGAAAGAACTATCACCCCTTCCGGCCTGCACAAGCTTTTTAAGAAGGAAGAAGTAGAGGTTGAATTCAGCCTGTACCCTCTGTTGGGGCAGGGTTTAAATATTCCCGCCAAGCAGCCGCAGACAAAGAAACAGCCCGCGGCCGCGGTTGAAAATGAGGATTATGACTCTGACCCAAATCTCGTGGATTTTGAGGAAAAGAAAAAACAAATTCTGGTTGCCGCGGGCAAGGATCCCAAACATATTATGCGGCAGAAGAAGGAGCAGGATAACAGGGAAGCCGGCCAGCAGTTAATAATTGACAAACTCAATGAAATAATGGCAAAGCAGGAACAGCTCAACTCAAAAAACGCCCCCAAACAGGATCACCCCAGCCTTTTGCGTATTACAAAAATACTGCGGCAAAACGAATTTTCGGAAAATTATATAAACGGCCTGTTGGACAAGGCGCGCAAGGAACTGCCCCTGGAAACGCTTGATGATTTTAACGCGGTTCAAAATCAATTCCTTGTCTGGATTGGGGAAAGCATCAAAATCCACAATATGCCGCGGAGGGACGAGAGTCATTATGACTCTCCCGCCGGCAGGATAATGGTTCTGGTCGGTCCTACGGGCGTAGGCAAGACCACCACCATTGCCAAACTTGCCGTGGTTTACGGCATCGGCAACGCTGACAGGCAGCCGCTTTCAGTCCGGGTATATACCATAGATACGTTCAAAATCGGCGGAACCGAACAGCTTGAGAAATACTGCGAAATAATGGAGGTGGTACCCTTCGCCGTTATTAAAGATTACGAGCAGCTCAGGAAAGAGATTGATATGTACCGTGAAGAGACGGATCTTATCCTGATTGATACCTTTGGAAGCAGTCCAAACGACCCTGTGCAGCTTGGAGAGATGAAAGCGCTTCTTAAAGCCTGCGATTCAAAAGCGGAGACGCACCTTGTGCTTTCCGCGAGCACCAAGACCAACGATATAGAGCATATACTAAGGCAGTTTGAACCGTTTAATTATCAGTCGGTTTTGCTTACCAAGATGGACGAGACCAGGACCGTGGGCAATATAATTTCTGCGCTTGCGGAAAGGGGAAAACCGCTATCATTCATCACTAACGGACAGCAAATTCACAAGTTTATTAAAAAAGCCAACGTAGTCGGTTTCCTCATTAACCTGGACGGGTTTAATGTTGACAGGGATGAAATGGAAAAGCGCTTTCCGGTAAAAGAAGCGGATCAATTTTTTTGAGGTGAGTAAAAAGAGGTGAGGGCATGGAAGATCAGGCTGAAAAGCTGCGTGAGATAATGCGGCAGAAGAAAAATTCCTCAGGTAAATTGTATGATCAGGCTGACGGCGCGTCGCGGAGCGACGCGATGTCGGGCAGGGCGCAAAGGAATGCCGAAGGCGGAGAAGGCAGAAAGACCAGGATAATAACGGTAACTTCCGGAAAGGGCGGCGTCGGTAAAACCAACCTTTCGGTTAATATGGCGCTTGCCTTTGCCAGGCTGGGGAAGAAAGTAATTATTATGGACGCGGATCTGGGACTTGCCAATGTCAATGTAATGTTCAACATGATTCCAAAATATAACCTCTATCATGTAATTAAAAAACAGAAGACAATAAGAGAAATAATGGTAGAAACAGAATACGGCATCTCAATAGTGGCCGGAGCGTCAGGTTTTTCACAAATTGCCAATATGGGTAAAAAGGAACGGCATGATTTTATCAGCGAACTGGAATCCCTTTCTTTCGCTGATATTATTATAATAGACACCAGCGCCGGCGTCAGCAGCAATGTCCTTGATTTCATCGCCGCCGCGGATGACGCGATTGTTGTCACAACGCCCGAACCTACGGCCATAACCGACGCCTACAGTATAATCAAGATTATAGCCACGGAGTACAACACGTTAAATATGGAGCTTAAACTGGTTGTAAACAGGGCGCGCGGGGCGGCGGAGGCGAATATCGTCGCGGAAAAAATGATAAACGTGACAGGACAGTTTCTTCATGTTAAAATGGACTATCTGGGTTTTATTTATGAAGACCATACCGTATTGAACGCGGTACGGCAGCAGAAACCGTTTATGGTGGTTGATCCGAAGTGCAAGGCAAGCCAAAGCATACAGCACCTTGTAGTGCGGATGGATAAAAGCAAGATAAACGAGCCTGCGGGCTTAAGCGCTATGTTCAAGAAGATGTTCAACCGTTCACAGGGGGCATAAAGAATGGTTATTAATGTAAGATGGGGCGTATACGCGGCTGTCGTGGCTTTTATTCTTGCGCTTACAACCAGTATATTTCTGGGCCAGGCAAGTTTTGGAGCGGCAATTCTCCGCGGTCTGGCCTTTGCCGGGCTTTTCTTTGTTCTTGGAACCGGGGCATGGACGCTTATCAATAATTACATGCCCGAATTATTGTTTCCCGAAACGGCTAATGACGCGGCCGCCAATGTTTTTGGTTCCGGAACCTCAAGTATAGATAACCCCGATTCGCAATCTTACGGTTCGCGTGTAAATATAACCCTGGGTGAAGGCGCGTCACTCCGCGATGCGGCGGACGCCGCTTTGCCTGATGGCAATGGGTCGGATTCCGAAGAAGTGGGAAATATCTCCGATCTTGTATCGGGGGCCATTGACCCGGCGAAAGAAGCAAAAAGACAAAGAGGGCTGGACGGAATCACAGAAACCGGTTATAATGATGGGAACGGAAGTGTTACCCCTTCCCTGCCTGACTTTGGGGAGCCGGAGTCCATGAGCGGTTTTACGGAACCGGCGCCGGCGGCGGCAGCTGATGGCGGCGGCGGTTTTAACATGAATTTCGACAGTTTTGCCCTTGGCGGCGGGGGGTTAGAACCATTTGGGGATTCTTTTTCGCTGGCGCCCAATTCGGGCGCGAGCGCTGGCGCGGCTGCCAAAGAGGAAGATATTTTTGTGCCGGAGCGTAAAGTAACCGGAAACAAACCAATGGCGCTTGAGGGCGATTTTAATCCAAAGGATATTGCCCTCGGTATACGGACAGTTTTGGAAACAGACAAAAGAGGATAGCTTATGGTGAATGCCATCCCGGAAGAGAAAACAGAAGAAGCCCGCTGGCAGGAATACCGCAAAACACGGGATCCCAAAATCCGTGAAGCCTTCATCAAGCAATACGCCCCGCTGGTTAAATATGTGGCGGCAAAAGTCGCCATAGGAATGCCCAATAATGTAGAATTTGACGATCTTGTTGGTTTCGGGGTCTTTGGCCTGATAGACGCCATAGATAAATACGACACGGAAAAAAATGTAAAGTTCAAGACTTACGCGGTTACGCGCATACGCGGGGCTATCTTCGACGAACTCAGGCAGATAGACTGGGTTCCCCGTTCCGTAAGGCAGAAGACCAGGGAGATTGAGTCAACAATCAGTTCCCTTGAGGCCCAGCTTGGAAGAACGGCTTCTGATCAGGAAATAGCCGGAGCGCTGGGAATGAACGAAGATGAGTACCTTAAAACCCTGCAGAAGATCTCCAGCACCTCGATACTTTCCCTCCACGACGTTTGGTTTTCCGGTGATGAAAAAGACCGGATTTCCATTGTAGACAGCATAGAGGCGCCTTCCAGCCTGAACCCCGACATTATGGTGGAAAAAGAAGTCATGCGCCAGGTGATAATCGCCGCGATTAACGAACTGCCCGACAAGGAAAAGAAAATCCTTATCCTGTATTATTATGAAGACCTTACTTTAAGAGATATAGGCAGGGTGCTTGAAGTCACCGAATCCCGAGTTTCCCAGCTCCACAGCAAGGCCATACTCCACCTGCGATCCAAACTTACAAATATCCGAAAAGGCATAGTATAATAAGTGAAAAGTGAGAAGTAACTGCTAACTGCTAACCACTCACTTCTCACTTCTAATTTGCCGATAATGGTAAGAGGATTATTTAATGGTTGACTTTGTTACCTTGCAAAAAATCATGGCTGAACGCCTGGAAACGGATCGGGCGGTACAAAGCGTCGAGGCGGTAGGCCCGACCCTTGAAGCCGCCGTCGCCGACGCGGCCGCCCTTTTGAATATTCAGGCGCACAAGCTTGAGTACGAAATTATCGAAAGAGGCGCCAGCGGTTTTTGGGGGATGGGCAGGAAAGACTGGCGTATCCGCGCCTACGAGAAGATCAGCCATGCCAAGAAGAAACGCCAGCAGGCCCTCTTTGATGAAGAAGTCAGCGCCAAAATCGTCGTTATTGAGGATAAAGACGGCGAGGCATTTGTCCATTTCCAGTCCGGCGGAGCCGTATTGCTCAAGGTTACGCCCGCTATAGGCCAGGGGAAAAAGGCTTCGGAAATATACGCCATGCACTTCCTGCAGGACCGCCAGGCTCAAAACGTCAACGAAGCCCTTGTCCGTAAAACTGTCAATGAAGCCAGCGGGGAGTATGTCAAGGTCGCCGATTTTGATCATAAATCCTACAATGACAGCGTAGTGTATGTGGAGATAAGCGATGATGAAATGACCGCCTCTGTCAAAACAACTCCCGCCGGTGAAGGCGGCTGCGATGTTTCTTATGAGACCTATATCAATACGTTGACTCAAAACCGCATCAAACACGGAATAAAAGAAGAATTCCTCAGGCATTTTGTAGATCAGCCCATATACAATGAAAATATCGTTATTGCGGAAGGAGACAATCCTGTAGACGGCAAGAACGCCTATATGCAATATAACTTTGAAACTGATCTGAACAAGATAAGGCTGAGGGAAGGAAGCGACGGAAAGATAGATTTCAAAGAACTCAACATTATCCAGAACGTGGTTGAGAACCAGCCCCTGGCTGTTAAGATAGCTCCTGAAAAAGGCACTCCGGGCTGGACGGTAACCGGAAAAATGCTTGACGCAAAAGACGGCGTGGACATCAGCATGCCTGTCGGAAGCAACGTCCATGTATCGGAAGACGGCACCACTATCCTTGCGGACATTAACGGGCAGGTAGTGATGAGCAACGGCCTTATCAATGTCGAACCCGTGTATACGGTTGACGGCGGGGTTAATCTTAAATCGGGCAATATCGAATTCCGCGGCACTGTAATGGTTAACGGCGACGTTGAAGACGGTTTCTTCATTAAGGCCGTCGGCAATATTGAAGTTAACGGAAGCGTTGGCAAATCGGATCTGCAGGCCGAAGGCGACATCATAATCCACCAGGGTATAAACGGAAAAGGGGAAGGCCGCATTCATGCCGGGAAATCCATCTGGGCGCGTTTTATACAGAATGCCAATATCCAGTCCGGAGACATGGTGGTAGCCTCGGACGGAATTATCAACTCAAATATTGTTGCCAATAAAAAGATAATATGCCAGGGGAAGAGGGCGTCCATAATGGGAGGCAAGCTGCGCGCCGGCGAGGAAATAAACGCCAAAACCCTTGGGAACCCCACAAGCGGCACGGAAACAATCTGCGAAGTAGGTTATGATCCCAAGAGCAAGGAAGAAATGGAAAGACTCCAGATGGAGAAGGACAACGCGACCAAGCTGCTTGATGATATGAAGCCGAATATACAAACCCTTACAAATCTTAAGCAGCAGAAAAAGACCCTTCCTGAAGACAAGGAAGCCATGCTGCAGGATCTTGTAACCAAACGGGATATGCTGACAACCGATCTAAAGAAAATAGACGAAGGGCTTAAAAAAATCCAGGAATACCTTAACACCCTTAAAGCGCACGGCAAGGTATCGGCATCACAAAAAATCTATCCGGGAGTGAAGATAATTATCCGCGATTCCAGGGAAGAGGTTCATGCCGAACACAAAGCGGCAACCTTTGTCCTTGAAGAAGGGCTTATCAGGGCAATAAAATACGAAGAGCCGGACGACAAATCGAAGATGGGGCCAGATGGCTATACAACCAATTGATCTTCAGACTCTTTTTACCCAGCTTGACAAGGTAGCAAAAACACAGAGCGACCAGCGTGAAGGCGCCGCTTTGCATCAGGCTATTCAGGGCGCGCAGCTTCAGCGCAAGACTGAAGATCAAATTAAAGCGGTAAACCAGGCGCAGAACATGGGCGAAGACGGCGCCGAGAAAGTAAAAGACAGGGGAGCGCAGGCGCATGACGGCGGGAAGGGCAGGAAGCATGAAAGTGAAAAACCTGATCAGGAGGAAGCAAAGGCGGCAATTATTCACGATCCCAGCCTGGGAAGGAATATTGACATAAGCCTGTAAAAAATGACACTCCCTCTTATAATTTCCATAGTCAGCCTGTCTCTTTGTGTTTCCGGTTTTTTCTTTTTACGCTGGTACATATCCCACAGAACAGACGCAAGCCGTCTTCTTGAAGAATACCGGGATGAAGTTCACAGGTTAATTTCCGAAATTGACGCCGCTACCGACAGGGACTCGCGGCTGGTGGAAGAACGGATAAAAAACCTTAGAAAACTCCTTGATGATACGGACAAGCGCATCTCGGTATATACGCGCGAACTTCAACGCAGCCGTAACAGTGAAGCGATATATAAAAATCTTGGCAGGGGAATTCGTGAAGCCCTGGATTCGATTCCGGCCAGGCCTCCCGAGGAACAGGCGTCTCCTGCGGAGCCGGCGCCTCCCGCGGAGTCGGCGTCTCCTTCGGAGTCGGCGTCTCCTTCGGAGCCGGTGTCTACCGCAAAGCCGGAGGCCGACGCGAAAATAAACGAATTGCCCTTTGACGAACAAAAAGTGAACCCTCAAACCGTCAGCGCGAAAAAGCAAAAAAAACGCAAAACAGCGCATACGCCCCCCCCAAAAAAGCCCGCTGAAAAATCAGGAATAAAAATGCAGATTGCGCAAATGGCCCTTCAGGGGCTTCCCCCTTCTGAAATCGCGTCCAGACTGAAAATAAGCCTTGCCGAGGTTGACCTTGCCCTAAAACTGCTCAATATAGGGAGTAGGGAGTAAGGCCCTTATCCCTGCCAGAACAAACAAATGTATCGGGTAATACCAATAGAAAGCGAATCTCGGTAACGGTTTCGAGTTATATAATTTTCCGTTATACCGTTTCAACATTGGAATTGAAAATAAAAAACAGGATTGTACAACAGCCAACGCCGGTCCTTGCCGAAAAAGCGTATAAACAAGCCCGATTCCAAAGCATAATGACATTACCAGCATTTGTTTTTTAAAATCGTTGCGCGTCAATGCCATGCACAGAATCGCAGCTGCCGCGCATATCCCCCAATCGCCGTAAAAGCCCAGCGCCAGCAACAGCAGCATCAGCTCCACTTTCAATTTACGCTGATACTTTAGCGCATAAAAAGCGCCCACACCGCAGCTTATCGTCCACAATACGCTTGTGTGCATGATAAAGCTGCCGGCAAAGGGGTTTAGCGGTTTTCTGGTTGCCAGCGCGTACGCGAAATGCGATGGAACAGCCCACAGTAATACTCTCAGCAAATATTTTTTACGGTTTTTCGTATGGTATGCGCCTTCGACCGCCAAAAAGCAGATAATGGGCATGGCGATCATTCCGAACCCGGAGCAAAATAACAAAAGCAGCGCGGCAAAAGCGTCAGGCAAATAACGCTTCCACCAGGGGAACAGCATATCCGCCGCGTGAAATAGCGTCATCGCCATAAACGCGATGACTTTCAGATTATCTGAGGATAGTCTGCGGATATTCAAATTAGTTGAAACCATAGGAATCCACCACTACCATCAGTTCGTAATCGCGGCTGACCGCGCTGTTGCTTATCCGTATCAAAGCAGCTCCGGGGGCAATGCCGGTTATATCAAGAATATTCCCATGCTGTTTAGCTTCCACCGCATAACCGTTCTCCGCTATCTGAAAGCTGAACTTTTGGTTATCTGTTGTCTTGCCGTTCATAACCGTCATCGTCAGGGGTTTTGTTTCTCCTTTTGCCAAAAGCAGAGGGCTCTCGCTGGTCTCTATGGACGGCGGGGCAGGGGGCGCTGGCGGCAATACGTCAAAAGTGATTATTTTTGAATCTCTTGCCAAAGGATGGCTTACCCTTATGTACTGCACTCCCTCACATAACGCCTTCACTACTGCCGTATTGTTTTTCCAGTCAACGCCGAGACAGTTTTTCCCCGGTTCCGCAGAAAAGCGGAACTGCGCCTCGTTCCCCGCGCCTCCGTTCTCAAGATATACGGTAATTTTTGTTTCCTGCCCGGTATTAAGATACCGCTTCATATATGGTACGGTAATTATATAAGGCTCGTTATTTCCTATAGTCGCCAACAATTCTATCCGCCTGCCCCTCCATTCCGCAATCAGCGTAGTTTGTCCCTTTTTTCTGCCCTGAATCGTCACATAATAATTGTCAAAATCAATAATATCGGCGATTGATTTATCCAGGATTTGGTAATTTATTCCGGTTTGCCGCAGCAGCGTAACAGGCTCCGCTATAATGTCAACGCTCATAAGTTCGCCGACTCCGATCTCAATCTCCTCAATGACCGTGTCATGGCCGTCTTCACCTGGCAGGATGAATGTAAATGTTTCTTTATTCACCGTAATAACACATACGCTCTGCAGCGTCCCAAGTTTTGCCGTCAGCGTGTCAACTCCGTCAGCGATAGCTTTGATTTGCACGCCATTGCCGTGTATAGCCGTAACGGCAACGGATGAACCCTCGCAGTACACTACAGGTTGTAAAGGTTTGTTAAGCGTCAGCCCAATATCCCTTGTCTCGCCTACGTTCATTACAATGTTTTCACGGCTCCACTCCATCGTCAGAGGCTCCTCCGGGGCCTCAGTCTCCAACGGCGGCGGAGTACCGCATTGTCTTGATACTAACGCAAACGCCAAAACAACAATGCAAAGCCCCGCCCCAATACCAATAAACCGCTTAATCGGCATAATATTTCCTCCTAAATTGCTCATTGCTAATTCCTCATTACTCATTGTCCTACTCCCTACTCCCTACTCCCATCTTCTCGATATTGTTCCGCTGTATAAAATCCTTCACATTATTCCGCCTCATGCTGTTGTATTTTTCGTAGTTCATCCTGACCATTGGCATTGTGCCGTTTACAGGCACATCAGACGCCTGCTTTGACGCGATAAGCAGAAAACAACTTCGTTCAAACAGCACCTGCGCCATAATTACATGGTTTTGTTCCGGAAAACCGACAATGCCCACTATTATCCTGTTCTTCCCTGTTTTCAAAGAATCCGTTTGATTACCTGGCGGATACCCGTTATCTGATATGAAAATAAATCTGTAGGTAAAGTCGATAAATTGCTCTATTGTCTTCAGAACAGCTTCCGCCCCTGACATCCTTTGCTTCCGCATCTCGGCGATATTAATGTCCACCACATCCAGCAGTACCGCGTCTTCCCAGGCATACGCCGAAACGGGCAGTAAAGCGAAAATAAATAAAAATATTACGCAAATGAATTTTAAAGCCATAACTTGTATAACACCCCCCCGTAAAACTGGGTTATTGACGCGCCTGCGGCGTCAGCTTCGTAATATATGTCGCTATCCAGTCCGGTTGTCATGATATAGCTGGAACCCCTTGTGTTTGGAATCGTTTTATATCCAAGCTTTACTCCGATTTCACCGTAGCGTTTTACCCGGTACTTCCATTCAGCTTCAATGCTCACGGTCAAATTTCCTTTGACAGTATCCTGATAAATTACGTCCCTGAAATAATGGTAATCCAGGTTATAGCCCCAAACCCTGCCCCATACCGTTCCGCACAAATTTATGGAGTGTTCCTTGTTCAACTGCAGCCACAGTCCGAGTCCCGGCGCGATTGTAAGCCATTCCTGAATATACATCATTGACATTCCGTACAGAGGTTCTTTAGGCAGACCTTTATCCCACGGTTCACCGATATTGACCTGCTGTATCCATCCGTCATTGGCGGTTACCGAGTAACGGCAGTACCAAAATTTTCCCGTCAAAACCAGCGCCGGAATTTTTCCAAGCGGTATGTAAAGCTGCAGTTTGCCTTCAATATCCGTAAAAGCGATGCTGTTTGCCGTCCCGTTCCCCATGCTGAACAAAAGGCCGTCATCATCCCAATCGCTGTCTGATACTGTACCCCGGTTCACCGGAAGGTAACTTGAGTACACCCCGCTTATTCCCAGGGCTGTTTTTTTCAACTTGTCATAAGGCTCAAAACCCAGTCCCAGCCTTAAACCGCCGTTAAAGCCCGTATTGTAATTTATCTCGCTTATCTTCGCGTCGTCAGGCGCTCCACCGCTGCCGGACGATTTGAACACCCATTCATGCAGTCCGACAAACGCTCCGCCGCCCTCAACGCCGGCGTAGGGCGCATAATCATTCCCCAGAATCGAAACCAGAAACGGCATTGATTCTGCCGCCGCCAATGGCGTTGCCATGAGGGCCGCTGAGAGCCCCCCTAAACCGGCGGCCATTACAGCCGCCAAAATTAAAGTTTTCATAACTGTATTAGGGCGAAAATTTACGTTTTGCATGACTGGAATCGCAAAATTTTGCGGATTTTTATGTTGAATTTAGCGTCCTATTGTGGTATTTTTAAGAACAGTACGAAAAAAGCCTCGGAAAGAAGAGGATTCTGCTGTTTTTACAGAGCCTATGGTTTTCCGGAGCGTGTTTCGGCCGCACGGACAGCCGTTTGCGGTTTAAGCACTCGTTTCTAAAGCCCGGTCAATAAATGAAAACAGGGCGGCAGGTGAGCCTTGTTTTTTTTGGGATGCAATTTGCAATTTAAATTTGGAACATATCAAACTGAAGCTCATATTACGTCTTCGCTGCCGGACATCAACGAAATTGAAAAAGATTTCGGCGTTGATAACGGCAAAAGGGGACTCAAGTCCCTTGGACTGAAGTCCCTTATCATATGTGATGCAAATACTTTTCGGTTTGCCGATAAAATCCGCGGTAACCGTGATATTCCTGTCTGCGCCCTGGAGCCGGGCGAAGCGCATAAAGACTGGCAGTCGGTTGAAACAATACTAAAGGCTGCAGGCGGCGCGCAGATTGGCAGGGACGGAATTTTCATTGGCATTGGCGGCGGGGTTATAACCGATCTCAGCGCTTTTGCCGCTTCAATCTATATGCGGGGCTGCGCTCTTGCCCTCATATCAACTACCTTGCTTGGCATGGTAGACGCAAGCATGGGCGGTAAAACCGGCTTTGACCTTTTTGGCATAAAGAACCTCGCCGGTACTTTTTATCCCGCTGAACATGTGTATATTCCCATGGAAAGCCTTGCAAGCCTTCCGCCTGCCGAATGGAAATCGGGCATGGCGGAGCTTATAAAGACCGCGATTCTGGAAGGCGATGAGTTCCTTGACCTTGTTGAGGGTATAAAAGGCAGTTTTACAGTTATGACTAAGACAATCGCGCCATGTATAGAACGCGCGGTCAAGTATAAAGGACGCATTGTCGAAGAGGATCCTTTTGAAAAAGGAAACAGGCGCATGCTGCTTAACCTTGGGCATACATTTGGCCACGCTCTGGAAGCCGCGGCCGGGCTGGGACGCATATCGCACGGGGAAGCGGTTGCCTGGGGCATTGCGCGTTCCTGCGAACTGGGCCTGGCTTTGGGCGTCTGCCCCCCGCACAGGGCAAAGAGAATAATGTCGCTTTTAACGTCTTTTGATTACGAGACCGCGGCTCCCCATCCGTTTGCCGACGGAGCAGAATTATTCCGGGCTCTGGGCAGTGATAAAAAGAAACGCGGCGGAAAAATAATTTTTATAGTCCCGGACGAAAAAAGCGCAAGGCCCGTAACCGCGGACGCGCCTGATTTTATGAATACAGTCAGCCGGATAATCGAAGGAGCCGCGTCATCCCTGTAAAAGGTTTGTTTTTTTTGGTCCTGTTTCTTTTCCTTGCGGCATTGTCGCTTTTTCCCCAGGAAATCATTGCCGAAGATGAAGGCGAAGTTCAGTCTGTCTCCCGGGACGCGTTTCCGGCAGAAGACACGTCTCCGACAGTAGACACATCTCCAATAGGTGACGCTTCCGCTTTATACCTCATCGCCGCCTACGAGTTTAACGTCAAAGGCCGTTCCCGCCAGAGCGCCCTTGTATATAAACTTATTGAACAAGGCGAATTCCGGGAAGGTGAGTTGATTACGGGTAAGGCAAACCTTGAAAAATATATAAGCGATATTACTCAAATCTATACCAACCAGCGCGTTCTTAAAGACAATGTTGAAGTCAGTTATTTCGCGGACGCCCGGAATAAAGACGGAGCGTATCCTGTAACAATAATAATAAATGTCGAGGATTCTAATAATATCATTGTTCTTCCCAAGCCGTATTTTAAAAATGATGTTTTTGACATTACAATAAAGGCAAGAGATTACAATTTTCTTGGCACCATGAATCCGCTGCGGATCGACATTGGCTATAATTATAATGAAAATAAACGGCATTCATTTATGTTTGGAGTATACTCCAATACCCCTTTCAATGCTTTTGGTTATCACTGGAATTTTATCCTTGATAATACCGTCCAGTATCGCGTTGACGCGCCTTTTTATTACCAGAATAAAACAGGGTTTTCAATGGATCTGCCGTTCAAATTAACCACATTTACCTTTGGTCTTTATGAAACAATTTTTTTAAATGATGAAAGTTCGGATTGGGCAAAAAAAAACGGATATGGCCCATACCAGGAAGGCCTGTATATGTCCAGCGACATGTTTGTTTCATGGAAAATTCCAACCGGCTTGACGGTTTCCGGATTTGGTGACTTGACCTATACCCCCGAAATTTCGGCGACTTTTGTCCATGAGCTGCCGAAATGGCCCCTGGACGATTATCGCAAAGGCCCGTTCATGGGCTTTAGCCATTTGCTGGGTTTTGAAAAAATTGATTGGCATGAAAATTACCGCGAGGGGCTGTCTGTCTATATGGGTAATTCATATCAATATAATTTTAACCGGATGATATATAACAGCTCTGTCAGTTTTACCGGAATCGGCCACCATATTGTCAGAGATTACTTTGCCGTCTCCGCCAGACTTATGTATAAATACTGGTACTCCGCCGACAAAACCTGGGATGGTGAATATGTCAGTTATTATCTGCGCGGAGTCGCTGATAAATCCATCACCGCATACCAAATGTTTTCATTGAATTTGGATTTTCCTTTACGGCTGTTTGTCTTTACGCCTTCAAAATGGCTCAACAGCCGTAAACTTAGCTTCTTTGATTTTGAATTGCATGCTTCCCCTGTTATTGATCTGGCCTATTATAACCAAAAAAGCTTTGATACAAATAAAGGAAAAACCCTGTTTTATTCCGGAAAAACAGCCGTTGCCGGCGGTATTGAATTTATGGTGTTTCCTTTTTATATGCGGAATTTGTATTTGCGCATCGGTTATGCGGTTAATCTGAAGGAATTTATTACCGCGCGGCCAATCCGTCTGCCTGGCGGCGATAACCATGAAATATATTTAATTTTGGAGCACTTCTACTGATGCAAATCGTTAAAATAGCTTTTTTAAAATCGATTCTGGAAAATTTTTTCAGGCTGTTGTCCCGCAGGCATAAAATATACATGCTTATCCTGATCGTGCTGTCCGTCGGTTATTCCCTGGTTGAAACTCTTGGGATTTCGGTTATAATGCCTTTTATTTCATTGGCCGCGGATCCGGGCCTGCTTGCTTCCGGCTGGTACAAAAAAGCGTTTGATTTTTTTAATGCCACCGGCGCCGAATCGTTCATAATCGGCATGGGTATAGGCATTATCTGTTTTTATATATTCCGCGCGGTGTATTCCTACTTCCTTACTTATTATATAAATCGTTTTTCATGCGGAATGTATAGATACTTTTCAAAAAGAGTTTTCGCGGTTGTTTTGTCGGTCCCGTATAAGTTATATGCCCTTAAGAATTCAGCGGAACTTATGCGTACCATCACCGGTGAAACCTACGATCTCAGTAAAGTAACCTTTAATATATTGCAGTTCTGTTCGGAAATATTTACAGTACTTATGGTTTATGCTCTTATAGTCCTGTTAAACTGGAGAATGACACTGGTTATTTCCGCCATATTATTATTCATAGTGTCAGTTTTGCTGGCGGTTTTGACAAGAGAAAATAAAATACAGGGAACTAAGCGGATGGTTTCCGGCAGACAAATGAACCGTGTATTAAAAGAGACCATGGGAAATTTTAAGTATGTAAAATTAAAAGGCAATAGGAAAGATATACTGTCTTCCTACGATTCCGCCGTAGAAACATTCACGCGTTCGGAAGTCGTGAATAATGTCCTGGGTATAATCCCAAAGAGTATTCTTGAAAGCCTGGGGTTTTCTTTCCTTGTAGCGGTAGTAGTATTTATATTATGGGTATACCATGACGCTTCAAGAGTCATTCCTGTTATTTCAATGTACGCCCTTGCGCTGTACCGTATCCTGCCTTCCATACACAGGATGCTGCAAAATGTTAATAATATTGTCTATTATCAAAAATGCCTGGAGGGTGTTGATGAAAGCCTGCGTCAGCCGGTAGAGAATGAAGGGACCGCGCGGCTCGAGTTTGACCGTTCTATCCGGCTTGAGGATGCCCATTTTAATTATATGACAGGCGGCGAGGTTATTGCCGGCGTCTCGCTTGAAATAAAAAAGGGTGAAAAAATTGCCATTACAGGGGAAAGCGGCGGCGGAAAGTCAACCCTGGTTGATATTATCATAGGTATTCATAAACTGCTTTCCGGCAAAGTTTATATTGACGATACGGTAATCACGGATGACAATATTTGCGCATGGAGAAAAAAAATAGGGTATATACCCCAAAGCATTTACCTTTTTGACGGAACAGTTGCGGAAAATGTTTCTTTTGGTTCGATACATGATGATGAAAAAATAAAGAAAGCGCTTCAAACGGCCAATATATGGGATTTTCTCGCGTTAAAAGAAGGTATCAACACCCTGGTCGGCGAAGGGGGCATTCAATTAAGCGGCGGGCAACTGCAGCGTATTGGCATAGCTCGCGCCATTTACGACGATCCCGACGTACTTGTACTCGATGAAGCCACATCCGCGCTTGATACAGAAACCGAACAAAAAATAATGGATGAGATTTACAACGTAAGCATAAATAAGACATTGATTGTTATCGCCCACCGGATAAGCACAGTTGAGCGCTGTGACAGAAGAATACGCGTAGAAAACGGTAAAATAATTTTTTAAGTTTATGTTGAAAATTTATATAAAACAAATATTTATTTAGAAATATAAAAATGAATATATTTGTACTTTGCGATCATAATCTTAACGAAACAGAAGCAGGCGGCTCAAGAACCGTAATAATGGTAAATAATTACCTTGCCTCCTGTAAAGATATATGCGTTTACACTTCATACATACATCTTTCACCGATAGATACTAGAATCATTGAAATTCCTATAACAGCTAATTTTACAAAAAAAGAAATTAATAGAGTTATCAAAGAGAAAAATATAAATATACTACTAATTCCTGAGGGAGATAAATTTGCACATTTAGGGCACATGGCTGTTGAAGGGACTAATTGTAAAGTAATTTCAGAATTTCATACCATGCCCGGATATGAAATACGTTGTATATGGTATGATGTGTTTCATAGTCTGGTAGATAAAAATATTCAACTAAAAAAGAGAATTTATTCTATAATTAAAATTATTTCATTCCCTTTTTATATAAAATATATAAAATTAAAGAATAGAAAAAGATTTCAAAACGCATATTATTATGCAGACTGTTTAGTTGTTCTGTCAAAATATTATATAGAAGATTATAAAAAAAAATATTTATTGAAGGATAATAATAAAATTTGGGCAATTGGTAACGCTTTATCATTTAAGCAAGAAATGACAAATGAAAATTATTTAACAAAAAGTAAAACAATCCTGATAGTATCTCGTCTTGAAGAACGAAATAAAAGATTAAGCATAGCAATCAAGGCATGGGAAAAACTTTATAAAAAATATCCTGATTGGGATATGCAAATTGTAGGATCAGGTATTGACGAACAGTTATATCGTAAAATGGCAAATAAGATGAAACTAAAAAATATTACGTTTTTGGGACATCAGGATCCAGAAAATTATTACTCAAAATCATCTATATTTATTATGACATCGGCTTATGAAGGTTGGCCGATGGTTCTGACAGAAGCTCTTCAAAAAGGATGTGTTCCTGTTTGTATGAATAGCTTTAGCGCAGTTCATGAAATCATAAAAGACAAATCTGACGGTTTTATAATAAAAAATAATAAACTACATGATTTAGTAGATAAAATTGAATTATTAATAAATAATCCTGAAAAAAGAAAAGAAATGGCAATAAATGGAGTAATTAATAGTAGACACTTTTCTATGGACAATATAGGAACAAAATGGATTGCTTTATTTAAGCAAGTTTTATCATAGAAAAAATATCTTTAAAATAAAATTTTATGTTTAAAATTCTAATCAACGGTGATTTTCTCTGTAGAAGAATTACAGGAATAGAACGTTACGCGTATGAGATAACTCGCCGTTTGGACGAATTAAGCAGTCCCGGCGAAGTGGCTATTATTATACCCTCTATTCAAAAAGACATTCCAGCCTATAAAAATCTTGAAATTATAAGGCTGGGTAAGAAAAGTAAGTCAAACATTAGATGGCAAATGCTGTCTTTGCAGGGCTTTTTACTGACTCACAAAGAATATCTTATTCTTGAATTTGGCAATTGCTGTCTGCCTTTTGCTCCAGGAATTGTTTTTCTTCATGATATTTATTGTGAGTTTTTCCCGGAAGACTTTATAACCCGAAGGGATAAATTTACAAGATTTTACAGCAGGCTTCAATACCGTTTAATTTCACGTCTGGCAAAAAAAATTGTAACTGTTTCAGAGTACAGTAAAAACGAAATCAATAAAACATTTAATATTGATCCTGTAAAAATAAATATTATTTACAGCAGCGCGGATCATATTCGTGATATTATTTCTGACTACTCTATATTTGAGCAATTTCCCATGCTAAAAAAAAATCAATTTTACTTTTCACTGGGCAGCCTTTCAAAGCGCAAAAACATTAAGTGGATTATTGAATACGCAAAAAAACATCCTGAATCGACATTTGCTGTTTCTGGATCAAGCCTTTTAACAGTAAAAATAAATGAACTGGACGGCGAGATTCCAAATAATATTATCATGTTAGGCTACCTTGACGATTCAAAAGTAAAGGCCTTAATGACCCAATGTAAAGCATTTATACTGCCTTCCTATTATGAAGGTTTTGGTCTTACCCCGCTGGAAGCGTTATCCTGCGGAGCGCGGATTATTGTCGCAAAAGCGGCAAGCCTTCCTGAAATTTACGGAAATACAGCCCATTATATCGATCCTTTTAACACAGATGTTGATCTTGACGCTCTGCTGTGTGAACCTGTTGAAAAACCTGACGCTATTCTTGCTAAATACTCCTATGACACTTCGGCTGAAAAAGTTTATAAATTAATCAAAGATTTTACGCAATGAACGAAAACACAAAAACAGTATACCTTGGAATGCGCGGCGATAATGAACAAAGCAGAATTACTTAATCGATTATCAGATATAGAATGGGATGATTTTGAAGTAAAAGAAGCCCGCTTTGAACTGCCAAAAAGCATTTGG
>Ga0268262_10003222_pt1 | contig 17886 bp, 21 predicted proteins | sample TergutNc150P3_FD_190354 | JGI IMG/M metagenome (GOLD analysis project Ga0268262, IMG submission 190354) | Nasutitermes corniger P3 segment gut microbial community from laboratory colony in Florida, USA - Nc150 P3 (SPAdes) (version 2) | ecosystem: Host-associated > Arthropoda: Insects >...
TCGCGGCAGGGGGGGTGTCGGGGGGGAACGCCCCGACGTTTAAAAAGTTTGCTTTGATTTTGGGTGCGGCGGGGATTTATTGCGGACTTATATTTTTGGAACCGAATTTATCAATTACACTTGTGCTTGGGGCGACGGCATTTGCGGTTTTATTTTTGTTTGGCGCAAAGTTAAAACATTTGTTTTTTGTTTTATTGCCTGCGCTTGTGGCTTTGCCGGTTATGTTGATTGCCGAACCTTATAGGGTGCGCCGTTTAATGGCTTTTGTTGACCCATGGGCGAACCCAAAAGACGAAGGATTTCAATTGATTCAATCACTTTTTGGGCTTGGAAATGGTGGTTTTTTTGGTGTAGGCTTTGGAAAAAGCACACAAAAGCATATGTTTTTGCCATTTTCGGAAAGCGATTTTATCTTTTCAATCATTGGTGAAGAAATGGGATTTTTGGGCGCGACGATTTTTATTTTGAACTTGTTATTGATTGTGTTTTTAATCTTCCGAGTAGGTCAAAGATGCCATGACAGATTCGGCAAATATTTGTGTTTTGGATTTGCTACCGTTTTATTTATTCAAAGCGCGGTTAATCTTGCCGTTGTAACCGGAACAATTCCGCCGACGGGTGTGCCTTTGCCGTTTATAAGTTTCGGAGGTACAAGTTTAGCGGTTTACATGGCGGTGATTGGCATTGTTTTAAACATTGACAAGGCAAACAAAAAAGCGCACACTACCCCGCTATGAGACGAAATATTGTGGCAATTATGGGCATAAACTTGTGCCTTTCTTTGCTCTCGATTTTTATAAATACATTTTTAGTTGCAAAAGTTTTTGAAGTGACGGGTTATGCGGTTTTGCCTGTGGCTTTGTATTTTTTGTTGCAAATTGTTGCTTTGTTTGCGCTTTATTATATTTGTTCTTACACGGCAAAAATGTTTAATGCAATTTGGACGGTTCGAGTAAGCACGGTTGTTTTATGTGTGTTTTTGATTTTGGTTGTGTTGTTGGAAAATAAAGTGGCAACTTCGTATTTGTTGTTTGGGGCTTTGTGGGGTGTGGTTCAAGGAATATATTGGGCGGGCATGAATTATTTGTTGTCGGCGGTTTTGGACGAACGGCGCGGGCATACTTATTGGTCGGTTTCATATATTTTTTCATCAATCATTGGAATTGTTTTCCCATTAACATTTGGATTTGCGATTGATTTTGGAAGTTGGGCATTAACAAGTTTTTTGGTTTTATGTGTTTCGGTTTTGATGCTTGTTTTAACTTGGTTTGTGCACACAGAACAACCGCACGGAAGCATCAAAATGTTATCATTTTTCAATGAATTAAGGGCAAAAAACGTCCAAAAACGGGCAATTTTGTTGTGGTTTGTGATTGTTTTATGGGGCGGAAACTTCTTTTCGGGGGTGCTTATGACGATTTTGATTGTGTTGTCTTATGGGTCGAATGTGTCGCTTGGAATGTTCGGTTCGGCTTTTGCGGTTGTGGGTATTGCAATTATAACAATTTACAAAACTTCACGCGGGAAATTCAAAGCGGGCATTTTGTGGTTCAGTGCAATTATTCCAATTTTGGTTTCTTGCGTTTTGTATTTCACAATTTCGCCGACAAGTGTGATTTTGTACAATTTGGCGCTTGTATTTATGACAAGCGTTTTACCCGTGGAAAGTTCAAATGCGAAATCTTGTGCGCCACAATATTTGGGTGTTTTGGAATACAAAATAGAGAGCCATTTGTTTTACGAGAGTGCGCTTTTTGTGGGTCGGCTTTTGGGTGCGGGATTATTTGTTTTGGTTGGGGTTTTGGGGCACAAAAATCTTTTAGTTGGTTGCGTAACAATGTTTTTAATTATTTATGCCTTGCACGGAATTACGCTTTGGTTTTGGAAGCGACGATTTGTTTGAATTGATTTCCGCGGTCTTCATAATTTTTGAACATATCGAAAGAAGAGCACGCGGGTGAAAATAAAACAATATCTGCGGGAGTTTTTGAGGCAAGATTTACCGCGTCAAGAAGATTTTTTGTTTTATATATTCCGACTTTTTTTGGGTCGGCGCAAGAAATTATTTGTTCTCGGGCCGCGCCAAAGACAAAAATGTTTTTGACATTGTTTGGAAGTTTGGTGAAGAGTTCGGTGAAGTTTTGACCCTTGGAAATACCGCCCAAAATCAAGTTCACAGTTGGTTTTGGGTCGTTGAGGGGGGGTGTGGGGGGGAACGCCCCACATAATTTGGCAAGCGCGAATAATGTGCTTGCTATGTTTGTTGCTTTGCTATCATTATAAAACTTTGTGTCGCCTTTTTGTGCCACGAATTCAATGCGGTGGGCTTTGTTTTGTGTTTCGTATTCGCGGATTGCTCTTTCAACTTTTTCGGGTTTGATTTTCAATTCTTGACAAACTGCCCTTACGGCGTCGGCATTTGAAATGTTTTCAAAATGGGTTTTTCCAATTATTCGGCGTTTGCATTTGGTGTATTCTTCCATGTTTCCGTGTCGGTCAAGGTGGTCTTGGGTAATGTTTAAAATGACACTTATATCCGGTTTAAAGTTTCTTGGCGGGATTTCAAGTTGGAAAGATGAAACTTCTACTATTGCAATTTTTCCAACCAAATCTTTTGCAACTTCGGTCACGGGAACGCCAACATTTCCGCACAAAACCGCGTCATCGCCGATTGCATTTTTCAACATTGTAACGACGGAAGTTTTCCCGTTTGTGCCCGTCACGCCGACAACTTTGCGACATTTTGACCAATCAACCAAATCAAGTTCGCTTGTCACCCTTATTCCGGGGCTTGCAACTACCAAATCAATGTGAGTTCCATATAATTCGACCTCTGCCCCACGATTTTCCAAAAACTCCTTTGCGCTCTTGCCACTTTTACCGGCACCCAAAACCAAAACTCTCATAAAATTATGTATGCTTTACAACATTGACAAGACACAAACAACGCCGATTAAAATTGTGATTGTGGTATAAAGCGTGCCGATGCGGGCTTCGCCCCAACCGGATTTTTCCAAATGGTGATGAAACGGCGCCATTGTGAAAATGCGTTTGCCGGCGCCGTATCGCTTTTTTGTGTATTTGAAATAAGCCACTTGGATAATGACACTTAACGCCGACCAAACGAATACCGCGCCCAAAATCAAAATCACAATTCCCAATCCGGAAAACATTGACAATGTTGCCACCAAACCGCCAAGGAACAAACTTCCTGTGTCGCCCATGAAAACTCGCGCTTTGTTTGAATTGAACAACAAATAACAAAGTAAAGAGCCACACATAATTGCAATGATGATTGTGATTGTTTTGCTCTCTATGACCGGAGTGAATTTGCCCAAGAGTATTGTCAAGCAACCCAAAATTACCAAATACCACATAGAAACCGAGCCCGCCAAGCCGTCAACTCCGTCGGTCAAATTAACGGCATTTGTTGTTGCGACAAGAACAAAAAATGTAATTGGCGCAATCCAAAAACCCAAGTTCCAAGTTACATTTAAAAATGGAACAAAGATTAAACCTTCGGGGTTTGCCATGTAATAAAAAATTGCCACAAGTATTGCAATGCCGCCTTGCCCAATTATTTTTTGATAAGCACGCAAGCCGAGGTTGTCTTTATGTTTGATTTTCAAATAATCGTCCAAAAATCCCAAAACGCCATATGAAACCGAAGCCAAAACCGCAATATTACAAAGCGGAGTTTTTGAACCAAGAATGAAAAAAGAAAGTAAAATCAATGGAATTATAAAAATCAACCCGCCCATAGTTGGCGTTCCGCCTTTGCTTTTGTGCCAATCAACATATTTTAAAATCTCTTGCCCCGCTTTTAAACGCCTTAAACCCATGATTATAAACGGCGTAAGCGCAAGCGCAACCGCAAAAGAACTTAACGCATATAAGAGTAACTCTTTCACTTTTTCCCTCTTATGTAGTTTTTCACAACACTCAAATCATTATACGGATATTTAACTCCTTTGATTTCCATGTAATCTTCGGCGCCTTTGCCCGCAATTACAACAACATCGCCGGCTTTCGCCATATCAAGCGCGTGTTTTATTGCCGTTTCGCGGTCAATAATTTTCACTCCGACGCCAATTTGATTCATTATTTCGATGGCGTTTTCGTTTCGCGGATTGTCGCTTGTGACCACAACATAATCCGCAAGTTCCACGGCAATTTGCCCCATGATTGGGCGTTTGGCGGTGTCGCGATTTCCGCCGCAACCAAACACAACAAATAATCTATATTTCGTTATTGCGCGTGCTGCGGTTAAAACTTTTTCCAATCCGTCGGGCGTGTGCGCGTAATCAATAATGACGGTTGCGCCACTTGGCAAAGTTAAAGTTTGAAATCGTCCCGCAATTTGTGGCATGGTTTTCAATCTCTTTTGGATTTTTCGCTCCCCCACACCCATGATTTTGGCGACTTCAACGGCGGCATTTGCATTGCTTTCGGTAAAGTTTTTCCCAACATGATAAGCCCGAACATTATCGCGGGAAGCGAAAATCTTTCGCCCGTAAATATCATCGGTATTTACGACGGCATTTTCAATTTGGTCGGAACACATAAAATCGGTTTTGACTTTGGCGTAAGATTCCATATTTTTGAAATAATCCAAATGGTCTTGGGTTAAATTGGTGAAAACTCCAACCCGATATTTAATTCCGTTCATGCGACCTTGCACAATTCCGTGTGCGCTTGCTTCCATTACAATGGTTTTCACGCGCAACTTTTTCATTTTTGAAATAATTTCGCAAAGTTGTTTGCCGTCCGGCGTTGTAAGGCGAGGTCCGGAGTATTCAACTTCTTTATCGCCCACAAAAGCGCCCAAAGTTCCAATCACGCCGATTTTTTCCCCACCCAAAAGATGTCGAATGTAAAAAGTTGTGCTTGTCTTTCCGTTTGTTCCCGTTACGCAAATGAAATCCATGACAATTTATATTTGACATATTGCGACATAATTCTTAATAATATTGGCAAGGAGGGTAAAAATGGCAAAAAATTCAAAAGCATACTTTGGTTTGGGACTTCCTTTCGTCGCCAACTTGTTGCTTGCAATTTTTTTCGGCGGCGTTTTGGGCATAGTTGAACGAATCATTCGCGGAAAATACTTGCTTGCGGTTCTGAACTTTGTATTTGCACCAATTTTTTGGGTTGTCGACGTTGTTTCATTCATCGTCAACAAAGACATTAAATGGCTTGCTTAATTGAAACAAAGAAAAAAGCCCCTTGGGGCTTTTTTTAACCAATATCCTGTTCTTGTGTAAAGGCGGTTCTGAATTGCTCTAAAACTCTTTGCTCTATTCGGCTGACTTGGACTTGGGAAATGTTTAAACGCTTTGCAACTTCGCTTTGGGTAATATTTCGGAAATATCTTAAAAGAATAATTTTCTTTTCCCGTGCATCAAGTTCACGAAGCATATTGTGCAAAACAATATTATCCACAAGCCCTTTATTGTCTTCGCCGACCAATTTATCGCCCAAAGTCAAACCGTCGTCTGCGTTACTCTCAAACATACTTATTGGCATATGCGCCGCTTCCATAGCGTAAATTATTTCTTCGCGCGTCACCTCGAACTCTTTTGCCAAAACGTCAACACTTGGCGTCACGTCGTCATTTTGGTGCTCGGCAAGATACTTTTTAATCTTTATGTAAAGCCCTTTTACACTTCGGCTTACTTTGATTTGTCCGTCATCGCGCAAAAACCGCTTTATTTCGCCCGCAATCAACGGAACGGCATATGTGGTAAACTTTACACCATAGGCGGAATCGAACTTGCCATGCGCCTTTACAAGCCCCAGACAGCCCAATTGAAACAAGTCATCATATTCGACGCCTTTGCCAATGTATCTTTTAACAATACTTTTTACAAGCGGTGCGTACTTCGCTATTTCTAATTCTTCCATGCGGGGTCACCCCACTTTGCCAAAAGTTTTCGTCATCTCTACAATTGTTCCCGATTTCGTGCCATTTGAAACGCACAAAGTATCCATAAATGATTGCATAACCGTAAAGCCCATTCCGCTTCGCTCTTGGTCGGGTTTTGTTGTATAAAAAGGTTCAAGTGCCTTTTCAATGTTTTGGATTCCCATACCAAAGTCGATGATTTTCACGCTTATGCCACGTTTTTTGGCTTCCGTCCAAAGTTCGCATTCAATCGCCACCGTCTTTGTGTTTGCGTGAACAATGCAATTTGTAACGGCTTCGGAAACCGCAGTTTTCAAATCATTTATTTCATCCAAAGTCGGGTCATGTTGCGCCGCAAAAGCCGCTACAACGGTTCGAGCAAAACTCTCGTTGACGCTTTGCGCCTTGATTTCCATTTTCATGCTATTGATAATTTTTTTCATTCTGCTGCACTCCTTTTGGGCATTAAACTGTAAAGCCCTGTCATTTTAAAAATCCTTTCCGCTTGACTGCTTGGATTTGAAATGTAAATCGGCACGTTGTTTTCGCGCATCTTTTTGTATCGCCCAATCAAGACGCCAATGCCCGTACTGTCCATGAATTTTAAATTGGCAAGGTCGATAATTATTTGCCCCGCGCGCGTCACGGGCGAAGTCCGGACAAAGTTATGCATTGCATTGTCCAGATTTATCCGCGTGTATTCCGCGGTGTGTTCGTCCAATTCCCCGTCAAGAGAAATGAACAATGCGTTTTTGTGAATGCGTGATTTGACTTGCATAATGCGATATTAACCCCCTTTGCGTTGCGAAAATTGGCAACACAAGAAAGTTATTGACAAATCTTGGCGAATATGTTATCATATTGGCATGGGAAAATTAAAAACTGCGGCAATTGCCGCAACGGTGGCAACAATGATTGGTTGCGCGGGAAGCAACAACAATCGTCCAATCCATGCACATGAAGACGAAGTGTTAAGCAAAGCGGTCAAGCAAGCGCAAAAAGAAATTTGCTATGACGCAAAGATACGTTTCGCAAACGACCCAACCGTAACCGTAGATTGTAGCGAATACGAAAAGAACTAATCAAAGCATCTTTTGCATGATTTGAACGGCGTTGGTAGCAGCGCCTTTTCGAATGTTGTCGCTTGCCGTTATGAAACAAAGCGTGTTTTCAACTATGCGAATGCGCCCAACAAAGACTTCATCTCTGCCTTCTGCTACAATCGGCGAAGGCAAAATATCGTCCGCCAATAAAACTACGCCGGCGGATTTTTTCAAAACCTCTTTTACGGCTTCAACCGTGATTGGTTTTTTAAATGTTGCGTGAATTGCAACCGTGTGACAATTTGGAACGGGAACCCGAATGCAAGTCGCCACCACAGAAATATTTTCGCGCCCAAGAATCTTGCGCGTTTCGTGCGCCATTTTCTCTTCTTCCCCGTCAATATATGGAATCACATTGTTAATAACCGCGTGGGTTCCGTTTTGAAATGCCAACATTGCTTTCCCGCCCGCGCCCGAAATTGCTTGGTAACTACTGTAAACCACACTTTCCAATTTAAACACATCATCAAGAGGTTTCAAGGCAACCAAACTTCCAATAGTTGTGCAATTCGGATTTGAAATAATTGTTTTCGGTTTAACTTTTTTTAAAGCCGCTCCATTGCATTCCGGAATAATTAAAAGTTTTGTTGGGTCGCGCCGAAATGCGCTTGAATTGTCAATTACAATTGCGCCCATTTCGGCAAACAATGGCGCAAAGGCTTTCGAAGTTTCGCTTCCCGCGGAAAACAATGCAAAATCGCAAGAGCCAAACAACCGCACATTGTCTTCGGTCAAAGCATTCGTCAAATACGTCCGACCTAAAATCTCGACGCACGCCCCACCGGTTCGATTGAACAATATGTACTCGGCTTCAATTTTACGCTCGGTCAAAACTTTTGCAAACATTCGCCCGACCAAACCCGTCGCGCCGACAATTGCAATTTTAATCCTTGATTTATTTTTCATATTTCAGTATATTTGTATATATGCAAAGTGTGTGTTGGCGCGTTTGTATTGTGGGTTCCGGTCCCGCGGGTTTGGCTGCGGCGGAAGTTTTTTCATCGCACGGGCACGAAGTTACAATTTTCGAACGTGACGATAAGCCGGGCGGATTGTTAAATGTGATTCCCGAGTGGCGCTTTTCACACGCAAACATAACAAAAATGGTGGCAAAATTGACACAAAAAGGGGTCAAAATCAATCTAAATACCCCCATTTTGATGCCTTTTTCACATGATTTAATACACAATTTTGATTACATTTTGATTGCAACGGGCACCCAAAAACCCCGCCCATTGAATTGTTATAATCCTGTCTTTGCAATTGATTTTTTGAAAAATCAAAACATGAAACCCAAAAATGTTGCAATTGCGGGCGGCGGAAACACGGCCGTCGATTGCGCGGTTGAAGCAATAAACCGTGGCGGATTGGCAACACTTTATTACCGTGGCGACAAAGCAAAAATGCGCGCAAGCAAAGCCGAAATCCACCGAGCCGAAAAACATGGTGTTGTTTTTGTGTTTAATTCAATGCCGCCCATGGACGATTTGCACGAAATGACAATTGTCGCAATCGGCACAGACCCCGAAATAAATCAAAGCGAGAGCGACAAAATCCACGTCATCGGCGACGCACATCTTGGCGCGACAGACATTGCAAGCGCAATGAAACACGCTAAACAAGTTGCGACCGCAATATGTCGCGGTCATTTTTCCAATTCGGACGTATTATAACGGTTGTAAATAATTTAACATGGGTTTCAAGAAGTTTTTCAATCTCGGTTCGCGCCAAAATGCCAATTTGTTTCAAAAGCGCACCACCTTTCCCAATTATGATTGGTTTATGAGCAGATTTTTCGCACAATATTTCCGCATGGATTTCCGTTTCCGTTGCGCGCTCTGTAAACTTTGTTATAACAACCGCGACGCCATGCGGGATTTCTTGGCGCGTATTTTTAATTACCGCGCCTCTGATAATTTCCGAACACATATCTTTTACACTTTGGTCGGTGTATTCTTCGCCGTTTTCTTCGGTTATGCCCAATTTACGCCTTAAAATGTCCAAATTGTATCCGGTTCTTGCGCTCACGGGGATAACGGATTTCACAAAATCCAATGGTTTTAATAATTCCAATTTCGGGAAAAGTTTATCGGGCTTGACAATATCGCATTTATTCACGGCGACAACCACGGGAAGTTTGCCTTTGTAGTTGGATATTTTTGTCACGTCACGGTCGTCAAACTTGCCCGCGTCCAAAACATATAACAAAATGTTTGCGTTTGAAACCGCCGCCGAAATACTTTTACGCATATGTTTATGTAACAAAGTTCCGCCGCGAAACATTCCGGGCGTGTCCACAATTTCCGCGCCGCCCGCAAAGCCCCGTATTTGGTCGCGCGTAGTTCCGGCAAGGTCGGTAACAATGCCCACGTTTTCGCCCACAAGCGCATTCAAAAGGCTGCTCTTTCCAACATTTGGCTCGCCAATTATTGCAATGTTAATCATCAAGGTGTCCTTCGGATGCGAACGGATAAATATCGGCAAGATTCATCATTGAATATGTTTCATCGGTGGCAACAATTATTTGAATTGTTTTGCAAAACTCGGAAAGCAATTGTCGCGTGTGTGCATTTGGATATGGCATTTTTTTGTTGCACCAAAAACAAATTGCGCAAAACTTTGTGTAACCTTCCGAAATTGCTTTTGAAATTGCCACTTGTCCCGCGGTTTCATATGTTCCCAAATCACCGTTTTCAATATTGCAACCGCCAAAAATCATGTTGTCTTCAACCAATAAACTGCAACCTTCCGGCACATTTGTATAAGGGCAATATGCATTCTCGGCATTTGCGCGCGCGCCGTCAATCAATTTCAAAATCAATTCTTTATTCATTGTGGTGAAACCCCAATAAATGTAATAACCCATGTAACTTTAAAAAGTCAACATTTTCTTCATTTTCGTTTATAACTATGTCACCCAAAAACTCGTCTTTCGGTGGCAATTTAAAGTTCTTTTTTTGCTTTATTTTAATTTCCAACTCGCCATTTTTATTGTAAAAAACCTTTTGTGTACCGCTTTTTAATTCAAGCATAGGAAAAGACAAAACGTCGGTCACTTTGTCAATTCCACGGTGCAATTTGTTCAATTCGCGAATCTCTTCATTAGTCGCAAAATGGACATCGTATCGCAAATCCTTTGTGTCAAAAATCTCTTGCATAAAACGATTATATCATATATACTACCTCATGACCAAAGCACAATTTGATAAAGAATTGAAAATGGCGACGTCGGCTTTGCCAAAAGACGAACAACGCCGCATTCAAAGCCATTATGACGGGCTTTATGCCGAAAAAAGAAACAAAAACATTCCCGAAGAAGCAATCATGTTGGGCTTTGGCAACCCAAAATTGATTGTGGAAGAAGTCACAGGCGAGAGTATTTTCAACCGCCAAATAAAAGAATTCAAATCATTTTTCCAAAAAATTATGCAAAGCCACACCTTTTGGGTTTGGTATTTTTCATTGTTTTTCATTACAATGCCATTGACAATTGCGCTTGCCGCCATTGGTTTGGTAATCGGCGCCGCGGTTTTTGCAATAGTTGTTTCGTTTGTTTGCGTCGCATTTGTAGCCATTTTGGGCGTGCCGGTTTTTGTTGGTTGTGGCATTATTCAAATGTGTAACGGCGCGCTTTGGGTTGGAATGTGTACGGTTGGCGTTGGGATTACTTGCATTGCGGCGGCGATTTTGTGCCTTGGTATTTTAAGAGTTATGAATTATGTGCGAGTGCATTTCTTTTACGCCCGCCGAAACAGATTAGCAAAATATAATGACATGAAAATGCACGGGCGCACACGCCGCAAGATTTTGTCAATCATTTGCGCGGTGTCGTTGGTGATTGGTTTAACGGTTTTTGGGGTTGCGTATTGGAAAATGGGTTATGATAATTCGATTTTCCACGGCACAGATTTAATTAAAACAATCAAAGAAACCATTGATTTGGTCAAGAAGAAATAACGGTTTTGCAAAGCGTATTATTTATTTCCGCAATAATTTCGGTTCCGTTTGCAATTTTTATAATTGCCATTGGTCGATTTCCAGTCACAAGCACATCACCAACATGAACAACCATACCGTTGAAAACTTTTTGTTCGCCCGAAAAAACCACAATGTCCCAAATTACGCCGTCGGCGGTTGAAACAATTTCGGCGGTGCTTGGCACAAAGTTTTCCGCCCGCATAACAAAAACCACGGCGGTTGAACCCACAATTTTTATATTCGCATGAGCCACAAACGGAAAGTTTTTCACCAATTCGTTTGCCAAATCAACATTTTCAAGAGCCGATTTTTTTGTTATTCCGCCAATGTTTCGCGAAGACAAAAACTCTTGAACTTGCAAATATTCTTCGCCCGTGACACCACTTATTCGAACGCGAAAGGCAAAACTTTCCGTAAAAGCAAACAATAAAACACAACAAATCACACAAATAGGCACGCAAATCCGCCCCAAAAATACGTCCAAAACGGCGAAAACGCCCCGCTTTTCATGCAATTTTTTCACCCGCTTGCCCAACAGGCGTGACACTTCGGCTTTGTTTTTGAATGCGGTCGAAAACAAAAAGCCGTCATCGGAAATGACAACATTTTTCAATCCAAATCGGCGCAAGCGATTGATTAAATTAACCCCGCCGTTTTCGACCGTGTATCGCTCTTCGCCAAAAATGTTCACTTGCCCGCGCCCCCGCCTTGGGTTTCAACGCCGGTAATTTTCCCCGTGATTTCAATTTCGTTTTCGTTAAATGACGCGATTTTTAATTTTTCACCCGTTACCGAAACCGCGCCGGCACGAACCTTTACAATGATTTGCTCGCTTGTAAAATCGCTTAAAAGCCGTACTCCGCCGATTTTAACCCACGAATTATTTTTTTGTTCGATAAAAAATCTTTCCACTCACAAAATATATGCACGCCTTTCAATCCTTTTTCTTGAAAAGTTCGCCGAACGCAAGGATTTTTTTCATGTCTTCTTCGGAAATCTCGGTGTCGTCTTGGTCATAAATCGTCGCATCGTCAAGCGACAAGAGTTCATAATTGCGGTTCTTCCAACGGTCTTTGTGATAATCGGCGACACTACGGCGGGCTTCTTTTGTAACGGGTTTTTCATCAACTTTGGTTATGGTTGACGCCGACACAATGATTTCCGGCACAATTGTTTCGGCGGGCTCGGCAACTTTTTCAATTGACTTTACAACAGGTTTCCCATTTGGCGCAGGGGCTTTTAAATATTTATCAAGAGCCCAAAAACCCGCGACCAAAAGCCCGATTACAACCACTCCGCAAATAATCCACAAATACAAATAATCTTCCATTGCGCCCGCCTTTTATGCAAGCCTTGTTTTCTTGCGCGGCGCAGCCAACATATCGGAATCCGCACCGGCAATTTTTTTGCGCATTGAACTGTCCGCGATTAAGTTTTCCATTTTATAATAATCTTGCACGCCCAATTGCCCGCGTTCAAGCGCTTCGGAAATCGCTTGTGGCAATAATGCCTCGGTCGCTACAACGCGCGCACGCATCTCTTGGGTTAAGGCGCGCATTTCTTGTTCGCTTGCAAGCGCATCGGTTCGGCGCTTTTCGGCGTCGGCTTGCGCAACGATTTTGTCTTTTTCCGCGCGGTCAATTTCCAATTCCGCGCCGACATTTCTGCCAACTTCAATTTTTGAAATGTCAATGCTTAAAATATCATAAGCCGTATCGTCGGAAAGTTTTGTTCCTTGCCCCATTAAAAGTGCCGAAATCCTGTTGGGCTTTTCCAACAATTCGGTATGGGATTGAGAATCACCAATACAAGTGACAATTCCTTGGCAAACGCGGGCAATGATTGTTTCTTCCAAAGCGCCGCCGATAATGCGTGCAAGATTAGTTCGGATTGTGATTTTTGCGCAAACCGACATTTCAATACCGCTTTTTGAAATTGTTGTAACCACGGGCGTTTCAACAACCCGTGGCGTAATTCGTTCGCGAACGGCAAGATTTATATCCCGCCCCGCCAAATCAATTGCCATTGCGGTATGAACGGGCAAATTGATTCCCGCATTCACGGCGGCGATACAAGCATTCACAACATTTTCCAAATTGCCTTTGGCTTGCGCGTGATTTTCCAATTGGTCAACGGTGATTTTAACTCCGGATTTTTTCGCTTTGATATATGACATTACAATAAGTTTTGAATCAAGTCTTTTTGCCTTCATGCGCACCAATTTGTGCATATCGACGTAAGCCCCACTTATGAGTGCGCGAAACCACAAACTTGAAAAAAGCACAGGCAAACCAATACATAAAACAGCCAAACATGAGACCAACATGATGATTTCTGGTGTTTCCATAATGCGTTATTGTATCACAAAAAACGTCATCTGTCAAGCGTTTGGTTAATCTTGTTCAAAATTGGAACGCGGTCAAGACGTATGGTGGAAAGCAATTTGTTAATGAACGCAATCATTGGATAAGAGGCTTGCAAAATGATAATCATTAACAAAATATTCATTTGGTTGACTTCGCCGATTCCCAAAATTGATTGCGCGTAAAATGCAACAATTATGATAAGTGCGGTCATCAAAATCATTAAACTCATTCGGTAAAGTGTTGGGGGCATAATCATTTTCCAAAGCATAAACAAACCCGTAATTGTTGTGGAAAATATGAGCATTGTTTTGAATTGGTCTTCGTCAATATCAAAAATGATATTATTTTTCATGATTGTATAAACGACAATCACATTGATTAAGACAACAAGCGCACCCGCCAAAGCATTTTTCAAGACGTTAAGCAAAAACTTACCCTTTATCCGCGCGTCATTTATTTCAAGCGCCAAAGCAAATGACGGGATTCCAATTACAAAGCACTCTATCAAAAACATATTTATTGGAACAAATGGGTAAGATTGCGCCGTGAAAATGCAAAACGCAACAAGCAACATAACAAACAAAGTTTTGAACAAGAAAATAGAAGACGTTCTTTGAATGTTGTTTATAACCCTGCGCCCTTGGGCAACAACCTTTGGCATAGAGGCAAAATTATTGTCAAGTAGCACCAAGTGGCTCACATTTCGGGCTGCTTCCGAACCGGCCGCCATAGCCACCGAGCAATCCGCTTCGCGCAAAGCCAAAATATCGTTCACGCCGTCGCCGGTCATTGCAACTGTGCGCCCCGCATTTTTAAACTCGCGCACTAAAATGAGTTTTTGTTCCGGCGAAACGCGCCCAAAGACGGTGTATTCTTTTGCAATGTTTCGAACTTCCAAAGGCGACATTCCTTCCAAAGACACATATTTTTCCGCGCCAATAACGCCGGCTCGACGGGCAACTTCGGAAACCGTAATCGGATTATCACCCGAAATAACGCGAATGTCCACGCCGTTTTGTTTAAACCAATCAATAGTTGCGGGCGCGTCGGAACGGATTTGGTCTTGCAAAGTGATAATTGCGACGGCTTTTGCATCGTTTGGAATAAAATCGCCTTTCATTTGTCCGTTTGCACGCGCAAGCACCAAAACGCGATAGCCTTGGCTTGCGAACCGTTTGATGCGCTCTTCAATTTTGTTGTCTTTTTCTTTTAAAATGTACTCCGGAGCCCCCATAATGTACGTTCCTTCGTCTTCGAATGAAACCGCGGACAATTTTCTGCTACTTGAAAATGGCAAGATTTTCGAACTTTTCATTATCATTTGCGCGCCAAAGTGGTCTTGTAACGCTATTGCCGTTTGATTGTTGTCATTAAGGGCGAAATTCATGCTACTAATAATTTCTCTCACGGTATATTTGCCGCCGTATTTCAATTCAATAACGTCGCAAACTTTCATTGTTCCGTTTGTAATTGTGCCCGTTTTATCCAAACATAATGTGTCCACCCGCGCAAGCATTTCAATGCAATATAATTCTTGAACCAAGGTGTGACTTTTTGCCAAATTGATTACCCCAACCGCCAAAGCCAACGACGTCAACAAAAACATTCCCGCGGGAATCATTCCGACAACGGCTCCGATAGTTTTCGCAATGGTGATTTCGCGTTCCAAATTGTCATTGCTTAAAAGTTGTCGCATGACATATCCAACCGCCAAAACAATCATTATGACGGAAATAACTTTAATCAATAATCGCAAAGAGCCCAACAATTCCGAACGCGGACGCACGTATCGCGTCGCACCTTTTGCCAAAGTTTGCACATAACTCTCGCCGCCGACTTTGTCAACACGAACCAAACAAGTCCCCGAAACAACAAAAGAGCCCGCCAAAACCGTACTGCCTTTTGTCTTTTGAATTGGGTTGCTCTCGCCCGTAAGCAAACTTTCGTTCACTTCAATTTGCCCATCGACAACAACACAATCGGCGGGGATTTGATTTCCGTTCGCCAAAACAATTATGTCGTCCAAAACAATGTCGTTAAGTGCGATGCTTTTGCGCTCGCCCCCACGAATTACGGTGGATTTAAGTGCGGAAATCAATGAAAGTTTCTCGATAGTATATTTCGCTTTTAACTCTTGCACCACACCGATTGTGATATTTATAAGTGTAATCACAATGAAATAACACGAATTGTAATAGACCGGATTTGATTGCGCAATCCAAATCAGAAGTCCCAAACACACAAAGCAAACCACGTTAAACCAAGTGCAAATGTTTGTGAACAAAATGCGCGTAACGGTCTTTGTACTTCCGCGTTCGACATAATTTACAAGCCCGTCTTGCACCCGAGATTCAACTTGGGCGTTTGTCAATCCGTCGCTTGCCGTGGGTTTAAAGCGTGTAATTTTGGATTCGTCAATATTAAGATTTCGTCTTTTAAGTTTGTTATAGTGGCGTTTATAGCGCGCAATCTCGCTCCTTTTCCCGTCGGTGAAAGGAGTTGCGGAAAACACGTTTTTTTGCGGAGCGTTCCCCGCCGTTTCATTATTTTCAATTTTCTCTGGTGTTTTTGTTTCCATAACCGACATAGTTTACACCCTATTTTACTTTCTTGCAAACATTTTTTCTAAATCTTGTAAAGAAAATGATTTAATTATTGGTCTTCCATGCGGGCAAGTCGGCGTAGTTTTCGCTTTTGCAAGTGCCGAAACAAGGTCTTTTATCTCGCGCTCGGGCAAAATTTGTCCGCCTTTAATCGAACCTTTGCAACATTGCATAATGATTTTGTTTTTCAAAATATCGGAAAGTTTTGTCACGCGGACTTCGCTCATTAACCCGTCAAGCAACACATCAATTCCATTTTTCGCAACAACCAAAGGCACTGCCGTAATTTTGTAACATGATTTTCCAAACGGTGCGCATTCAATTCCGCAATCGTTTAACATTTTTTGTGCGCCGTCCATTTTTGTCATTTCTTCCGGCGTCAAAGTCAATATTTCCGGTTCAATCAACCTTTGTTTTTCAACTCTGTGCTCGTCAATTTGTTTAGAAAGTTTATCAAAAGCAAGCCTTTCCGCCGCCGCGTGTTGGTCAATTATGTGGAAACTTTTGTCATCTTCCACCAAAATGTAAGTGTTAAAAACCGTGCCCAAAACGCGGAACTTTGCAACCGAAGTTGTGTCCATTTGAGTTTGCTTTTGTTCGGGATTTTCCCGTCTGTCGTACATATTCATGATATGGTCTGCGCTTTTTGCCATGATTATTGTATCGCCATTATCGGGCAAACTAAACATTTGCATTTGTTTTAAAAAGTTGTCGTCGGATTTTTGCTCTTCGGGGATTGCGTGTTTTTGTTGCAAGTATTTATCCATTGCCGCCATGACACTTTTTCGCACAAGCGCACAAATCGCATCTGCGTTACTGAACTTTACTTGCAATTTTCGCGGGTGAATATTGACATCGACATTACTTAAATCCATATCTAAACGCAAAACAAAGAACGGAAAGTTTCCCGGCATGACATAGTTTTCAAAAGTCTCGTTCACGCACGCCCCAATTATGCCGTTTTCGACCGCGCGCCCGTTGATAATTACGGTTTGGGCGCTTTTGTTTTTGCGCGCAATTGTTGGGTCACCAACATAGCCGTTCAAGCGGATATCGCCGTCATTCGCGTCAATCGGTAAAATGTTTTTTGTGATAAAATCGCCGTAAACGCCCGCAATCGCGCCAAGAAGCGTTTTGGAATTCACGTTGAAAAAGATATCACCGTCGACAATATATCGCCAATTTACCCCCGTAGAAGCCAAAATTTGACGCGCCACAGTATCAGTTACAGAATTCTTTTCGCTTGCGGGGCTTTTAAGGAATTTTAACCGCGCCGGCGTGTTAAAAAAGAGGCTCTCGACCACAGTTTCGGTACCAAATTGTCGGGAAAAAGGTTTTTTTGCAATAATTTTGCCGGCTTCAATTTGCAATTTTACCCCTGTCGCTTGCGGGGCGTTCCCCCCCGCACCCCCCCTGCGCGAATTTGTACTAAAAAATATATTTGAAACCGCACTTATACTCGCCATTGCCTCGCCACGGAAACCCATTGTGCCAATTTTCAAAATGTCTTTTTCGGTTTTAATTTTGCTTGTCGCGTGCGGCAAAAAGACCTTTTCAACTTCGCTCTCTTCTACCCCGCAACCATTGTCGGAAACTCTTATTTTATCCAAACCGCCGCGCGCAATTTCAATTTCAATGCGTGTCGCACCCGCGTCGATTGAATTTTCAACCAACTCTTTCACTACCGCGGCGGGGTTTTCAACGACCTCACCCGCGGAAAGCAAATTGAATACGCTCGGTGGCAAAATATTTATCTGCACACAATACCATACAACAAAAAACTACTTATTGCAATAAATTGATTTTTCATCAGATTTTCAATTGGGCGACGGGGCTGCGGCGCGAGTAGTTCAATATCGGTACAAATGTCGAGACCAATGTCACTTCCGTACAGACCCCAAGCATCGAAAGTATGTGGTACGCTCCAACGT
>Ga0268262_10003223_pt1 | contig 17884 bp, 14 predicted proteins | sample TergutNc150P3_FD_190354 | JGI IMG/M metagenome (GOLD analysis project Ga0268262, IMG submission 190354) | Nasutitermes corniger P3 segment gut microbial community from laboratory colony in Florida, USA - Nc150 P3 (SPAdes) (version 2) | ecosystem: Host-associated > Arthropoda: Insects >...
GTCCCGACATATGCGCTTGCCATTTGTATTCCCATTATTGCCTGTGATTTTTCACTCCCAAAATTTCCTGGAGTCTCGTGTAAAAGGCTGGGGTATATGGGAGCGCAGCCAAGTCCGATTATAAAAAAGCCAGGTAATAATGATATTCTGCCAAAGGGCAGCATTAACGCAATAATACCGCAGGCGATAAGTGCCTGCCCCAAACGAACCATTTGGCGGTTATTAAATTTCATCGTCATAAAACCTGATATAAAGCGACCTGAAGTTATACCGATAAAATACAACGAAATCCATTGGGCGGCTATTTCGGGGGATATATTTTTTTCCATAACCAGAAAGCTGCTTCCCCATAATCCTGTTGTACTTTCAAGACTGCAATAGCAAAAAAAGGCAATTAGAATTTGTTTTACTCCGGCTGTGTGAAACAGTTGCCTGAATTTAAGATTTTTATGGGTTTCATTCTTCTCAGTGTTATTTTGAGATTTATTTTTTCCCCATAGTGATATAGTGATAAATAATACAGCCACGAGACAGCATTGAATAAAACCAATCGTGCGATACCCCAAATTCCATGAATTTTTGCTTATCAAAAAGAATGACATGACAATCGGCCCCAATGAAGCTCCAACTCCCCAAAAACAGTGAAGCCAGCTCATGTGTTTTGCTTTATAGTGCAGCGCGACATAGTTATTCAAAGCAGCGTCAACAGAACCTGCGCCCAATCCCAGAGGGACAGCCAAAAGGCATAACAGCGCAAAAAAGGGAGAAAAAGAAAATCCCAGGAGGGCAACGGCGGTCATTAAAACGCTAAAAGCGGTAACAATGCCCATTCCCAGCCGCCTGATTATTTTTTCACTGAAAATACTTGAAATAACCGTCCCGCTGGCGATAATCATTGAAATATAGCCGGCATAATGAAGCGGAACATTTAAACCGCCATGCATTGAGGGCCATGCCGATCCAAGCAATGAATCCGGTAATCCCAAACTAATAAACGAAAGATAAATAATTGTCAAAAGTATGAATGAGGCCATATCTATGAAAAGTATAATGGAGACGCTGTACGAAAAATATCACCCGTTGGGGTGATTCACGGGTGATTTACGGGTGACCGGAAGTATATCCGTGAAAAAGGGATAACAGGCCGGCAATATTGGAAACGCCTGTGGTCTGATATATATGTTTTAAGTGGGTTTTTACCGTGTTGACGGAAATATTAAGGGCATTTGAGAGTCCTTTATGACTGACATTACCGGCAAGTACCGCTTCTATAACCTCTAATTCGCGTCTGCTTAAATGTTGAATGAACGGCGTATATTTATCATTTTTTGCGGTTAATATCTGGTTTTCCGTATTCTTCATAACGGAAGGTAAATTATCTGCGGTTAGCCGCGTATACAGATAAAATAAAAATATTAGTATTGCAATAAGAAGCGTTCCCATAAAAAAAGAAGACAAAAAGGACATAGACATTACCTTTGAAATATCTTCCAGCCAAAAAAGGACTATTAAAGTGGAGAAAACAAACAGTAAGGTAAATGGCACATAAAGGCCAAGAGGCGGTTTTGATTTTGTGTTACGCAGCCAGCGTGCGGCTAAAAGACAGCAAACGGTTATGATGATATTGATAAAAAAAGTCGCGCCGTAATATAGCTGTGGGAATTTTATGGAGTCTTCCATGAGATTTGGTAAATCAGTTACAGGGTGAACAAAAACAGCGAAAAAATATAAAACGGGAAATTGCGCCAAATTAATTATGCCGAAAATAAAAGAAGAAGCTATAAGCGTCCTTAAACGGTTATTACCCAACAAAACATAGGAAAGAAGACAAAGCGCGATAAAAATTACAGTAGCATCAATGAATGAAGGGGCCTCAACTATCCCATAAAAATATAAGTGATTAAATAACATATAAAACGGATAGCCCAGGACAGCCAGCGCCAGAAGGGCAATAGACCGCAGGCGGGATGTCGGTTTATTCATCTTATAAAAAAGGGGATAAAATCCTATAGCGCAAATTAATCCAAGACAAAAACTTAAAATGACTAAACTCCCATTATATCATGTTGGTTTTCGCGGACTTTAGTCTGCCGGACTTTAGTCCTCGGTGCCCTGATTTTTGAAGTCATCGGAAACTTCAAGAAATAAGTCAACCAGAGCGGGGTCAAAATATTTGCCCCTTTCTTCCAAAATCATTTTAACCGCTTCCTCGTGGCTAAACGCTTTTTTATACGATCTGTCCGAGACAAGAGCATCGTACACGTCGGCAATCGCCATGATACGCCCCAAAAGAGGTATTTCGTCTTCTTTAAGCCCCCTGTGGTAACCCGTACCATCCCATTTTTCGTGGTGGCTGGAGGCGAAAATCTTCGCGTATTTGAGAAAATCGCTTTCTTTTGCCAGCGATCTAATTTTATCAATTATCTGCTCTCCGATAACTGTGTGCCTCTTCATGTCTTCAAATTCCTCATCGTTGAGCTTTTCGGTCTTCCTGAGAATGTTATCATTGATGGATATTTTCCCTACGTCATGGAGCTGGCTGGATTGGAGCAGCAAGTCCACTTCCCAGTCTTTTGTTTCTTCGCTGTAATAACCGTGTTTTTTGATCGCTTCAAGAAGTATTTTTATTCCACGCTGTGTGCGCTCTATATGACTGCCTGTAATGTTGTCGCGGTATTCCACCATTTCCGCAATAGTCCTTAGCATTGCGTCCTGTAAATTCAAAACATTTTTGGTTTTTTCCTCAACCATTTTCTGTAAATTGTCATTGAAGTATTCAAGCTCCGCCGCCTGTTTTGCCAGAGCAATCCTCTGGGTTTCCAGCATAAGGTGTATTTCTATGTGCTTGAGAAGCAGGGCAGGCTTAAAAGGCTTGGTGATATAATCAACCGCCCCAAGGGAAAGCCCCTCAAGCTCGTCGTCGGATTCGCTGCGGCCAGTAAGGAAAATAACCGGTATGTTTTTTGTTTGCGGGTTTGATTTGAGAATTTTTATTGCCTCATAGCCGTTCATCTCCGGCATCTCAATATCCATGAGGATTATTGCAGGCTTGTTGCTTTCCAGGAGGCCGAAGAGCTTGGCCGCCGAAGGCGCGGTAGCGACATCGTATTGTGTTTCCAGCACGTTGCTGCCGATTCGCAGATTAGCGGGGTCATCGTCCACCAAAATAACAAGCGCTCTCCCGTCTTCCATAACTTACTCCTTTTTGTTTGCTGCAAGCAGTTCATCAATGGTTTTTATAGCATCGTCGAATTCGGCCATTAATACCTGATCGGATATTTTCTCCAAAACTTCCTTGACCTTTGAATCTACCATTTGCTGGTTCAGTACGTTCAGGACGCGTTTGATTTCAGAGACTTTCCGGGATTTAAGGGATTCGGCCAGCTCGCGGAAAAGCCGGCTGGTTGAAATGTAAGTTCTCTGGTTTATATCCGCCGGAATGCCCTGTACATAGTTCTCCTCCGATGTAATTTGCAGGGCAATGCCGATGTTTTTCACCAGTGCCGTCAGGTGTTCCAAAAAATCGCCCAGATGTTCCCGGATAAAGGCCAAATCCCCAGCCATACCCGCAGCTTCAAGCTTCGCGGCCCTGGCCGATACTTCCGCAGCCCCGATAGAAGCGGTTGAACTCTTGAGAGAGTGTACCTGGGTGATAAACATGGGCAGGGTATCCGGGTCAGGAGGCGTTTGAAATAACGGCAACCTTTCTTTTACATTTTTATTTAATGTGGCTAACACGTTCCGATAGCCTGCCTCCGTACCGCCGGTCATAGCAATGCCTTTTTTTACATTCACATCGGGAATGTCGGGGAATGGGAAACTGGTACCGGGAACCGGGGAATCGTTTTTTGAATTATTGCTGTACAACGCAGAATCGCTATTCTCTATTCTCTGTCCCCCATTTTCTTCTCCCTTTTTGTCCCGAATCCATTGATTCAGAGCTTCGTCAAGCTGAACAATATCGATGGGTTTTGAGATAAACCCGTTAAATCCTTTGGACAGAAACATCTCAGAAGTACCTACAAGCGCATTGGCGGTAAGGGCGATAATGGGGACGTTCCTGCCGTATTCGCTGTCTGACTCCTCCCTAATAACTCTGACCGCTTCGATGCCGTCCATATCCGGCATCATGTGATCCATGAAAATAAGGTCATACCTGGGATTTTCCGCTTTAATCAATTCAATGGCATTTTGCCCCGACTCGGCTGAATCCACCAGAAGTCCGTAAGGTTCAAGAAGCCCACGCGTTATCTGAATATTCACCGGCAGATCGTCAACTACCAATACCTTGCCGTAAGGCATCCAGGAACGGTCAATATTCTGTCCTTTCATGTCTGCCGTGTAATTGAAGCCCTTTAGTTTTCCGGCTGTTTCTTCCCCGATAGGCTTGTAACCCGCAATACCCTGAATTATCTCCACCGTAAAAACAGAGCCAGAGCCGTATTCGCTTTCAACAACGATGCTGCCGCCCATCATATCTACAAGTTTTTTGGTAATTTCAAGGCCCAGGCCCGTCCCCTCAATTTTCCGGTTCGCCCTTGTGTCAAGCTGGGTGTACCCGGAAAAAAGTTTCCATATGTCTTTTTTGCGTATACCTATGCCGGTATCCCGCACACGAAAACGCAGCAACACTTCATTCTCCCGCCCGGAAAGATCCTCCCACGCGACAGTCAGAGTAACGCTTCCTTCTTTAGTGTACTTAATCGCGTTTGAAAGGAGGTTATTCAGCACCTGTTTGATTCGCAGTTCATCCCCTACGAGCATCAGGGGAAAATCCCCGCTTATTTCCAGGGCAAAGACGATTGGCTTTGAACCGATTCGTACCATGTTTAGCGAAACCGTGTCGCTTAAGAGCGACGCGGTTTCGTATTCAACAGGGATAAGTTCAAAACCTCCGGCTTCTATCTTGGAAATATCAAGGATATCGTTGATTATCCCCAGAAGGGATGAGCCCGATTGGTGAATCTGCTGGATGTCACTCTTGCTGGCTACAGGCAGTTTCCCTCTGCGAAGAACAATTTCCGAGAGGCCAATAACCGCGTTCAAAGGAGTGCGTATCTCATGGCTCATTGTGGCAAGGAACTGGCTTTTGGCCCGGTTTGCCTGAACTGCTATTTCGATTTGCCTTTCCAATTCTACCGTGCGCTCATGTACCACTATTTCCAGTATGCTGTTGGATTTCTCCAGCTGCTTATACATCCCGCTGAATCGCTGCGAAAGGCTAAATGCCATTCCAATCTGAACCACAAAGGCGCTGTAAACAAAAAGGCTGAAGGAAATGGACAGGAAAATTGAACTCAGGATTTCATAAATGCCGCATATAAAGATCGCGAATGTTCCGATTAGGATGTTAAAAATAAGCGCGTCCAGGTCTTTGTTGGCGTTGCTCTTTCGGGGCCCTTTTTTATCAAAAAAATAAAAATAAACCACATCATAAAAGAAAACATAGGTGTAGTAGACCAGAATAGTATACTCCCACAGCTGCATCACATTGTCGCTGTACCTGGGGCTAAAGACAAATTGGGTCAGGCTGAAAAAAAGGAAAATATACGAGTAAATTTTGGTGATCTTTGTTGCTTTTCCCCTTCCCAGCGCTTCAATAAACAAGCCAAACGCGGCCATCAACATCATCAGCGAAGCATTCTGAAGCCGCAATCTGATATCCGAATCGGGAATTAAAGAAACGATGAGGGGATGCCTCATAACGCAAAAAATACCGAGCAGGATGGAATACACGCTGAAAAAGAGATTATAGACTTCTTTCTTTTGTTTTATGGAGAGAAAGAGCAAAAGGTAATATACGCCGATAAAGCCAAAAATACCGGCAAGGAACAAGGCCAGAAAATCCTGCAGCCGCCCTTCAATAATTTTATAGTCGTCAATGTAATAAGGCGTTTTGTAGAAAAAACCCGTAAGCGCGTAAGTTGGATCCCCAAAAATCCTGAATGTTAAAATATTGGGCCCCTTTTTCACAAGGGAACTGTCCAGGGGGAATCCCACATTCCGCCATGTCCGGCGTGATTTGATTTGGCCCTTTTCGTTCAAATGTATTTCCGAATGTATCAGCCGCCCGTTAAAAAATATTTCCCAATTCTCGCCGATATGTGCAAGGAATATTCCCGGAACGATTGCCAAATCGTTTTTAAGAAAATTTATCGCATCGCTGTCCATTTCTACAGGAATAATGACGGTGAATTCTTCGTCGCTGTAGCGAAAGGGGGAAAGAAAAGTCGATTTTGGCAGATCCGGTAAAGGAGATTCCATTACCCTTAAGGGCGGAGAGTTGAAGCGCACCCATTCATTGCCGTCAACCACCGGGATTTTATTAATTTCCATAGGATCAAAACCGCGTCTTATGTAAGCGGGACATTCCATAAGATTCCGATAAATGGGGTTGTCGCTGCCCCTGAAAATTGTGTTTTGTTCATTCCATTCATATAGCGTGATTGACAGCATGGTTACCAAATAAAAGGCGAGGATAAGGAATTTGGACAAGTGTGTTTTATCTATCCTTGCCATAGCTTATAAGTTCCCTGGTAGTTAATCATCCTTTTTTCTTTGCCGCATTACTTCGTAAAAGAACACCCCCGCAGCCACTGATACGTTAAGGGAATCAATGCGGCCCAAAGAAGGAATGGAGATCATGGCGTCGCAATTTTCAATAAGAAGCCGCGAGATGCCTGTGCCTTCGCCTCCCAGAACAATGGCGGTTTTGCCCCGGAGGTCACGGCTATAAAGACATTCCCCTTCCATGTCGGCCCCGTATATCCAGAAACCGGCTTTTTTGAGTTCTTCCACGGCACGGGGCAAATTGGCGGTTTCCGCCTGCGGAACCCAGGCCGAAGCTCCGGCGGAAGTTTTGGATATTGTTTCCGCGTGTTTTGCTATGCGCCTGTGCCTGGTGAGTACCAGGTCAACGCCAAACTGATCGCATGAGCGCAATATAGCGCCGTAATTGTGGGGGTCAGTTATCTCGTCCAGTATTACAACAAGAATATCGCTCTTTTTATTGCTGTCATTTTCCATGCCTTCAAGAAATTCTTCAAGGGAAATTTCCGCGCTAAAACCGCCTTCGTCAACAGCAAGGGCTATGCCCCGGTGATTGGGCGCCAAGTGGTCAAGCTCTACAGTGCCTACCTTCTCTGTGCGTATTTTTATTTCATTTGCCAGAATTGAAAGAGAACGAGCCCTTGGGCCAGGCTTTGCAACCAGAAGCGGGCCGCAAAGCCGTCCAGATTTTATCCTTTCCTCAATAGCGTGAAAACCCGTAAGGTAGATCATTTAACTTTCATATATCAGATGTTTCCAGGTCTTCGATATTCTCGCTGTCAGGAAGGTTTTTAAGGTAAAAATCCAAAGCCGTCAACCTCACATTGCCGCTTTCTGCTTTAGACTTTCCTTCCTGAATGGCCTTTATGGCTCCCGAAAGGTTTTCAAGCAGATGTCTTGCTTCTTTCATTTCTGATTCGCCTGTTGCAACGATTAATTTGTCTATTTTCTCCATTGTTTTGGAATCAGTATTATTAAACCCCGAAGATGTCAGGCTGGAAATTATCGTACCTAGGTCTGTCCGCAACTCTTCAATAGTCATGGCTATACTCCTGTATTGCACCAATATAACTTATTTTGGAAAAAAAGACTAGAGTTCAAAGCGGAATAAGACTACTACCGCGGGGCAACCTGGCCTTCCGAAACTACCCTTCCCTCCCGGCTGTAGAGCCTTCTCGGGTTTTCCGGATCCGTAATCTGTTCCCCGCGATGAAAAAACAGATACTGAAAACTGCCCGGAGGGAGCGGAAGGGTCAAAGTATAAAAGCCGGGGCTTATTTCCTTTAGCTCGTACATGAACGGATCCCAGTTATTAAAGGTTCCGCCAACGGTGATCAATTCGCCGGGATCGGAACGGTAGACGAACCTGTAGGTTCCGGGCTGTACGGCATCCAGGTAAGGCTTTGGCTTTTCCGGCAGAGCGAAACGCGACTCCATAATGCCGGATGGGCCTGTAACGCTGATTGGGTTTGTTGGATCCGTTGTCCAAAGGCCGTCAATTATCAGCCGGTAATCCAGGTTCTTTAAGTCTGCGGGAATCGTTTCGATGTGGAACAGTATTCCGGAATCAATATTGGGGTCCACTCCCTTTATGCGTTTGCCATTGAGATATAACTCAGAATTATCCCTTGGGATCAAAAGCTGCTTAAACCAGTAAACCTTGGCATAGCCTTCGTGGGCGAAGGAAATACCCACCCTGCGATAGGATGACGGAGCGGTAAAAAGCACGCCGTCCTCGAAAATTTCAGGTTTCCCCGGCTGGGAGAGAGCCCTTAGGTGGTCAATAAATCGGTAAGAATCTGTATCGACCGCCTGTATATTTCCGATAATTAGTATAAGGAGCGCCACCGCTATGACTGCTTTCATTTTATTATTTACAATTATCGGTGGATAACCCAATATCTTAATATGCCGTCCTTAAGCGCGCTGGAGAAATTTAAGTCCTCGTTCAAAACCCTGGGGTTGGAACTCCAAACCTTGAAGGACTTGGATCTGCCTTTTGACGACCTTCCCCTGCCGGACAAAGAGCCCGCGAATGAACCGCCTTCAGCCGCCGAACCCGAAGGCGCAGAAACGGCGGCACCAAGGGAAGCAGGCGGGGAAACATATCCGCCACCTGAAGCCGAATCCCCGCCGGGCGGAACGGATCTTTTTGGCGATCTTAGCGACCTATTGGGAGGGGATGCAGGAAATCTCCCTGTTGATGAAATTCCGGAGAGTATTCCAGACGAACCGGTTCCCTCAGGTCAGGAAGACACTGATTTTGGCAATTTCATTGACACAATACCGGATGATTTTGCCAATGAAGAACCTCCTATAGAAGCCCCAGGTGCCGAAGCCTCAGGTATAGATGGTATTCCCCCGGACAATGAAATCTCCAACGGTGAAGGAGTAGTTCCTCATGAACTTTTAAACGGTTTCGCCGATGAAGTGGAGGCTGAACGGGCCTCTAAGGGGAAAAAGGGAGCTAAAAATAAAGTCCCGGATGAAGATTTTTCAGACCAGAGTCTGGGCGATCTTGATTTATCCAATCTTGGCCAGGCTAACGAAGATAATGATAGTCAAAACCTGGATGACTTCGCTTTGCCTGACCAGGGGCAAGAGGATCAGGACACGGGGCTTCCCGATTTTGACATGGATAGCCTCATGCCTTCCGAGGATGAAACCCAGGAGCCAATTGCTCCCGAAACTACGGCGGAAGATTTAGGAGAAGCCGGCAGTCCTGACGAAGCCGATATGGGCCTGCCGGATTTTCCTGATTTTGATAACGTCGATAACTCGATGGAGCTTTACGGAGAAGATGCCCCAGACGGTCAAGGAAAGGCTGAAACAGATCAACCAGACTTCGACTTAGGGGATATTCCTGATTTTGCCGACAGCGAAAACCAGGAACCATATCAGGCAGACGAGAGTTCAGATACTGCTTTTGCTGATGCTTTCGGCGACGTTCCACCCGATGCTACGGCAGAAGATACCGGAGCAACGGATATGCCCGGCTTTGACTTGGGGGACATTCCCGATTTTGGCGGCCCTGAAAGTCCCATGCCTCCTCCGGCTGAGGAACCTGCTTCATTTGACACATCGGACACAGAAAGCGACGAAGACGCTTTTGGTTTCGGCGAAGAAATTCCGGATGCCGGCGCTGAGGCAACACTGGAAGAACTCCCAGGGGATGGTTTTGACAGTTTTAGCCCTGATTCCGGCTCATTGGGCGACGGCTTTGATGATTTCGGCAACCTGGAAGATTTCGGGATTCCGGGTTTAGACACCGGCTTTGACACCAAAGCTCCGGAAAAAGGCAAGGCTCCTGGCAAAAAGGGCAAGGCCCCAGCGGGCGGGGCGAACGAAGTTGAAGAAATAAGCCTCACCCTGGAGGAATTGGAACAGTTCCAGGAAACCCTCTCGTCTTACCCCCTGAATCTTAGAATAGCCTGCGAAGAGTTAATTGCTGAAAAAGCTGTAGTGCCGGAACAGATGTCCCGCTTGATTAGAATGCTGATAGAAGGTGCGCCCGCCTTGGAAACCGCCGCTCTGGCAGGGAAACTGCTGGACAAACCTATACCTATTCCTAAAGGCTATGAGAAAAGAACCGGCGAGGATTTGGAAGCCGAACAGTCCAGTTTTGCATATATTTTTGTTCACAACTTCCTTCCCGTGTTAAGACTTTTCGGGGCTATTGCCCTGGTTGCCCTTTCCATCGGCTATCTTTCCTACCGGTATATCTATATGCCCATTAAGGCCGAGAAAATATATAAACTTGGGATAGAGCGGATTGACGCCGGCGAGTATTCCAGGGCAAACGAACGGTTTTTGGAAGCCTATAGAATACACCCAAAAAAGCCGTGGTTTTACACTTACGCCAGGGCCTTCAGGGACGCAAGGCAATATACCCTTGCGGAAGAAAAATACAGGGAACTGCTTAATTTTACGGCTTCAAAAAACAAGCGCGGAATTCCCGAAAAAGCGGCAGTTTTGGAATATGCCGATTTGGAAACAAATTACATAGGGGATTATCAGACAGCGGACAGCATAATCAGGCGCAATATTTTGGATTATTTTCCTATGGACAAGGACGCCCTCCTTGCCCTGGGGGATAACAACCTTATCTGGGGCGAATACGACAAGGATCGCCTTGAAGAAGCCCGCGAAGCATACGCCAAGCTTATAGAACGCTACGGCCGCACCGATCCCCTGTTGGAAAGGATGCTGAAGTATTTTATCCGTACGGACAATCTGGGCCAGGTGCTGCCCCTTCAAAACTATTTTATGTCCTCCGCAAAAAGGGTTATTTCCTCCGCCACACTGGCAGAAATGGGAGGCTACCTTCTGGACAAAAGGCTTGAAAAAGTCCGCGGCGTTCCGAATGAGTATCTCGATCAAATTGGCGGGATCAGGGAGATACTTTTAAGAGCCATTAGGCAGGATCCGAGACTCCCTGAATCCTACTATCACCTTGCCAGGTATTATAACTATTTCGAAAATTCTACGGACGAAAGGCTCACGCTTGAAGTAGCGGTACGCGCTTTTGAAGCGGCAAAAGAAGAAAGCACCAAACGAATCGGGTATCATATTAATACCCTGCGCCGTTACGCGGAAGTTCTAGTAAACGGGAGGGAATTTTTTCCCGCCGAAGAAAGCCTTATCAAGGGGATTAATGTATATCAGGACGGGCTATCCCGCAGGCTGCTGACGCGCTCGCCTGAATACGGCAGGCTATATGCCGACCTTGGGGATTTGGAATTCTTTGTAAAAGACGGAGACATGCAGACGGCTCTGGATTATTACAACTACAGCGAACAGAACGGCTGGGCGCCGCCTGAAATTCAGTACCGCATGGGCGCCGCGCATTACCAGCTACGCCAATGGGGGCCAGCGCTGGAACGTTTTTTCGCGGCTTTCAGGGAAATGCCGTTCAACCGCCGTATCCTCTACGCTCTTGGGAATGTGTCGTACATGAGGGGAAATTATTTTGCGGCCCAGGGCTATTACGACAGGCTTCTGGAAATGCTTGAGGACGACAGATCCCGTTTACCCCCTATTGCGCCTACGGATGACAAAGACCAGCTTGACCTGGTGGAACGCCTGATGGTTGCCCAGAACAACCTGGGAGTAGTTCTTGAAGCTTTGACCGAGCGTACCGGAAATATCAGCTACCGTTCCCGCGCTCAGGGGCTTTACTCCGACTCTGAACGCGCATGGGATATACTTACCAGAAATCCTACAACCATGATCCGGATGCGCCCTTCCTCTGACATTACCGCCCCAGGCGTCAATCCGGCATACCTGAATGTTCAGAACAGCCTTCGTCCCATACCCGGCTATGAACACCAGTTCTTTCTGAGGATCGACAAGGATGTGCTTGAACCTTCATCATGGGAAGACCTTGCCCCTTCCGGATTCCACCTTTCCGAAGGGATCTATACAGGCAGATAACAAAACAAATAGGGGATTATCAACATACCCCGCCGAACCGAAGGTAGAGCGCGAACCTTCGGTTCGGCGGGGTATGTTGTTCTCATAAGGTATCGGTCTCGGGTTTCATACCTTATGACCGCCCCAGAGGCTCGCACGCGAAAGCGTGCAGAAGGTATGAAACCCTCGCCACGAATCAATCCTTATACCAGCTTTCAGCCTGAATGATGGTACGGCCAGTCTTGTTGCTATACAACGTTGCTTCTATATAATAGGTTCCGGGGCCGAGCTTTTCGGATAATAAGGCGTTACCATCCTCCCCGGAATCGTCGTCTTCCGCGACAAGTTTCCCCTGGGAATCATAAAGTTTCAGGTATGTATCCGTATCTCCTTTTGTCTGGATTATCAATAAATTGCTTCGGTGGGACAAGTCGTACCTGTACCACCTTGACTCAGAGGGAAAACGGAAAAAAACAGGTGTCGAACCATCATTCTTTAAAGAAACAGCCCTGGAACGTTGGGTGTTTCCTTCATCGGCAGGGGCAGCTTCAAAAAGAGCCCTGATGCTATATGGGCCGGTTTCGCCTCCATCATAACCCTTCAACATAAATAGATAGGTTTTGCCTGCTTCGACAAAAAGGTCCAGCCTGGCATTAGCCTCTTCGCCCCCGTCATCGTTTTCATCGATTAAGTTACGGGAAGCGTCATAGGCTTCCATGTATGTATCTACACCACCGATTGTTTCCACTGTTAAAAACCCTGTTCCTGACGAACGAACGCTGTACCAATACTCTTCTCCGGCATAAAGGTGGGCAGGAACCCAGCTTCCTATAATCAGCTCCTTAGGAGTCTGAGCAAAGAGGCATCCTGGAATAAACAAAAACAGGAATGCAATTACGGCAAAGCCGCAAGTTTTATTTGACATAGCGTTCTCCAAGTTTTTAGGCTACCAGAAAAACAAAAAGCAGGCAATCGTTTACGGGTCAACGACATAGCCGTTGACGGCTTCCTTAAGGATGCCTATAATAAGACACTGTCTGTTTGCTAAAGCCAGTTGGTGGGCGATTAACTCAGTGGCGAGAGTACTACCTTCACACGGTAGGAGTCACTGGTTCGAATCCAGTATCGCCCATCGGCTGGCTTTGGTATATTATCTATTTTTATGTATGGTACAGGTATTATTGAACTTCGCAAAATTGCTGAAAACCAGTGGAAAGCGAAGTATCAGGGCAATTACGGCGTTTACACTATAAAAATCACCACAGACGGGAAGAAAACCGTCAAATTTTCCTGTTCATGTCCCAGCGATTATTACCCCTGCAAGCACATCTCCATGATCGAGGATGCCATTGCAAAAAAAACAGCGGCAGACGAAAAGGAAGAAAATACCAACGGGCTACGGCTGGAAGATCTTATCAAGAATGTTTCCGCAGAAAAGCTCCGCGAATTTATCATCATCCAGGCAAAATACAATACCGAACTTAACAATGCAATTTTGCTCGAATTCTCGGTGAATGCAGGGAACGCCAAAGGCAATAAATACTCAAAACTCATGCGGGCAGCCCTCGCGTCTATCCCATATGATGAGGATGATTATTATCCTGATGATGGTCTCGATATTGACGCTTTGGATCAATGGATTGACAAAGCCCGAAACTGTGTAAGCTTGAAACAATACGATGAAACGATACTCATCTGCAAGGCTATTATTGAGGAATACTCCCAGTGGCTGTATGACGTTGGGGAAAATGTTTCACCGTATTTTTCTCTCGAATACCAATCCGTTCCTTTTGACATCATAAACGACACGACAGAGCACATCGATAAAAAAGAATTGTTCAAATACTGTCTGACGGAGATGAAGAAGAAAAAATATGAAAAAACTGACTTCTATCACGGTTTTCTGCGGCTATTTGAAAATCTTGCTGTAACAGTTGATCCCGATGCGTTCATCGCCTTGCAGGACAAATTGCTTGCCAATGTAAAAGACAAGAGTTCCGATGAAGCTGAAAACATTCTGCAGAGTAAAATTAACTTTTACCAGCGTCTTGGCCAGAAGAAAAAAGCATGGGATCTTATCAAAGAAAATATACAGATAGAATCTTTCCGCCTTGAAGTAGTAAAAAAAGAAATTGAAAAACAGAATTTCAAGACGGCGAAAAAACTCATTAATGATTTCATCAACGATTTCATCAATGCCCACGGGCAAGATCCGGAAAAGTATTTTAACGGCACATGGCTTGGATTGCTCCTGGATATCGCCCAAAAAGAAAACGACATACCCGCTGTTCGAAAGCTGTCATACAGGTTTATAGAAGATTATTTTAGTAAAGAACGGTATCAAATTTACAAAGCAACCTTCAGTCCCACAGAATGGGCCGATGAACGGGAGAAGCTTTTCTTGCGTTACAGTGGCGAAAGAGGTTTCAGCAATTCTGCGGCAGAATTTCTGGTGGCAGAGAACGAAATTGAGCGTCTTTTGATTTATGTTGAAAAGCATCTTTACATGGATAACCTTGAAAGATATTACAAGGTATTTTCGTCCAATTATCCTGAAAAAACCCTGGAGATGTTCAAAAAAGTCATTGTTCCATACGCTACAAATACCGGAAGGGACTACTATGAACATATACTCTCATTATTGAAAAAGATGACCCAGATTAAGGGCGGGAAAAAAGCCGCATCGGATCTGGTTGAGGATTTCAGATTACAATATAAGAACCGCAGGGCTATGATGGAGGTGTTGAGCGGGTTTTAACAAATTGGCGGAAGAAGGTACTGGATATTCATGTGTTTGAAGAACTCTCGTAATTGGTAATCTTTCGGCGAAGTGGGCCAAAGACCTCATCATGAGAAAGGCGTCTCGGGTTTGATCGCGCTTCTACCAGGGCCTCTGTGAGTTTTTGATAAATCTCATTTTCAAAATTCATTTCCTCCCAAGCTTCCATGCTCATTACTACTATATCTCCATAGCCATTATTTGTTAAAAAGACAGGTTCGGCAGTTTCATGTACGGCATTGGTAATCTCGGATAAGTTAGTTTCCAAGTCTGATATTGGGCGTATCATTGGCATTTTGTTTCCTCCTATGCTTGATTAATAATAATAATATTTTGAAGCCATTCTTTCAAGTTTTCAGTCTCCTTGCCTTATATAGTATTTTTATTCATTGATATACGGGCGTTTATTGAAATTCTTAAAAACTCCCTTCCAATTCCAACAGAGCCCGTTTTTTCTCAATGCCGCCAGCATAGCCAGTCAGACTGCCATCAGAGCCCAGGACGCGGTGGCAGGGAATGAGCAGCGAGATGGGGTTGTGCCCCACCGCTCCGCCTACCGCCTGGGCGGAAGCTTTCCTGCCGACGCTGACCAGTTGGGACGCAATTGCCCCGTAGGTGCTGGTTTCTCCGTAGGGTATTTCAAGGAGCAGTTTCCACACCGCCTGCTGAAAATCCGTCCCGGTTGGCAAAAGCGGAATCAGGATTTTTGGTTTCTTTTTGGCGAAGTAATCTTTAAGCCAGTTTTTAAGGGAGACAAAAACAGGATGATCCGGCTTATTGCTCCAGGACTCGGTTCCGGTGGGAAAATACTTTTGCCCGACAAACCAAAGGCCTGTTAAGGCATCGCCCTCGGAGGCGGCCTGGATTTTTCCCAAAGGGGTTTCCGTTACAAAGGTGAATGTCGCTCCCCCTGTTTTCATCCCATTCTTCCCTTCCCGCTTATTTCGTCTATGTGGATTTTCCAGATCGCGGTTACGTCAAGCTGTTTCTCAATGGCTTTGTCAAAAGCGGCCATGTTGTCCGGTGTGTAGCGTTTGCAGATCAAGTCCAGGGCGTGTATCTTTTCTTCCCGGTCAGTAACTTCCGATGCCGAGCCAAAAATTACAGCGGACTCATATTTCAAAGTGAATTTTCCGGGGATTGCTTCCTGTGCGCCCACGCAGGAAATGCAAACCTTGCTCTGTTGGCGAAGGTTATCGATCTTGTGCCCCTCATGGGCGCAATGAAAATAGAGCCACTCCCCTTCTCTGACCATGGAGATGGGGATACAGTAAGGAGTTCCATCGGCGTTCACCGTCGCCATTGCCGCATAGGCGCATTTGTCCGCTACGGCAAGGGCAAAGTCTCCGGACTGCTCACGATCTTTTCTTCTTATGTCTCGCATAATAGCTTAAACATATCACAATGTGGTATGATAAGCCACTATGACTAATTTCGGTGTTTATTTCTGGACTGCTTTTTTTTCCTTTCTTCCAATTTCGGAGCTCCGGGGTGCCATCCCATTCGCAATCGCCAATGGCGTACCCTGGTATACCGCGTTCGCCATCGCGGTTTTTATCAACGCCTTGATTGCGCCAGCCTGCTGGATTTTCCTCTCTACCCTGCATAAGCTTTTTCTAAAGATGAACTGGTACCAAAAATTCTTTGAACGTTTTATTGAACGGGCGCGCAACAAGCTCCACAACAACGTGGAACGCTGGGGCTGGCTGGGAATCGCCGTGTTTGTGGCGATCCCTTTGCCACTTACCGGGGCCTGGACCGGCACTCTGGGCGCTTGGGTTCTGGGCCTTTCAAAACGCAAGACAATGCTCGCTGTTTTGTTAGGCGTTTTAACTGCCGGTGTTGTCGTTACGTCTGTGGTGCTTTTGGGAATACAGGCCTTGAATCTTTTTATAAAGCGGGTTTAGGAAATCCTTAACCTATTAATTTTATATTATCAGTGCCCTTAGGGCTAATAGGTAATTTTCATTCCCGTGATGTCTCATGTAAAAAACTAACCATTGAAACGTAAAAATCTCAAGTGAAATTCTAACCATTGCACCCTCCCAAAGAAGGAGCGGCGCAGTTTTTATTTACTACCCGGTCAAGCTCATCACAAGCTTTTTCAAGGCTCTCCTGGAGACAAACTATGTCCAAACTTTTCTTGATTAGCCTTGCCCGTTTTTTTAGTGTATCAGAAATATCATTGTGTTCAAGGAACCGCTGGCAAGGGGTTTTGAGCTACTTGTCGTAAACCTTTTTGATCTTCCCGTTAGGCAGTTTATCCTTGGCAACGAGCTTTTTCGTGGGGTAAAAATAATTGATGAGTGGGTTAAGGCACGAATAGACATTCCGGAGGACAGACAGGGCCTCGTCCCCCTCGAAGCGGGCATAGCCGACAGTCTTCCTGACCACGTCGCCATTTTTTTGTTCCACAAAACAGTTGTCGTTGGAGTGATGTGATCTTCCCCGAGTAAAAGTGATGCCGCGCCCGTCGCACCATTTCTTAAAATACTGGTTGATGAACTCGCTGCCCCCGTCGCGCGGACTAAAGTCCGAGTCAATGCCGCATATGGGGACTGGAAAGGCATCGTAAATATCGCTGGCGGCCTGAAGCGTCCAACTCTGGGCCTTGTTTTGAGTGCCCTAACCTCAGTCCAGCCCAGGGCCACGTCGGTTACGGTGACGGTCCAGGCGTAATAAGGGCTGATTTCGCCCCCTCCGTCATGGGAAACCGTGTCTATTTCGCAAAAACCCGGCTTTTTCTCGTCCCAAGCCCAAAAAACGCGTACCGGTATCTGGTTTTTAAGGAGGGTTCCCTTCTTGGTGGTGCTTTTTCCCTTAAGTTTATGCTTTTTCTGTTCTCCTGAAAGCAGGCGTTCCACGGTGGCGCGGCTTATGGTTTTCAGCTTCTGTTTTACCGCGACGCTCATATGAAAACGCCGTTTCCGGCTTATGGCGCCAAGATTTTCCCGCAACAAGGGGACAAGCCGTTATCCGCAAATGTGCCGGAAAAACTTCCAAAGCTTGATGAGGGCCTAGGAGCCTGTCGGACTTAGGCTAAATTTAGCTGTTTTTCCGTATAACTTCCCTTGAATAAACAGCACTGCAAATAATATGTAAATTTGCTGGTATGGGAATAGTTTCCCTTTATTATGCTGCCCC
>Ga0268262_10003224_pt1 | contig 17878 bp, 18 predicted proteins | sample TergutNc150P3_FD_190354 | JGI IMG/M metagenome (GOLD analysis project Ga0268262, IMG submission 190354) | Nasutitermes corniger P3 segment gut microbial community from laboratory colony in Florida, USA - Nc150 P3 (SPAdes) (version 2) | ecosystem: Host-associated > Arthropoda: Insects >...
AAAGATTTCTGCGGGCTTGTACCGGTTTCTAAGGGCGGAACGCCCGACCTGAACATCAAAATCGTGGTCGAGTTCTCCCAGAACGTCCACAACGACACGGAGGAGGACGGCTACGCGATGAGGGCGGCGGCCGAGTTCCGGGGCCCCGGCATAGAGAGGACGGGGAGGACGCAATTCGAAAAACGCTTGGCTTTCGGCCTGAGTCTGCAACCCGGCGAGTATTTTTGGGAGGCCTCCGGAGCGCTCAGGAATCTGATAGCGGACGCGTTGAGCCGGGATAATTAGGGATTCTGAAAAAAAATAAAAAAAATTCTTGACAGGCGGTTTGCCGCATAGTATATTCATAGTATGTAGATATGTTTTATATGTTTGGTAGGTTTTTGATTCTACCAAAACAAACAACCAATTATCGAAGGAGGAGTAATATGAGTAAAACGTCAACCGGCGCCGTCGGCGGCGGCAGGAAGTTTTTGCTGAAAACAGCCCTATCTTTCGCGCTGTCCCTTACGCTCCTCGCCTTCCTCTACTGCGAGAAAAAAGGCGGCGGCGCGGAGGGCGGGGCCAAAGCCGAGCCCAAAAAGGTCACGATCCTGAACGTCTCCTACGACCCGACCCGCGAGCTCTACCAGGACTACAACAAGGCGTTCGCCGAATATTATAAGAATAAGACCGGCGTAGACGTGACCGTCAACCAGTCCCACGGCGGCTCCGGCGGTCAGGCGCGGGGCGTCATAGAGGGCAACGAGGCCGACGTGGTGACCCTCGCGCTGGCCTACGACATAGACGCCATAGTTGACGCCCGCCCCGGCCTCATAGCGGAGGACTGGATCAAGCGGTTCCCGAACAACAGCTCGCCATATACCTCCACTATAGTCTTCCTTGTCCGCAAAGGCAACCCTAAGGGCATAAAGGACTGGGACGACCTGGTGAAGAAGGGCGTGGAGGTCGTGACCCCCGACCCCAAGACGTCGGGCGGGGCCCGTTGGAATTACCTCGCGGCGTGGGCGTACGGCCGCGTCAAGTACGGCGGGGAGGACAAGGCGCGCGAATTCGTCTCAAAGCTCTACGCCAACGTCAAGATTTTGGATTCCGGGGCGCGCGGCTCCACCAACACTTTTGTGCAAAAGGGGCAGGGCGACGTTTTGCTGGCCTGGGAGAACGAGGCGCACCTGATCAACAAAGACCTCGGCGGCGGCAACTTCGACATAATCACCCCGTCGCTGAGCATTCTGGCGGAGCCCAACGTGACCTATGTTGACGGCATAGTGGAGAAGCGCGGCACCAAAGAGACCGCCGCCGCCTATTTGGAGCATCTGTACTCCGATGAGGCCCAGCGGATTATCGGCAAGCACTATTACCGGCCCTCCAACCAGGCGATAGTCAAGGAGTTTTCGAATCTGTTCATCGAACTCCGCTTGGTGACCGTTGACGGCGATTTCGGAGGGTGGAGGACGGCGCAGAAGACGCACTTCGCCGACGGCGGCACGTTTGACCGGATCATGGCGGAGTTGAAGAAAAAATGAAGTTCCCGTTCAAATTGAAGAGAGACAGGGGTAAGATACCGGGTTTCGGGCTGAGCATGGGGCTGAGTCTGAGTTACTTGTCCTTTCTTATTCTGATACCCATATCTTCCCTTGTCATCTACGCGGCGAAGATGCCGATGGGGGAGTATTTCAAGGTTATCTTGGATGAGCGGGTTATCGCCGCGTTCAAGATCTCCTTCTTCTCGGCTTTCGCCGCCGCGTTGATAAACTTCGTATTCGGCTTTATCATCGCGTGGATATTGGCGAGGTACGATTTTTTCGGAAAGAAGATAGTGGACGCCTGCATCGATCTGCCTTTCGCCATTCCGACGGCCGTGGCCGGCATTTCGCTCGCCGCCGTGTTTTCCGCCAACGGTTTTTTGGGGAAAATCCTTCTGCCGTTCGGCATATCGCTGGGCTATTCCACCGCCGGAATTGTGATCGCCCTCGTCTTTATCGGTTTTCCGTTCGTAGTGCGCACCGTGCAGCCCATAATAGAGGAGCTTGACGGCACGCTGGAGGAGGCCGCCGCGAGCCTCGGGGCGAACTATTTCCAGATATTCGTCAAGGTGATCTTCCCGGCGGTTCTGCCGGCGCTCGTAACAGGGGCGGCGATGGCCTTCGCGAGGGGGCTCGGCGAATACGGCTCCGTTATATTTATATCGAGCAATATGCCGTATGTGAGCGAGATAGTCCCGCTGTTGATTATAAAAAAGCTCATGCAGTTCGACTACCTCGGCGCGAGCGCGATAGGCGTGACCATGCTCGTAATAGCCTTTGTCATGCTCTTCGTTACAAACATGCTTCAAAACTATATGCTGAGGGGGCGGCAAAAATGATTAAATCGAGAATCGTAAAAGAACCGCTGTGGGTAAAGGCGCTGCTGTTCCTTATATCCGGCCTGTTTTTGTCCGTATTCATAATACTGCCGCTCGCGACGATCTTTCAAGAGGCGTTGAAATCCGGCGTCGCCGGCTATCTGCAATCTTTCAAAGACCCAGGCGTCGCGTTTTCGATACGCCTTTCCCTGATTGCCGCGCTGATCTGCGTCCCGGTCAACACGTTTTTCGGGGTCATGCTCGCGTGGCTGATAACGAAGTACGAGTTCCCCGGCAAAAAGCTGTTGATCACGGCCATTGAGGTTCCGTTCAGCATCTCCCCGGTGATAGCCGGGCTTCTCTTTATTTTTTTGTTCGGCGCGTTCGGATGGTTCGGAACGTGGCTGATAGACCGTCACATAAAGATCGTCTTCGCCGTTCCGGGGATAGTTCTCGCCACGCTTTTCGTCTCCTTCCCGTTCGTGGCACGCGAGCTCACGCCGCTTATGCGCGAATTGGGAAAAGACGACGAGGAGGCCGCCCTCACCCTCGGCGCGTCGGGATTCCAAATCTTTTGGAAGGTCACCCTGCCGAACATAAAGTGGGGGCTGCTCTACGGAGTGATACTGACCAACGCCAGGGCGATGGGAGAGTTCGGGGCGGTGTCGGTCGTCTCCGGGCTTATCAGGGGCGTAACGACCACCATGCCGCTGTATATAGATATTCTCTACGGAGAGTATATGTTCAAATCCGCTTTCGCCGTCGCGTCGCTTCTGACCCTGCTGGCCTTGGTGACGATTGTCGCGAAAGCCGTGTTGGAGTATTTTATAGCGGCGCAAAGAAAATCTAAGGAGGTGCAAATACAATCATGAGCATAGAGATACAGAACATCAAAAAAACGTTCGGCGGCTTCACCGCCCTCAACGACGTCAGCCTGAACATCCCCAAAGGCGAGATCACCGCCCTGCTGGGCCCGTCCGGCTGCGGCAAGACCACGCTTCTGCGGATCATAGCCGGCTTGGAGACCCCCGATTCCGGCGTGATAAAATTTTCCGGGGAAGATCAGACCGGCAAACACGTGAAAGACCGCAAAGTGGGCTTCGTCTTCCAGCACTACGCCCTCTTCAGGCACATGAACGTCTTTGAGAACATAGCCTTCGGCCTCCGCGTGCGTCCGCGCAAAATCCGCCCCGACAAGAAGACGATAAGCGAGAGCGTCATGCGCTTGGTCGCGTTGGTTCAGCTCGACAGCTACGTCAACCGCTTCCCCTCCGAACTCTCCGGCGGACAGCGGCAGCGCGTGGCGTTGGCCAGAGCTCTCGCCGTGCAGCCGTCCGTATTGCTGCTTGACGAACCCTTCGGCGCCCTCGACGCCAAAGTCCGCAAAGAGCTCCGGTCGTGGCTGCGCCGCCTGCACGACGAAATCCACGTCACCAGCGTCTTCGTAACCCACGACCAAGACGAGGCCCTTGAGGTCTCCGACACGATAGTAATAGTGAACAAAGGCAGAATAGAGCAATCCGGCAGCCCCGAAGCCGTATGCGACTTCCCCGCCAACCCGTTTGTAGCCGACTTTTTGAGCGACGTCAATAGGCCGATCGTCACCAAAAAGAAAAAAACGCTCTCCGGGGTGATAAACGACAATCGCCAGGGGATATAAAGATGTTAACGTGAAAAGACTGTCTGAATTAGGATTATAGGATAAAAAAACAGATTATAGGATTAAAAACACAGTATGTTGATGTCGGTTTTGACTTTGATGTTGACGTGACATCCTCACCCGCGAAGCGGGGGAGGCTTGGAGGGGGCTATAATATACGGGGCGTTACGGGGCAGAGCCCCGTACGAGAGGGTAGCGGAATAAAAACGGGTTTACCCGTTTTTATGGAGCGAGGGGGAGACTTCCCCCCTTAGTTGAATTTGACTTTTTAAGGATCAATTAATGAACTTAAACATTCAATACATCGACACCGACTTTTTAATAATAGGCGGCGGCGCGGCCGGCTGCTGGGCGGCTTTGTCTTTCCGCAAGCTCAACGCCGACGCCGACCCCGCCCCCCGCGTCCTGATAGTCGAAAAAGCCGACGTCAGGCGGAGCGGCTGCCTCGCCGCCGGAGTCAACGCCCTCAACGCCTTCATCGCGCCCGGCAAAACCCCGCAGGACTACGTCGATTACGCCCGAACCGACGCCGAGGGCATCGTGCGCGGCGACCTTCTGCTGACTATGGCGGAGAGGCTCAACCTCGCTACGGAAAAATTGGAAAAGTTCGGATTGACGGTTTTGAAGGATAAAGAGGGGCGGTACGTCGCTCGCGGCTGGCGCAACGTCAAGATCAACGGCGAGAATATAAAACCGATCTTGGCTCAAGCGGTCTCGTCGCAAAAAAATATAACCGTGCTGAATCAGACGAACGTCTTCGAGTACATCGTCAAAGACAACCGTATTGTCGGCGCGTACGCCATAGGCGTTGACGAGCCTGTACTGTACGTTATTTCCGCCAAAGCCGTGTTATGCGCAACCGGGGGCGCTTCCGGTCTATACAAGCCTAACAATCCCGGCGATTCGAGGCACAAGATGTGGTACCCGCCGTTCAACACCGGGGCCGGTTTCGCTATGGGCATCCGCGCCGGGGCGGAGATGACCACGCTGGAGATGCGCTTCATAGCCCTGCGCTGCAAAGACACCGTCGCGCCCACCGGAACGTTGGCGCAGGGCGCGGGGGCGAAGCAGATCAATTCCGCCGGAGAGGTTTATGAGGACAAATACGGCCTTACGACCTCTCAGCGTTTGCACGGCACAGTGATGGAAATTCTAAGCGGGCGCGGCCCGTGCTATTTGAAGACTGCGGGAATCACTAAAGAGCAGGAGACGGAGCTGATAAAGGCCTATCTCAACATGTCGCCGAGCCAAAGCCTTCGCTGGCTGGAGAGCGGTCTGCCGCCGGGCGTTAAGGATGTGGAGATCGACGGAACCGAGCCGTACATAACGGGCGGCCACACCGCCGCCGGGTATTGGGTGGACACCGACAGGGAGACGACCGTGCGCGGCTTGTTCGCCGCCGGGGACGCCGCCGGAGGATGCCCGCAAAAGTATGTGACCGGGGCTTTGGTTGAGGGGGAAATAGCGGCGAACGGAGCCGTCGAATATATGAATGCGGAAATACCTAAACCGAATGAAGACGAGGCCGAAGCGATGAAGCGTAGGTTGGAAACCTATTTATCGCGTACTCCCGGCGAAGCCTCTTTCTCGGTAGACGCGTTGGAAGAGGAGATGCAGGCGGCTATGGACAAATACGCCGGAGGGATCGGCGCGTCCTACCGTTTTTCCGAAACGTCGTTGAAAACCGCAGACAAAAAAATCCGCGAGCTGGAGGCGCGGTCGGAACACGTCTCCGCCGCCGATATGCAGGAGCTGGTTTACATATTGGAGCTCAAAGAGCGCCTGACGTTATGCAAGTCGCTGATAGTCCACCTCTCCGCCAGAAAAGAGACCCGCTGGCGCGGTTTCGCCGAACGCGCCGACTTTCCGGAAAGAAGCGGAAAATGGGACTGCTACGTAAATTCCCGTTTTGAAAACGGCAAAATCAACGCAGTATGGCGTCCGTTGGTCAAGGAGGGGGAACATTATGAGCATTGAAATAAAGCGCGGCTTATGCACGGCTTGCGGCCGATGTTCGCGAATCTGTCCCGGAAGCCTGATCAAATTGAAAGACGGAGCGGCCGCAATCCCGCGTCCCGAACGCTGCTGGGGCTGCGCCTCTTGCATAAAAGAGTGCCCGTCGCAGGCGATAGCGTTATTTTTAGGCGAGGATATAGGAGGGCTTGGCGGAAGAATGACGGCGCGCAGAGAGGGAACGCTGTTGCATTGGACGGTGACCATGCCGGATTCGACGACGAAGACGGTTACCATCGACAGCCGGGATTCGAATAAGTATTAAAAAAGGCGTCAATTATATGACGATTAATATTAATTTATACTGATAAGCATCAACAAATATCAATCTGTATTGATAAGGATAAACTCAACATGCCGTCATTGACGCATTTAGACAATTTGGAATCCGAAGCCGTATACATCTTCCGCGAGGTGGCCGCCGAGTGCGAACGCCCCGTAATGCTCTATTCAGTCGGCAAGGACTCATCCGTAATGCTCCATTTGGCGATGAAGGCCTTTTTTCCCGAAAAGCCTCCGTTTCCGTTTTTGCATATCGATACAGGCTGGAAGTTCAAAGAGATGCTTGCCTTTCGCGACAATCGCGCCAAGGAGTTGGGCATCGATATGCTGGTCTATCGCAATGAGGAAGCTATCGCTCAAAATATCAATCCATTCGACAACGGCGCGGCGTATACGGACATTATGAAGACGCAGGCGTTAAAGGACGCTCTGACTAAGTACGGCTTTACGGCGGCTTTCGGCGGCGGCAGGAGGGACGAGGAGAAATCCCGCGCCAAGGAGCGGATATTCTCTTTCCGAAGCGAACGCCACGCCTGGGATCCGAAGAATCAGCGGCCTGAAATGTGGAAACTCTACAACACAAAAATAAACAAGGGCGAGAGCATCCGCGTCTTTCCCATTTCCAATTGGACGGAAAAGGATGTATGGCAGTATATCAGGCGCGAGAGCATCCCCATAGTTCCGCTCTACTTCGCGGCGGAGCGGCCGGTGGTGTACCGCGACGGCAACATTATCATGGCGGACGACGAGCGTATGCGCTTTTTGCCGGGGGAGAAGCCGCAGATGAAGAAAGTCCGCTTCCGCACGCTCGGTTGCTATCCGTTGACCGGCGGGGAGGAATCAAACGCCGATACTTTGGACGCGGTGATCGAGGAGACGCTGGCCTCTGTCACCAGCGAGCGCACGAGCAGGGTGATTGACAACGAGGCGGCGGGCAGCATGGAACGCCGCAAGCGGGAGGGGTATTTCTAATGGGCCGCGCCGAAAACGGTTTGTTGAAATTCATAACCTGCGGAAGCGTGGACGACGGCAAGTCTACGCTTATCGGGCACATATTGTACGATTCGAAACTGCTTTACGTCGATCAAGAGCGAGCCTTGATTTTAGACAGTCAGGTAGGCTCTCGCGGCGGAAAAATAGACTACTCGCTCCTTTTGGACGGTCTGACGGCCGAACGCGAGCAGGGCATCACCATCGATGCGGCGTACCGCTACTTTACAACCGATAAGCGCAGTTTCATCGCGGCCGACACGCCGGGGCACGAGGAGTACACGCGCAATATGGCGGTGGGCGCGTCGTTCGCGGAATTGGCCGTGATCTTGGTAGACGCCGAACGCGGCGTTGCGCGGCAAACCGTCCGCCACGCCAGAATCTGCGCCATGATGGGCATACGCCGTTTCGTCTTCGCGGTCAACAAGATGGATTTGGCCGGATACAGCGAAGAACGCTTCAAGACTGTTTCCAGCGGCATAAAAAAACTCGTCGATGATTTGAAGCTCGCCCATACGGTTATTATACCCGTGTCCGCCTCCGAGGGCGACAACGTGACGAGGCGCAGCGTGAATATGCCGTGGTATGACGGCGAAGTTTTGCTTTCGCATTTGGAATCTGTTGACGCGGGCGGCGGCGATCCGGAGGCCGGTTTCTACATGCCGGTGCAGCGCGTCTGCCGCCCCGACCGCACCTTTCGCGGTTTTCAGGGGCAGGTTGAATCGGGAAGCGTCTCGGTCGGCGACGAGCTTACGGCCTTGCCGTCGGGCGAAACGGCGGTCGTGAAGACTATCTATGTTACCGATAAACAGACGGACTCCGCAACTGCGGGACAGGCCGTGACCGTTCGGCTTGACCGTGAGGTTGACGTCTCCAGAGGATGCGTATTGACGCGGGGGGCCGGACTTAAAACGGCTAAAGAATTTGAAGCCTCGCTCTTGTGGATGGACAATCAAAAGCTCTCCGTCGGCAAAGAGTATTGGGTTAAGATAGGTACAAAACTCCTGCCGGCGGCCGTGTCGGGAATCAGATATAAGGTTGACATCGACACCGGGATGCCGACGCCGGCGGAGTTCGCTGTTAAAAACGAGATCGTCCGCTGCGGGATCGCCGTGACGGAACCGGTTGTGTTGGATGAATTCCGTTTGCGCAAAGCGCTGGGCGGGTTGATATTGATTGACAGGGTGACTCATTCCACCGCCGCTTGCGGGACGGTCGAGGCGGTCGGAAAACAAATTATAAATGACGTTCCGACGCGCGGCGGTTCCGCCGGACAGACGAAAAACGCCGCGGTCGATTACAAGGCGTTAAAAAACGGCGGCTTTATGCGGCAGGTTCAGAAGAATAATTTCTCATTGCGCCTGAAAGTCGTCGGAGGGAATCTTACCGCCGGTCAATTGCAAACCATAGCCGGGATCAGCAAGAAATACGGGGACGGGCATGTCCACCTGACCTCTCGGCAGGGGGTGGAGATACCGTTTATCAAATTGGCGGATATCGATCAAGTCAAAGCCGAATTGGAAGCGGGCGGCGTGTTCACCGGCGTTTGCGGCCCCAGGGTGCGCACGGTTACGGCCTGTCAAGGAGCCGAAGTATGCCCGTCCGGCTGTATCGACGCCTACCCGCTGGCGCGGGAGATTTCCGAGCGCTACTTCGGCCGCGAATTGGCGCACAAGTTCAAATTCGGCGTCACCGGATGCGTGAACAACTGCCTGAAAGCCGAGGAGAACGATTTGGGCGTCAAAGGCGGTTACGTAGTAAAGTGGCTGAAAGACGCGTGTTCCTTTTGCGGCGTATGCGTAAAAGTATGCAGGGAGGGGGCTGTCACGCAGCGCGTCGTAAACGGCGTTGACGATATTATGCTTGACGTGCTCAAATGCAATAACTGCGGCCGTTGCGTTAAATCCTGCCCTGCGGACGCGTGGATAGGAGAGCCGGGGTACATCCTCTCTTTCGGCGGAACGTTCGGAAACTTTATAGCCAAAGGCGAGCGGTTTTTACCGATAATAAAGGACAAGGAAACCCTGTTCCGGGTAGCCGACGCCGCGCTGGACTTTTTTGATAGGCGCGCGAAGCCGAGCGAACGTTTTCGCGCAACCGTCGATAGAACGGGGTGGGACGTATTTAAAACGGAAATGGAGGCGGCTTATAATGGATGATATCGTTATCGACGAGACTATAGACATTACGGATGTCGTATGCCCTATAACCTTTGTGAAAGCTAAGGCCGCGTTAGAGGAATTGGACGGCGGCCGGATTTTGGCCGTCCGCCTAAACGACGGCGAGCCGGTGCAAAACGTGCCGCGCAGCATAAAGGAAGAGGGGCACAAAATCCTTAAACTGGTTGATAACGGGGACGGGACGTATAATCTTATTGTTAAGAAGATTGGAGATTAAAATGAAATTAACGGTATCCGGCAGCCAAAAAGAATACGACGACGGCTTGACCGTGGCGCGGTTGGTCGAATTGGAGAAAGTGGAAACTCCGATGTATGTGACCGTTTCACTGAACGAAGCCTTTATAGAAAGCGGAGCTTTCGCCGAAACGACGCTTCACGACGGAGACGCCGTAGAGTTCCTATACTTTATGGGAGGGGGGCGCTGAACATGGCCTTGACAAACGAACAGTTGGAGCGGTACTCGCGCCACATCATACTGTCCGAGGTCGGCGCGAAGGGGCAGAAAAAGTTGTTGGACGCTAAGGTTCTGATCATCGGAGCCGGCGGCCTCGGTTCTCCCGCCGCCCTGTACTTAGCCGCCGCCGGAGTCGGCGTTATAGGCGTCGCCGACGCCGACGAAGTCGATTTGTCCAACTTGCAGCGTCAAATTCTCCACGCCACCGCCGACATCGGCAAGGCGAAGGCGCTCTCCGCCAAAGAGACGATGAATGCGATCAACCCGGACGTTAAGGTGAACGTCCACCGCCTTTTCGTAGCCGCCGATAACATCATGGAACTGATAGCCGGTTATGACTTCGTCATTGACGGCACCGACAATTTTCCGTCCAAGTTCCTGATAAACGACGCGTGCGTGCTCTCTAAGAAGCCTTTTTCACACGCGGGGATCATACGGTTTAAGGGTCAGCTTATGACCTACGTTCCCGGGGCCGGGCCGTGCTACCGCTGCATATTCCGCGAACCGCCGCCCCCCGACGCCGTGCCGACTTGCCGGCAGGCCGGGGTTATAGGGGCGATCGGCGGCGTAATAGGCTCCCTGCAAGCAATGGAAGCCGTCAAATTCATTATAGGCAAGGGAAAACTGCTGACCGGCTCGCTGCTCGGCTACGACGCGTTGGAAACGGATTTCCGTAAAATCAAACTTCCGACCGTGAAAAACTGCGCGGTGTGCGGGGAAAACCCGTCCATACTGAAGCCCTTCGACAGCGAACAGGCGGTGTGCAAGGTATGACGACCGTCCGCCTGAAGCGAACCGATTACGACGCCGTCGTCGCCCACGCCCGAAGCGGCCTGCCGAACGAGGCGTGCGGGTTGATCGCCGGAACCGCCGACGGCGGCGTCAAAACCGTCGGCAAGGTTTATCTTATGTCAAACGCGGACGAAAGCCCCGAACATTTCTCTATCAGCCCAAAAGAGCAGCTGGCGGCCGTTAAGGACATGAGGGCTAACGGGCTTGCCCCGCTCGGCAATTTCCACTCCCACCCGTCAACTCCGGCGCGGCCGTCGGAGGAGGATATGCGGATGTACTACGACAGCAAAGCGAGCTACCTCATCCTGTCGCTCGCCGAAGCCGGCCCGGTATTAAAAGCGTTCGGCGTTAAAGAGGGGGAAGCCGTTCCGCAGACGCTGGAAATTGTTTGATTTTAATCTTTGAAAAACGCTTTCGGCTGAATTATATTATTGCCTATGAACCTGATGATGACCGGCCTTGACCATAAACGCTCAAACTTGAGCGTACGTGAAAAATTCGCCGCGACTAAGGCGAAAACCGAGAAAACGCTCGCGGATTTTAGAGACGCCGGGGTCGGCGGCTGCGTGATCTTATCCACGTGCAATAGAATGGAGCTCTACGCGGCGATCCCTAACGGCGGCAGACTGCCGCTCTCCGAGATGTTGTGCGCCGCCCTTAGTATAGATTTTTCAGAATACGGATCCCATTTGACGGAAAGAGCGGGCGACGGCGTTATGGAACACCTATGCCGCGTAGCCGGCGGGCTCGATTCGCAGATTATCGGGGACGATCGGATAATCACGCAAGTTCGCGAGGCGTTGGAATTTTCACGCGGTCGAAAATGCGCCGACAGCCATATAGAAAAGATGTTTAACCTCTCTATCCACGCGGCCAAGCTCATAAAAACAAAGGCGCTTATCAACTCGTTGGGAACAAGCTCCGTGCCTGAAAAGACGGTGGAGAAGATAAAGACGATGCGTGACTTGTCAGGCCGGAACGCCTTAGTCATAGGCGGCGGGAGGATAGGCAGACAGGTTTGCGATTTATTGATACGCGAAGGCATGAACGTAACGGTCACGCAGCGCTCCCGTAAAAGGGGCGGCGGCGTTCATATTAATAATAAAGCGGATGTCATAGATTATGACGAACGGTATAGAGCGGTAGAAAAGGCAAACATAGCGATAAGCGCTACGGCCAGTCCGCATTTAACGCTTTTACAGAGCGAAATCAGCGTGTTGAAGCAGTTGCCGGAGATTATTGTGGACTTGGCGGTTCCCAGGGATGTGGAACCGTCGGTCGGCGGTATTAACGGCGTTGCCTTATTGACGATAGACGATATATCGGATGACGGGCGGAGTCTTTCGGCGGAGCATGTTTTGATGACGGAGAGCATTATAGCGGAACATGTCGAGAGGTATAATAGGTGGAAAAAACGTTGTTTGGGTTAGGATTAAAACACTGTTTGAACTAGGATTAAAAGGATTGACGTATTATGACCGGCCAAAAATCATTCTTCCCGCTGTTTATCGATATGAACGGCAAAAAGGTATTGATAATAGGCGGCGGAAAGGTGGCCGAACGCCGTATAAAGACGCTTGTTTCGTTTGGCTCCGATGTTACGGTTGTATCACCCGATGCCACGGAATACATCGAACAAGCGTCGTCGTCAAATATTATACATCTATTAAGACGTAAATATCAAAAAGACGATATAATAGCCGTCAACCCGGTTCTCGTTATCGCCGCGACAAACGACAGGAATATAAATCATATCGTAATGACGGAAGCCGAGAATCAAAACATATTCGTATCGGTAGCCGACAGCCGCGACGAATGTACGTTCTATTTTCCGGCGATAGCGGAGAATGATGATTATATAGCGGGACTTGTGTCAAAAGACGGCAATCATACGGGTGTTAAACGGACGGTTGAAAAAATAAGGGAGGTTATTGACGGATGAACAGAATAATACGGATAGGAAGCCGCAACGGCCCCTTAGCTCTCGCGCAAACGCAAATCGTCATCGACGCCGTCAAGAGGGTTCGTCGCGATATCGGCTTTGAGATCGTTACCTTTAAAACGACCGGAGATAAGATATCGGACAAGAGCTTAGACGCTTTCGGCGGCAAAGGGGTGTTTACCGAAGAGCTTGAACAGGCGCTCTCCGACGGGAGTATAGACATCGCCGTTCACAGCTACAAGGATATGCCGATTGACGAACCGTACGATCTGCCTATCGCGGCTCTGTCCGTTCGGGAAGCGCCTTTCGACGTTCTGGTATTGCCGAAAGGGGGTTCCGCCGTCGATATCGACAGGTCAAAACCCGTAGGCTCTTCAAGCCTCAGAAGGACAATCCAATTCGCAAGACTCTATGACGGGGTTGAGATAAAGGCGGTGCGCGGAAACGTGCCCGCCCGTTTGTCGAAATTGGATAACGGCGAATATTCGGCGTTGATACTCGCCCAGGCCGGACTGAACCGTTTGTCCCTGCAAGATAGAATCTCCCGCGTGTTCACGGTTGACGAAATGATCCCCGCCGCTTCTCAAGGCATTCTGGCGGTTCAGGGCAGGCGGGGCGAAGACTATTCGTTTCTTGACGGATTTCATAGCAGAGAATCGGAAATCGCGTCGAAAGCCGAGAGACGGTTCGTAAAGACGTTGGGCGGCGGCTGCGCCTCTCCTGTCGCGGCTTACGGACGGATAGCGAATAACGAAATTTTGCTTACGGGAATGTATGTTGACGCTTGCGGCAATATAGAGACAGGCGATATCGGCGGCGCTATCGATAGGAGCGAACGGCTTGGGGAGACGCTTGCCGAACGCTTGAGGGAAAAGGCGGGTAATCGATGAAGGTCACGTTAGTCGGAGCCGGTCCGGGCGGTATCGGATTATTGACCGTCAGAGGTCTTGATGCGCTGCAAACGGCGGACGTCGTCCTGTACGACCGCATTGTAAGCGGCGATATTCTCGCCGCGATTCCCGATTCCGCCGAAAAGATAGACGTCGGGAAATGCGCCGGCGGCCGCTCCGTGCCGCAGGACGCGATCAACAATCTTCTGCTGGAAAAAGCCCGGCAGGGAAAGAATGTTGTGAGATTAAAGGGCGGCGACCCGTTTGTATTCGGCCGAGGCGGGGAGGAGTTGGAGCTGTTGGCCAAAAACGGCGTCCCGTTCGAGGTCGTGCCCGGCGTCACATCAGCAATCGCCGCCGCCGCGTACGCGGGGATTCCGATAACCCATAGGGATTGCGCCTCCTCCTTTCATGTGATAACCGCCCGCGCCAAAAACAACGAACGTATCGATATTGATTATGACGCGCTCGTTAAATTAAACGGCACGCTGGTATTTCTGATGGGCTCTGCGGAGATCGGCTATATTTGCGAAAAGTGCGCCGCCGCCGGTATGGACAAGGACATGCCCGCCGCAATCGTCGAGAACGCCGCAACCGATTCACAGCGCAAGTTCTTGGGGACTGTCGCCGCGTTGCCCCAAATCACCCGTATCAACAACGTGAAATCGCCCGCCGTCATCATCATAGGCGAAGTATGCCGATTCTCAACCCGTTACGACTGGTTTGACAAAAAGCCGTTGCGAGGTAAACGCGTTATCGTTACGTCAATAAGATATGGAAGGTCTAAACTCTCCGACTCCCTTCGCGAACTCGGTTGCGGCGTCATCGAAATGCCGTGTTTAAAAATCGCGCCGATTATCGGCAGAGCAAAAATGTTGACGGAGAGATTGGAGAGCATAAATTACTACTCATGGATTATTTTTACAAGCAGGGCGGGCGTTAATATATTTTTTGATTATCTTAAAGAACTCGGTATTGATATCAGAAGGTTAGTTGATATTAAAATAGCGTGCGTCGGCATGGAAACGGAAAAGGAAGCGAACAAGCGCGGCATTACGGTTGACTACGCTCCCGCCGAATACAACGGGGCGGCGTTGGCGCGCGGCCTGTCGGGACTTATAAAAAAAGGAGAGAGGGCGCTCATAGCGAGGGCGAAAGACGGGGACAAAGATTTAACGGATATATTGACCGAAGCCGGAATATCGTTTGACGACGTTCCTATTTACGAAAAGGTCAAAGACATAAAACCGGTAACAGCGATAGCCGAAAACGGTTTTGATTTCGCCGCCTTCGCAAGCCCGTCAGCCGTGAAAGGTTTTGCCGATATTTCCGTGAATATGGATTTCGGCAAGATAAAAGCCGTCTGCATAGGAGAGAAAACAGCGTCGGCGGCAAGGGCTCGCGGCATGGAAGTTTATGTCTCAACGGAGGCTACAGTCGAAAGCATGGTTCAAAAGATAAAGGAGCTGGCCAAGTAATATGAAAATAAGAACACGCAGACTGCGCGGCGGCGATCTTCTGCGGCGCATGGTTCGGGAGACGCGGATCTCCGCCGACTCCCTCGTCTATCCCCTTTTCGTAAAAGAGGGCAAGGGCATAGAAGAGGAACTCCCGACGCTCCCCGGACAGACCCGCTACAGCCCCGACACGTTGTCAAAAGGCGTCGAAGCCGCCCTGAACGCCGGGGCGCGCTCGTTCCTGCTCTTCGGCATACCCGAAACGAAGGACGAAACCGGCGGCGGCGCGTACGATGAAAACGGCGTGATCCAACAGTCGCTGAGAAACATAAAAAAATCGTTCGGAACCGACGCCTATCTCATAACAGACGTATGCCTATGCGAATACACCGCGCACGGCCACTGCGGCCTTATCGATAACGGCAGGGTTGACAACGACTCAACCCTGCCGCTTCTTTCGCGAACCGCTCTCTCCCACGCCCGCTCCGGCGGCGATATGATAGCCCCGTCCGGGATGATGGACGGAACCGTCGCCGCGATAAGGGACGCCCTTGACGCGGAGGGTTTTCAGGACATGCCGATAATGAGCTACGCCGCGAAATACGCCTCCGCCTTCTACGGCCCCTTCCGCGAAGCCGCCGGATCCGCGCCGCAATTCGGCGACAGAAAAACGTATCAAATGGATTATCACAACGGCAATGAAGCTTTGAAGCGGATAGAGATTGACATCAGTGAAGGCGCGGATATAGTCATAGTGAAACCGGCCCTCCCGTGCCTCGACATAATCTCTTCGGCCTCGCGTCAAATAAAAACGCCGATAGCCGCCTACAGCGTCAGCGGCGAGTACGCGATGATTAAAGCGGCGGCGTCTTCAGGATTTATAGACGAGTGCAAAGCCATGTGCGAAAGCGCCGTCTCAGTCTTCCGCGCCGGTGCGGGGATACTGATCACATACTTCGCCAAAGAATTGGCGGGGGCGATTAGACGGGGGGATGTCGGGTGACGAACAAATCAGAATCATTATTCAAAAGGGCTGTTAAAGTCATCCCCGGCGGAGTAAACAGCCCCGTGCGCGCCTTTAAAGCCGTCGGCGGGAACCCGTTGTTTATCCATAGAGCCGACGGTTCCAAAATCTACGACGTTGACGGCAACGGGTACATCGACTACGTCTGCTCTTGGGGCCCTATGATTCTCGGTCATAACAACGCCGCCGTCCGCGAAGCCGTGACGGAAGCCGCTAAAAACGGAATGAGCTTCGGCGCGCCTACGGAGGCCGAGGTGAAATTGGCGGAAAAAATCGTATCGTTCGTACCGGGCGTCGAGACGGTGAGGATGGTGAACTCCGGCACGGAAGCGGTGATGAGCGCTCTGCGCCTCGCCCGCGCCTTCACGGGGCGGAGGAAGGTGATAAAGTTCGATGGCTGCTACCACGGACACGCCGACGCCGTGCTTGTCAAAGCCGGCTCCGGGGCGCTCACATTGGGCGAACCGGACAGCCCGGGCGTGCCGGAAAATACCGCCGGGGATACGTGCGTCGCCTCGTATAACGATCTGGACGGAGTTGAGGAACTGCTGAAGAAAAACGCCGCCGCCTGCGTCATCGTGGAACCGGTCGCGGCGAACATGGGAGTGGTTTTGCCGAAGGACGGATTTCTGAGCGGGCTGAAAGAGCTGTGCCGCGCCCACGGCGCGCTGCTGGTCTTCGACGAGGCGATCACCGGCTTCCGTCTCGCCAAGGGCGGCGCTCAGGAGCGCTACGGCGTTACCGCCGATTTGACCGTCTACGGCAAAATCATCGGCGGCGGGCTGCCGGTCGGGGCCTACGGCGGCAGGAGAGAGATCATGGAAATTGTGGCCCCCGGCGGCCCCGTCTATCAGGCCGGGACGCTCTCCGGCAACCCCATAGCGACGGCGGCCGGGCTCGCGGCGCTTACCGCCCTCGAAAACAGGGACATATACGGTCATATAGACAAGATGGGTGAAAAGCTGGCCGCCGGGCTCTCCGACATAGCGCGGAAATCGGGGATTAAAGCGTGCGTGAACCGGGCGGGCTCGCTCGTCTGCCTCTTTTTCGGAATCGAGAGCGCCGAAGACTGCAAGTCCGCTAAAAAAGCCGACACGGAGCGTTACGCCGGATATTTCCGAGGAATGCTGGACGGCGGCGTTTACCTCGCGCCGTCGCAGTTCGAGGCGATGTTCGTATCGAACGCGCATACGGAGGGGGATATCGACGAGACGTTGGATAGGGCGGAGCGGGCGGTGAAAGTCAAAGTCAAATAATAAAAATCAAAATCAACTAAGGGGGGAAGTCTCCCCCTCGCTACATAAAAAACGGGCTTTGCCCGTTTTTTATTCCGCTACCCTCTCGTACGGGGCTCTGCCCCGTAACGCCCCGTTACATTATAGCCCCCTCCAAGCCTCCCCCGCTTCGCGGGTGAGGATGTCACGTCAACACCAAAGTCAAAAGATACGTCAAAAGAAAAGTCAAAGTATGCGTGTCATAATGTATATTTATAGATAAATGTTTACAGGACTGATAGAGACTACGGGCGTTATCGCCAATGTTCGTTTGCACGGGGGGGCCGCCGAGTTGTGCGTTAAGCCTGACGCGGCGGATTTCGCCGCGGAGATCGGCGCGTCCGTGGCTGTGGACGGGGTCTGTCTGACGCTTGAAAAGGCGGACGGCGCGGGGCGGCTCTTCTTCACCGCCGTGGCTGAGACGCTCGGGCGCACGGCCATAGGCAAAGCCTTGTTCGGCCGCCGGGTCAACTTGGAGCGGGCGATGCGGGCCGACGGCCGCTTCGACGGCCACATAGTCTTAGGCCACGTAGACGCCGTAGGCCGTATCGCCTGCGACGAAAAGGCCGGCGTAAGCGT
>Ga0268262_10003225_pt1 | contig 17868 bp, 18 predicted proteins | sample TergutNc150P3_FD_190354 | JGI IMG/M metagenome (GOLD analysis project Ga0268262, IMG submission 190354) | Nasutitermes corniger P3 segment gut microbial community from laboratory colony in Florida, USA - Nc150 P3 (SPAdes) (version 2) | ecosystem: Host-associated > Arthropoda: Insects >...
AAAATACTGTGGAACAAAGACGGCGTTCCCGTTCCAGTCGTTTATCAAAGTTCGCTTTTGCGGGACGCTCGCGAAAACCTTTTGGGCGCGGTTGAAATTTTTAGCGACGTTTCTAAAATAAAGCAGTTGGAAAGCGAAAACCAGCAAAACCGCGTTCTTGCGGCGCTTGGGGAAATGGCGGCGACTTTGGCTCACGAAATAAAAAACCCGCTCGGCGCGATGGGAACATGGGCACGGCTTTTAGACAAAAGTTTTGAAACGGACGACAAGCGCAAACAAACGCTCGGAAAGATAATCGACGCGCTTTCTCGCCTGAACAAAATCGTTTCGAGTATGCTTATTTTCGGGCGGCAAAGTAAGCCGCAGATGCAAACGGCGGACATAAAACCATTCCTTTCGGAATTTGTGGACGGAATGGAAATCGAAGTGGTTTTCGGTTCGGGAACGCAGATTCAAGTAATAAAAGAGTGGAACGACTCTCCTCTTGTCGCGCAGTTCGACCCCGAAAAACTGCGGCAGGTTCTGCTTAATTTGGCGCTAAACGCGGTTCAGGCGATGGGAGAAACCGGAACGCTAACGGTGGAGTGCAGACAATCTAAAAGAAACGATTCCAATTACGTAATAATTTCGGTAAAAGATACCGGTCCCGGTATTCCCGCCGGCGAACTTGAAAAAATTTTCGCTCCGTTCCACACGACGAAAGAAGACGGCACGGGTCTCGGTTTGGCGATAGTAAAGAAACTTATAGAGTTCCACAACGGCGTTATCGACGTAGAAAGCGAAGTTGGGCGGGGAACGGTTTTCCACGTCTTTCTGCCTTTGAAGTAGAATTTTACCGCTATAAATTTTGAACTGTTTTAATCATTATACAATAATTTAAGGTTCAATCCTAGTTAAGCACAAGGAAATACTTTCTTTTTATTTAGTCGCTCCTTAAAAACCCCTTATTACGTTGCGAGACGCAGTAAATATTGCTGGAAAAATGTTTGCGAAATAAATTGCAAAAAGTGTTTTTTTTATTGGGAATTATATACAATCTTCACCATGCATCTGCTAATTCCGCTCTATAAGCCGATTTTGACTTGAGTTATTGCCTTATTCTTCTTCAAGCGGATAATTAGACCTCTTGCGAAATCAGCTATTATTTTCATAATTGCATACCCCCGCTATCAAATTAAATTTTAACTTAAACCTTTTTCTTCTGTTTCTGTATTTCTCAGATATTATCTTAAATCTTTTGATAAAACCTATAGCGTGTTCGTTTTTTACACGCTCACTTGATATTTGTCGATTATGCTCTTTTTCTGCCGCAGTCAAAGGGTTCTTCTTCGTTTGCTTTTTAGGTAATTCGCTGTTTGGGTGAATTTTGGATATGCCCTGATAACCCGTATCCGTAACGATTTTTATATCAGGTAAAATACGAACTTTTGATTCCTTAAAAACTCTGAAACCATGCCGCTTACCGTTGGAAAAAGATGTGCAAATAATTTCTCTGTTCGGCTTGTTTACTACAACCTGCGCCTTTATTGTGTGCCTTTTCTTCTTGCCGCTGTAATATTGCCGCTGTTTTTTTTGGGGACGTTCAATGTGTGTCTCGGTGGCGTCGATATAAACAACTTCATACTCTATATTCGACGAAAGCAACGCTTTCTTGCCGGGCAAACTGAACGCGCCATCTTTAATAAGAGTATCTTATACCCACTTGATTGTTCGGTAGATATTACTTTCTGCAACACCATAACTTGCCGCAATATGACTAAACGTGCGATATTCTCGAAGATATTCCAGTGTTGCCAAAAGTTTATCTTCAATACTAAGTGTTGATTTGCGACCGCTCCTCCTTACATTCTTTGCGTGTTCTTTTAAGTATTTGACACTTAATATTTCTGCCGCTTTATTGAATGTATCCCTCTTCAAACCTATAATCCGACGGAATTGAACGTCGGAATAATTTTTTATGTTTTTATATTTCATAACGCAGAAAATAATATTGTTGAGAAAAAAATAAGCAAGAAAAATCATAAATGATTAAAAAAATGTTGATTTCGCAAGAGGTCTATTTTCATAAAAATTTTAAAAATTGGCAAAAATGATTATGTTATTTATTATTTTGTAAAGAGAAATGGAGATCCTGTGAAAAACTTTTTGCAAAAATTTAAGGAAGAATTTATTAATTCTTTCAATAATATAGGGGAAAAACCAATTCTCTATGTCGGCGAAACGTGTGCTGTCATATCATGGATTTTTATATTTGTTGTAATCGGTTTAACAATCTGCGCAATTTATGGATTAACAAAGCCACATATTACAAAAATATATAAGCACGCTTATGTCCTGACAAAAATAGATGAGAATGACGTGTACACTAAAAGAGAAGAACGATATATAGCATATTTATTAGAAAAACAAAAAATTATTCCGATTTCTGCTGTCTATAAAGATACGTTGGATTATTATGATTCTTTAATTACTGTTTTAGTAGCAATGCTCGGTATTTTTGCTTTTGTGTCTTGGTTTTCTTTACGTAGTAAGATAAGTGGAGAAATGCCAAAAGTAATTCAAGAACAGATAGATTCAAATTGGTTTTCAGGATTTCTTGAAAATAAAATTGCCGGATTTATAACGCAAGAGAAAATTATAGAACTTATTGCAGAAACTATAGAAGTAAATAATCTTACTACAAGCGAGGAGCAAATAAGACAATTTATAACGCAGGAATATGAATTGAAATCCGACAAAATTAAAGACGACGTGTTAAAATCGTTAGAGCCTTTGAATGTCTCCCCTTCAAAAATTCAAAAAAGAGGGAAGTAATGGCAACAAATTTATCAAATTGGCAAAACTTTTTAAATAGAGGGACTGATGCATCTAATGTGGGTAGTGCCTCAGTTCAGCAACAACCGCAAAATATAAAAAACGTTGATGACATTTGGGAAGAGGCATTAAGATTTAAGTTAAATAGAGACCCGTTAGATATTAGAGGGGTTGTTGAAAAAATTTTTAAATTAAAATTGCAAGAACAAGACCTTAAAAAAGATGCGTCTGGGTTCCTTGAACAAATAAACGATACTTGGTGCATTATTGTGAATAAATACGAAAGCGAAACGCGTAAACGATTTACAATAGCACATGAACTTGGACATTATGTTTGTCATCGCAATGAATATAACAGTATAAATCAATACGACCAAATCTTTTTCAGAGACGAGAATACAAACCCTATGGAACAGGAAGCCAATGATTTTGCAGCAAAGTTATTGATGCCTGAGCATATTTTTTATAAATACATAAGGGAAGGGCATAACACAATAAATCTGTTAGCCGAAAAATTCAACTTATCCACTTCTGCCGTGAAATATCGTGCTTATAAACTCGGTCTAATTTCGGAGTATGCCTAAAATGCAAAAAAGATACTACTATTTTCCTATATTAAAAACAAGAACTTCAGAGGTCAATGCTTACGAAGCTTTGGATTTTTCAGTGAAATCAGAAATTTTGCCAATTATTGAAATGACCGGAGAATTGGGTTATACATACTCTTCCAAGTGCAAAGATGAAAAAATGCGTGGGAAACGCCGCCCAGGAGACATAAATAAAAAGGTTCAAAAAATATTGAATTTCATGGAAAACAGAAGATTTGTTTTGGATATAACTGACGATGAAGCATTAAAATATGACGGATTGAGTAATAGAAATGGTGGATTATTAGATCCTGCTGATGGCTATCGGGCATGGTGTAATTTTTTACGGCAAAATACTACTTTCAAAAAACAAGTTATTCCGACTATTCAGTTTGATACTACGTATATGTCCGAAGTAGAAAAACAGATAGAAGAATTGGATAAGGAATTTGATTATTTAGCAATAAAATTACCTGCTCATACTAATTCAACTGATTCATTAGAACCTAACCCTATTCCACAAATTATAGATTATGTATATGCAAAACTGAGTAATAATAATGCAAAACTTTTGATTATATTGGACTATGCGTATGTTAGTGATTTTGACGAAAAGACTGTTCAATACGGATTGTCCAACATTGATACCGCAAAACTTAAAGCTTTGATCGTAGTTTCTTCAAGTTTTCCTGCATCTGTTAGGAATGCAGGAAAACCACCATTACCAATACATGAAAATGACATTTCTGATGTTGCAATAAATACGCTTCAAAAAAACAATGTATTTCACGGTGACTATTCGTCAATCCATCCGATACGTTATGAGATGGGAGGCGGTGGCTGGATTCCTAGAATTGACTATATCATTAGAGATAGTACCGGACGTGCAATAAAATATGCCTATTTTCGTGGAAACAAGGCGAATACAAGCTCTGAATACACTGGTTTAGCACAACAAGTTATTGCTGCACCAAATTATGTCCCGATAACTAAATTATCGGTAATAGGTGATCAACGCATAGCGGCAAAAGCAAGAAACGGCGCAGAAGGTAAATCGCCATCATATTGGATCACCGTACGTTCAAACATTTATATGACTACACAATATCTATATTTGAAAGCGCATGGGCTTTTTTTATCCTTGTAATGGTATGTATATCTTCAATAGTTGTATAATTTCCCCTGTCTTTTAGAAATAATTTATAGGAGTCAGAATAACGCGATTTTAATGACTCTATAATCTGCTTTTGAATGGTCTTGACAGAACAATTTTTTGTAACATAATTACGCAAAATTTCTATGTCTGCACCTTTCTTTGCTGGAGCAAGTTTTTCTAAATCTTTACGCCATAGCATAGTTATTAAATCTAATTTACTTAATGATGCTTTAGAAATAGCTTGGCGTTTTTCTCTGAATTTGTAATCCTTTCCTATAATTATAAGACCTATATTTTTATTTATTGTGTCTAGTTTGGGATTACCAATAAATTTCTCATCCAATACTAAATAAACCATATTAAATACTTTTATATAATCAGAAAGTTGTTCCGATAATGTATTCAAGTTATCTCTTTCACCTTTTATCTCAAATCCGATAACCTGCCCATTATAAATGGCAATTAAATCTGCCCAACGGTTTGCCCGCAAGAATGGTACTTCATTTACAATTAAATCATATTTCTTTTGGAAATCATTAAGTAGAAAATCTATAAATTCTGCTTTTATACAGTCTGCTTCTCCAATATTTGCGTTTTTTGTTCTCATTTTTCTCCTTTTAAATGGACAAAAATACCATCTGCCACAAAACAAAAAAAACGACATAAAGAATCATCTTGTCAAGAAACTTCTAATGTTTCTTACTACTTATAATTTTTATTATGCTTTCTGGCATTTCATCTTCAAGTTTTTCGTTGAATATTTTTTTATCATAAAAAGATTTTGTAGTAATGTTTCCATTAGCATCAACTTTCCAAATACCTATAACGACAGGTTTGTCGAAAAGATTGTAGGATTTGTTAAAGTATTCTTCATACGCTCCCTGCAACGTTTTTGTTTTTTCGGGGTCAATATCATGCTCGGATTTAACTTCTATGTATAAGAAAAAATCGTTATTAAACTTTATAATAAAATCAAAATAACTATGTCTAATGTTATTGTATTTATCAAGATAAGCGCCGTTCACATTGCTTGACGTAAAATTCTTGCACCAAACTTTTACGCAACGTTCTTTTATTGCAATTTTTTGTAATTTTTCAAATAAAAAGAACTCAGGACTACTTGTGTTTTGACCAATCGGTTGCTTATCTTCAGCATTCCCGTATTTTGTTTCAAAAAGATATTGTGGAGAATAGATTGTCGCTAAGTTGTTCTCATTACTATATAACTCGACACAAGTCGGCGGTATATAAGGTAAAAGTTTAACTTCATATTTCGGCTTATGTTGTCTATTTTTATTTATCAAATTTCTTATATCGGTAATATGGTTTTCAATTAAAATAAAATAGAAAAATTCTTTAATTAGCGGTACGTCTTTATATAATTCTTTATTTTTCAAGTTGTATTTCCAGAATGTATCAAATAAATCCCTGCAACATTCAAATACATATTGGTTTGATTCTACTCGTCTTAATATTTCTTTAATGAAGATATAAACATTATAGTATTTTGAAATATGTGCGCCGCTTGTTGCAGATTGATACGTTTTTTTATAAAAAACACCTCTGTTATCTGTATCAATAAAATGTTTGATTTCTTGCACGAAGTTTTTATCGTCTGCCAGATACCCGTTAATATCTGTTTTAAGCCCATCTTCCGCAACTTTCTTTGAACAATCTTTTTCGTTAGTAATTTCAATAGACATAAATTCTTCTTTTATAAATTCTTCCTTTATTTTTGCGCTAAACACAAACACGTCCTTTTCGACGGGTGCATTTGAATATATATAATATTTATCGGTTATTTCATTCTTTTCAAGTTTAGGATAACAGTTTCTTTTAATTCTACCGACCGTTTGCAAATTAAAATTTTGAGAACAAACATTACGAAGTTGTAGCAACATACATGCTCTTGGTATATCCCAACCAGTCGCCGGTCCAATTTTAAAAATTATCGCGTCAATATCGCTGTCTTTGTCAGTGATTTCCGCAAGAGTAAATTTATCTTTAAAAATTCTATCGCTGTCTTTGTCTCCGTCGCCAAAATACTGAACCCAACTTATTGCGTTGTTTGTAAGTTCTTTTTTTATTTTCTTAAGTGTTTCAAGAAACAAATTGCTTTTTTCTTTATCGGTTGACGAATTATTGTCCACTTGGATAAGCAAAGCGGGGCGAATATAAATTCCACTGCTTTCTAAACTTTTGTAATCTTTTTTAACTTCTTTAAACGTTTTAATTGCATTCGCAAGCATATCATCATCTGTCATCGCGCCGTTAAGCAAAGTTTTAGGGGTTGTTTTCAGTAAATATTTGTTTTCGTTATTTGAACTGTCGTTAAGTTCCTCTTCTTTTAATATAACTCGTTTTATAGTTGTATCTTTATAATCAGGGGTCGCCGTCATTTTAAGTATATATAAAGCCGCTTCCTGCATAAGATTTTCAAAATTTTTACTCTCTTCGTCGGTTGCCAATTTATCGCCGATATGCGCCTCGTCCCGAATATATATAAGTTTATAATTTTGTTCTTTTATAATTTCGGCAAAATCGTCAATAATATGAAAAGTAGATAAAATACGTCCTTTGCCAAAACTGCTTTTGCCAAAAATAAAAACTTTGTTCTGCTCAGGTAGAATTTTAGGGATATATTCGCTTTTGTCGGTTTTGTTATCGCTTGGGCTTTTAACATATTCGACAAGAAAATTTGAAAAACCGAGGTTAGTTTTATACTGGTTTATTTTTTGCTCAAAAAATAACGGCAACGAGGAAGAAGACGGCGTTGCAATAACAAATACAAATTTGTCGTTTGGGTTTTGCTCTATTAATTCTGAAATAAAAGCCGTAGCCATTAGCGTTTTACCGCTGCCGGTCGGGGCTTTGAAATCAACCTTAACCTGTCGCAGTGGGGTGTATAACGATATTAATTCAGCTACTTTACCCAGTTGAATTTTTGTAAGTTCCATATTTACTTTTCGCTTTTTTGTGGATTTAATGAAGCAAGTTGCGTGTATATGTCAAGGTCATCTTTTGTTTTATATTTTTCATTTAATTTCTTAAAATCTTTCTCTGCTTCCACTTTAATTTTTTCTGCTTTTTCAATATCTGCTATCGTTAAATTCTCAGTTTTAATATCAAACACGCGAACGACGTTGTTTGTAAGCGATTTTTTATCTTTACTGTATTCCCATTCAATTTTTTCGCCTTTACTCCCTTTGCCATTTATGACACGATAAAGTCGCTCTCTTGTAATATCTGTCGCAATATTATTTTCATTATTTGTCACCAAAATAAATTTTAATGCAACTTTATTTTCATCATTGAGTTCCATAACTGCTTGCCCCGTTGTCCCGGAACCTGCGAAAAAATCCAGAATTATTGCATCATTTTTGTCAAATAGAGATAAAAGCATTTTAACATATCCTACGTTTTTAGGCATTTTGAATACCTTCCGCAAATCAAATCTGCCGCAAATAAATCCCGCACTCTCCGTTTTAATGTCAAAGGCATCTTTTATTTCTTTTGCAATAATCATACTCTTTAATTGCTTAAACGCGCTTCTGTCTTTGTCGTAAATAGTGTTTTCATTAAAAATCAAATTGTTATTTTCAAATAACTCTTCAAATTTACTTTGCGTGTATGTATTTTCTATTAGTTCATCATAATCGTTTATCGATTGATAAACTTTGTAACCTTGACTTAATAATTCCGTGTTATATTTTCTTTTCTCATTTTTTTCAATTTTTAATAATTTTGCGTCCTCTTTGAAATATACTGTATAATTTTTATCGCTATCCGCAATTAGAACGACCTTGTTTGAGCAGTTGCCGACCAAAACTCTTTGTCCGACAGAGTATTTGCCGTTTTCGTCTGTCAACCAATCATCATCTTTTTTGGGAACAATATTTTTGAACTTATCACAACGATTTTTATTTCTCGCATAAATAAGAACGTATTCGTAACTTGCAGAAATATATCTTCCGTTTTTTCTCCCTTTCGGATTTATTTCAACTGCTAAATTATCAATAAAATTTTCCTCTCCGAAAATCTCATCACACAAAACTTTTAGATATGCTTGCATATTATCGTCAATCGAAATAAATATTACGCCTTTGTCGGAAAGTAATTTCTTTGCAAGTTTAAGGCGTTCATTCATCATATTAAGCCAGCCGTCTCTAGTAAATTTATCTCGGTATATAAACTTTTTTGCCTCAACCTCATCTTTATAATTGTTACCTTCTTCTTTGCTTTTTTCCGTATTATAAGGGGGATCAATATAAATAACGTCTATCAAACCTTTACCTTGGCTATCAACGTAAGTTACTAAAAGATTTTTCAATGCGTCATAATTTTCGCCGATTATAAGTTTATGTTCAATCGCGTTTGTTGCACTGGGAGAGTTTATGAAAAGTTTTTCATTTTCTTTGACGACCGCGACAGCTTGATGGTTTACTTCAGGCGCTTCGTCAAAAGTAAAACCTATTTTTACACGTTGGCTAATCAACCCCCAAACAGCGTCCAAATCTTTTTCGTCTGCGGCTTCAATAATCTTTTTGGCAATTGCCTTTTGTTCGGCGTTAAAACTTTCTTTTGCGATTTTATCAATTTTCGCGAGGTAAAAATCTTTTTGGCTCACTATTCATTCCTTTTATTTTCAATATGGCAAACACATATAAAATACATTATTTTTTCTAACATCGCTTAAATAATTGTATTCTAAATCAAATTTATTTTACAATATAGCAAAATACAAAAATGATTTCTCTTGACTTAAAATTCTCTCAAAATCAATTTCAAAAAAGCAATATTACGGCAGTTAATTATTTCCCCCGCCTTTATAGTGAAACTTAAAATTTATAAGGAGTAACTATGGAAAAGAAATCCACTTACAAGCCGAACACGGCAATCAGTATTTACGAATTATTTCAAATCTTCCCGAATGAAGAAGTCGCAAGAAAGTATTTGGAAGAAGAAAGATGGAAAGGTATCCCTACCTGTCCACACTGTAAATCTCAAAAGACCGGAACGCCGCGTGGCAACAAAGGATACCACAATGGATATTATCGCTGTAAAGATTGCAGAAAAGAGTTCTGCGTAAAAACAAGTACCATATTCGCCTGTTCAAATATTCCTTTAAACAAATGGTTTGTCGCTTTCTATTATATGGTAACCGCCCGTAAAGGCATATCGACATTACAACTGTCTAAGGAACTCGGTATTACTCAAAAATCGGCATGGCTGCTTGAAATGAAAATACGCTATGCTATGAGTTCTGACAAATACAAATATCTTCTTGAAAACGACGTAGAAATTGACGAGACCTATTTTGGCGGTAAAGAAGGAAACAAACATTCCAAAAAGAAATTGAAACAGGGCAGAGGCAGTGTCGGGAAAACGCCCGTGTTCGGTGCGGTACAACGCAACGGCAACGCTTTTGCTTTTGTTATGCCGGAAGTAAAAAAGAGAATAATACAAACCGTATTGCCGTTTATAGTTAAACAGGGTTCTACGATACACACAGACGAAGGCACTCATTATAAAGGAATAGAAGATTTGGGTTATAAACGTAAATCCGTAAATCATAGCGCCAAATTGTTTGTTAAAGGGGACTCATATACGAACACGATAGAAGGAGTATGGGCTTTGATGAAAAGAGGATATTACGGAACTTTCCACTGGTTTTCTAAAAAGCATACGCAGAGTTATGTTAATGAATTTATCTTTCGCTGGAATAGTGGAAACTGCAAGTATAAAACTATGGACAGAATAGACAGTTTACTTGCCGGATGCTGGGATATGATTATGCCGTATAAATTATTGATAATGAGTTAACGGTACTGTTTCTTTTTGTTTGCTGTTCTTTGAAACAGGGAATTAATTTTTCATTTTCTTCGTATCGGATTGTTGTTCAAAAATTCAATATTTGTGTTAAAGTGAAGACACGTTGAAAAGATTGATTTATTGAAGTGAATTATTATAGCGTGGCGGGGAGGTGTCGTTTTTTTTTTATCGGTTTGGTGAAGATTGTATATAATTCCCATAGTTTTTTTACTATATTCCTTCTACTATATTTAGGAGATGAACAAAATTAACTACACATCCAATTATTTTGAAATATGTATATAAGTCCCCAAGAATATGGGATACGCGGATTTAGATGACGCAACAATTTCGCAATTTACTCCTGCTTTCACAAGAGCAGGAGAGTTACTATTCGGTAAGGATAACAAAGTTACCTTAACTGAGAATACCTCATGCCCGAAAACGATAAACAAATTTAAGGAAATAATCCGAACATTACCAAGAAACGTTGGAAATTACGCATTCTCAAACTTACAGAAACAACTAAAAGCAAGCAACAACGACAAAGCAATGAGTTCGTACATCCAACCACTTACTGTAAAGTTAGACGATACCAATACCAGCAATGAAGAAATCGTCGGATTTGTTCGCGAGTGGTTAGGTGTTGACATTGACACTACGGCATGGAAACCATTCCAAACCCAACTAAACGATGAACGACAATTAAAAAATAGAGAATATTGACCGTTTCTTTGGTTTAGGAACACCAGCCATCAATCTCTCAAGGTCTTCGGGTGTTGTCCTAGAAATACGAGTATCCGTCACTATTAAATCAGTATTACACACTATATCATCAAACGAAAAGTCACGTCTCCGCTTGAATTTTCTATTCAATGCGTACCGGTATTGAATACTTGTACTATCGAACCCAACATACATCGTAATGACATCTTCGTGTCGATGATAGAACGGCTCATACGAAATCTCATTGAACGGTCTATCAGGAAACAATTCTGTGTACTTTTCGGTTGCTTGTTTTATAACGAAGTCCTTGACGCTTACAAGGAAATCAAAATAATACTGACTGTAAAACACAGGACATTCTATACGATGACTGCGCGTCACCCCATCAACTGTTCGGTATTCAATATACCGTTTGTGAAATATGTGCTTCATTGTCCAATTTCGTGAAAAATACCACGAGTCAAACCACAACCCATATAACCACACCATAATAGATCTAACAACCTCGTTCTGTGACATAACGATACTCCTGTTTTAGTGTTTCCTAATATACTATATGCCTGAAATAATTAACTACGCTCATCGGATCATTATCGCCAGTAATGGTCATACTTCTTTTCCGTGCTTATCATACGGAAACTTTTCAGGTTTAGGCTTGACAAACGGAGCCGCTTTGGTTCGATATTTTGTCATGTCTAACCGAGTGTTTTGTTGAATAATCTTTCGATAGTTGTTTTTGTTGTTCATGCTTTGCTCTCTGTTTTCTTTTTCCAAAATTTCTCATCTTCCGGCGCTTTGAAATTATAGACCGGCTTTATCACGCTCAGAACATCAACCGTTCCTTTTATATTTTCTATAATCTCGTCTATCGGTTTGTAAGCCATCGGCGCTTCGCTTATAGTGCTTTCGTCGACAGAAGTTGACCAAACGTCTTTCATTGTCTCTTTGAAATCTTCAAGTTTCAACACCTTCTCCGCTTGAGTTCGACTTAATATTCTTCCCGCTCCATGTGGCGCCGAATAATTCCAGTCAGAATTTCCTTTACCAATAACGATTAAACTTCCGTCTCTCATATTTATGGGAATGACAGCCATTTCTTTATCCTCGGCGGATATAGCACCTTTTCGCACTATCATATTCTGTGTGTCGATGTAATTATGAACGGTATCTATGTACATGTCATCAGGCTTAGGAAATCTCATACCGATACTTATTATGTTAAATATCGTTTCTCTGTTCAGTTTCGCAAATTTCTGAACTAGGCCCATATCATGAATGTAATCGTCAAACCACTCACCGGTTAAATATTTAGAATCCTGAATTTCTTTATTCCTTTCCGCTTTTATCCTGTTAAGTTCCGCATGGATGTCTTTGACGCTTCCGTCCGCTTTCAACTGTTCAATCAGTTCTCTGTTTACTTTACGGTCTGTCATCTTATGGATTTTGTTGGAATAGTAATCTTCAATTTCCAGACCGAGATGTCTCGACCCCGTATGAATAACTATCCAGAAATAATCGGTTTCTTCGTTCACCTCAATGAAATGATTACCACCACCGAGAGAACCGATAGATTTGGCGGCGTTGAATTTGTCGATTGACGGACAGCGTATTTCTTTAAGGTTTATGCCTTCGGCTTTCTTATGCGGGCGACGATGTGTGTCACGCCCATAAGGAACGCAGTCTCTAATACACTTATCCAATTTTTCAAAGTCGATTTCGGGGACATCTTTTTTTGGAAATCTTACCGCTAACATCCCACACCCAATATCCACGCCAACGAAACTCGGAATTACTTTATCGGTCAATGTCTGAGTAAAACCTATGCAGATTCCCTTGCCCATATGACAGTCAGGCATTATGCGTATTTTGGAATCTTTAAAGCATTCCATATCACAAACGTCCCGCACTTGCTGGACGCATTGTTCTTCAATGTTATCGGTGAAAACTTTCGCCGTGTTGTACTGTCCTTTAATTTCTCTCACTGTGTCCTCCATTTTCATTCTGAACTAATTTAAGTGTCGGTCATCTGACGCGCATCTATCGTACTATATGTCTAAAATAATTAACTGCGGTTATGTATAAGTCCGGAAGAACCATTACTTCACCAGGTCATCACGGATAGTACGTAGGTACGTCGTATTGTCTATGAATCAATGCGTTCGGGTTTTTTAATTCCAAAGTTGGCGTTAGTCCGTGTTTTCGAGCGCAGGTTTCGCAATAGACAAAATTGTTAGTTGCCTGATTTGCGGAGGTCATTACCAAACTCCCACATGAAGAACAAGTCACGGCGTTGGAATTGTTGTAATATGCAGTATTCTGGGATGTGTTTGAAATCATTATCGTTTCCTCTATGCCGTTAATATACTATTTGCCGCCGTTAAATAACCAAAAAAATTAATATTTAATCGGTTTTCCTTCTACAAGTTCTTTCACCCGTTGTAATATCCTCGTTTTTACCGCCATCGGATAACTCTCAAAATCAAACAGATACGGGTGTATTTCGTGGGGGAGTCGACGAAAATAAGTATACCGCTTACTTGCCGATTCTTCCTCTAACTTAATATCTTTGTCTCTACTCATTCTGTCTCCGTTTCAGGACACCGCAAAAATACGTTCTTGTTATCGAAACGCTCACAAACATCAGTGTCTAGCGTAATCCATTCACTTGTCATCCGACAATCGCCTTCATGATTTCTATGTGAACATTCATCACAAATGTATCTCACCATATCCATTCAATCCACTCCGTTACTCAAAACATATCGATAGTATTTAGCAGATTTGAAAAACTCAACTCACCATATCTATTCAATCCGCTCCGGCTTGGATCGGCTTACTCTTTCCAATACCGACGTATCATAGTTCATGAACGCGGTTATAAGATAGGTTTCGACGAACTGCGATACGGTATTGGCTACTTTGTACTTCAAGTGCCAATAACCTTTGCCGCTCTTTACAGAATGTCCATCGCCATTAAAATCAATAACATCTTTTTTTGCCTGCGGGTCATTTTTGTAATCATCTTGTAAGCCAATTAAATGCGCAAATTCTGTCGCGTCTCTATGTCCTTGCAATTTTACGAAACTTGCCTTTTCGTGCGTCATTGCTCTCTTTTTTCTTTCCATTTTACTTCCCTATAATCAAAAGTTCGTGAGATTTCTTTACATTACCATTGTCATAATCCCGTTCTTGCCTGTTTTTCCCGATTCTTGTTTCTCCTTGTCCCAGAGTATATTGCCAAGCCACTTCAATTATATTAAAATCTTTGTAGGTTTCCCGAACCCAAGTGCAGTCGTTATACGACAAAATAAAACCGCCTCTATGCTTTTGTAGCAAACCGGCCAAAACATCGTGCCTAAATCCGTTATGATGAACTGGGAAATTTCGCATTGGATATATTCCTCTGAACATTTTGCTGTCTCCTTCCAAAAAATACGGCGGGTCGAGATACAAAAAGTCCCCGTTATGCTTTGGTATTGATGTTTCAAACGACTCGCAGAAAACTTTTAGGTTTGGAACATTAAAACTCCTAACTTTTTCCAACATTCTTTTATACCGCTTTTTTTCTGTGTAAATACTGGACATCCATCCCAAAAAACCGGGTCCATAACTTAAATTATGGTTAAAGTAATACATTGTCGCCAAATCCAAATCCGTGTATTCGTTTTCAAGCAAACCGTTTTTCTTATTCCATATCTTCTTTATTTTATTCTTAACATTTTCGTATTCTTCTTTTGTGTTTTCCAAGTTAGATAGGTTTTCGTATAATTTGTTGGAATCTTTAATCTGCACTTGCCAATACTTAACTAACAATTCAAAAATATCGTAAGCAACGACTTCTATTCCTAATTCTTTGGCGATAGCGATTTCCGTACTTCCGCCGCCGATAAACGGACTTACAACTCTATTTACGGTTTGGGGCAGATGTTCCAATATGCATCCTACCGCTAAAGATTTTCCTCCTGCATACCTTAACGGACTGAGCAAGTATCTTTTGTATTTGTTTTTTGATTTCAGTTTTGTCAAAAACAAGTCCTTTTTGGGTCGCAAGTCAATCGTACAAAACGGATAATTCGCCGTTTCGGTTTTTCCCGACGATATTGCGTTAAAAATTGTCGATTTACCGACGTTCGGTAAGCCGACTATTCCTGCTGATACGCTACTCATTTGTTTCCCGCTTTCTTATTGAATCTGAACATCATAGGCAAAGTAAGACATTACCATACTCCTTCTACTATATTTAGGAGATGAACAAAATTAACTACACATCCAGTTATTTTGAAACATGTATATAAGTCCCAACAAAATTAACTGCACACAGAATAGTACTTTCACAACAACGCTATCCAAAAAAAAAAGAAGAACCGGTCAATATTCTCGACCGGTTCTTCTATAGTAAGGCAAACCTTACTTACTATATCTACACCCAACCCAACAACGAATTGACAAATCCGGCCGCTTCATTGACGTGGTCGAATATTACCAAACGATAGTAGTTACCACTACCCAACAAGTTCGGAGTAATCGCATAGGTATTGACAACCCCTGCGTTCAAGTTCCAATTCTCGTAGTTCGTTCCGATATTCGTCACGTTCATCAAATACGGCGAATAGATTACGCCTGCTTCTCCGGTCGCTTTACCTTTATACGCTACAAGCGCATAGTTCGTATCGCGAGCAAACGGATCAACAAACACGTCAATCATACCGTTAAGGGTACCGACTTTCTTCACTTCTGCGCCCGACAACGCCAAGCCGTCGAATTTACCTTCGACTTTGGTGAAATACGGGGTTGCCTGTGACAGCAATGCGTAAATAGACGGAGACACGATAACTTTGTTAGCGGTGCTCATCAACGTCCGTTTTCCGACAGTTGCGGCAGCAAACAAAATCACGCCGGCAACTATAGACGTTACCTGACGCTGATCGCCGACAAACTCACCCAAATCAACGATACCGGCAGAACCGCCTTCGTTATCCACATCCAATGCGCAGGCCGCAGCCGCGCCCAACAGTTCACGGTCAATTTCCGTCAACGTTTCTTTGTGGAGAATGTTAATCATTTCCACCTGGATGTCAAGACCGTGCAATCCCTGTAACAGCATCGCGTCTTCCTGCGTAAACGACGCAGACAATTTACGAGTGTTACACTGAATCGAACGTTTATCAAGGATATACTTCAATTGGGGCATCAACTGTCCGGTTATTCCGGTACGTCCAAGCCCGCTGTTCCCAAGAAAACCGGCAGTCGCCGTTCCCGCAGGCAAATCACCCGTAGCATCCGGAGGAGTTTTACCGCTTGCAATATCCTGAGCCAACGCGCCCCAGTTACGGATTCTCCAAGATTCGGTATCGGCGAACTCCATACCTTTTCCGTGGTTTTGAAGTTCTTCGGTATCGTATTCCTTTCCGTCCGAACCCTGCCATTTCGTAATCTTACCTGTGACGGCGTCATAGATAGGAACAAACGAAACCCCTTGCGTCCCTTTATTACCGCTGGCGCCCGGAGCAGAAATACCCTCACCCGTTCCATCAGCAGTAGGAAGTCCGGTAGTTTTGTTGATACGTCCGGTTACATTTCCCAAGCCGCCGGAATATCCGCTATAAATATCAGATACTCTCCAATCGGCTTCCAACAAACCCTGTCTATACGCTTTCTGAACGTTTTCGTTGCTCATATCGAAACCGTCATAGATTACTCTGCGAGCAAACGCCATCCCATAAGGTCTGTCCAACGGAATCGTTTCGCAGATTTCGTTACCGATATGAGTCGGGCTGACACGTCTGTTCAACGCCAAAGCGATGGGAAACCATGATATGGAATTACCCTGCGCTCCCGACGTACCCGGTCCAAACGCCGTGCCACCTTTGCCGTCAACGTTCGCTACCAATCCGCCGCCCGTTGTGTTTACACCCGACGTAGCAAAAGCGCTATCGTTTTCTACAAGATTTATTCCTGTGAGGTTTATACCAGCTCTCATCAGGTTAGATATACCCTGTTCCGTAGCGTATCTTGCCGGCTCGTTCGAAATATTTTCGAGTTTCAACGCTGCTTTTTGTGCTTTACTTAACATTATGACCTCCTATATCAATTTCCGCAAGAGACCGACAGTGCTAGCAAATACTTGCTGCTTTGCAGGATCCTGTAATGAGGAGTTCATTGTTATCTTTGCAGCCGCGCTTCGTGCGCGGACCGCCGAGTTTTCCGTGACCCTCTTGTTGATGAAAGCGCGAATTTTTGCTCTGCTTGCCGCTTTATCGTCAGCCGAAGCAGACGCCGCCGAGTTTTCAGCGACACGAGGTTTTCCCGCAGATACGGACTGTTTCTTCGCACGGAATTGCGAAAGCGTACTGTTCGTTTTCTCCGTCGAAGCAGACGCCGCCGAGTTTTCAGCAACCGCACTGCCTCTGGGCGTTGTCAAGTACCGTTGTGCGTACTTTCTTCCAAGTTTGATTACTTGCGCATCCGACCAACTGTTGAGCGTCAACGACACTCTGTTAGCATTCGCCGGATGAACGGCAGCAACCAGCACACGACGCAAACTTGCAGCGTCATTCTCCCCAACTGCACGTTGCGGAGCTCTTCTCGCCGTATCCACATTACGATTGCTCGCTGGAATTGGTTTAAGCATAATGTATCCTTTCGTTAATTGTTTATGTGTTCACGACTTTTCGTCGTTCAGGAAGTATTTACTAACCCAACTATTAACTATGGACACCCAACTATTAACTATGGAACTTTGAAAATGAAGCAGGAACCTACATCTTGCCGGCA
>Ga0268262_10003226_pt1 | contig 17867 bp, 12 predicted proteins | sample TergutNc150P3_FD_190354 | JGI IMG/M metagenome (GOLD analysis project Ga0268262, IMG submission 190354) | Nasutitermes corniger P3 segment gut microbial community from laboratory colony in Florida, USA - Nc150 P3 (SPAdes) (version 2) | ecosystem: Host-associated > Arthropoda: Insects >...
CAACCTTCACGCCAAAATAAGAAAGTACGGTATTACAACGGCAAAGAATAGGGAGCAATGATATTATGAAAGAATTGACAGATCGTCAGAAACAGGTGCTATCATTTATCGCTAACTATATTAAAAAGAATTCATACCCTCCTACAATAAGAGAGATCGCGGATCATTTTGAGATTTCGGTAAAGGGGGCGCATGATCACATTACCGCTCTGCGTAAAAAAGGACATCTAAAACAGGCTGATAAAAGACCGCGTACAATGGGGTTGACCCATTCAAGACCGGAAGACGCGGATTTGGTGGAAGTCCCGTTACTTGGAACAGTCGCCGCGGGTGTTCCTCTTTTAGCGGAGGAAAATTTTGACGGAAATATTTTGATTCACCGTTCCATGTTGAAGAGAAACAAAAAATATTTTGCGCTTAAAGTAAAAGGCGATTCAATGATCGGCGCAGGTATTTTGGAAGGAGATACGGCAATTATCGAAAAACATAATATAGTTAATAACGGCGAGATTGCCGTAGTAGTCGTATTTGATAAAGATTCATCTGAAGAAGGCATAACATTAAAGAGGTTTTACAAGGAAAGCGCAAGAATTCGATTGGAAGCGGAAAATCCCGCGTACAAGCCGCGTTATTACACCCATGACATAAAAGTTTTGGGCAGATTATCTACGGTAATCAGATCATATTGATATGCCGGATACTTCACCTAACGCTTACATCTTTCTTGGTCCTGAGCTTGGAAAAAAGCAGGACGAAGTAGACTCAATAAAACAAAAATTACCGGATGCGGAAATAACGACATTTTACGCCGGTGAAACTCCCGTAAGCGCAATTGCCGATACAATTCAAAACAACAGTCTTTTTTCCGAAAAACTTCTGATAATTATTAAAAACGCGGAAGCAATCAAAAAAAAGGACGAGATTGAACTTCTTATTTCCTGCATAGATAACCTTGATCCCAACACGTCAATTATCATGCTCTCCGATGAAAAAAAACTTACCGCCGCCCTTGACGACGCGGTTCCGAAAAACAACCGTAAAATTTTTTACGAACTGTTTGAAAGAGAAAAAAACGAATGGCTAAAACAGTTTTTTAAACGCGAAGGTTTTAACATTGATAAAGACTCCATATCTGTAATTTTGGAAATGGTGGAAAATAATACTGAGGCTTTAAAGAGGGAATGTTCGCGCCTTGTGCATTTTTTACCTCGCGGCAAAGAGCGAGGGGAAAGCCAGGTAAGAGCGGAAGACGTTGAAAAGTGGCTTTCCCATAACAGGGAAGAATCCGCTTTTACGCTCTTTTCCCGGATAGCCTCAGGCGATTTATCAAAAGCGCTTGAATCGCTTTCCGTCATGTTAGCCGCAAAAGAGAGCGCGCAAAGTATTCTTGCGGGGCTAGCGTGGTGCTTTAGAAAACTCGGTGATTATTTGTCTCTGCTGGAAACAGGAGACGCCAACAACAGTTTTGAATTAAAAAAAATCGGGCTTTCGTCTCCCCAAGCAAAGGACGATTACGCCGCCGCCGCCCGCCGTTACAACGCTCAATCCGCGGAAGCCTGCTTAGCCCTGACAGCCGAATACGACAATTTACTGCGTTCCCCGGTCGGAGTAATGGAAAGAGTTTTAATGGATAGGTACATTTATAAAGTCATTTCTTGTTGAGGTAATCGTCTATATTTTTTATGGCTTCGTCAAAATCACTGTGCAGTAAAAATTCGGCTAAAGCGGTAAGTTGTTCTTCCACGGGCGCAGACCATTCTTTTGCTTTTAATTCCGTAAGCAAGTCTTTAGCGGCTTTTTTATTGTACTCGCCGCATGCCGCGCGTATTTCAATCAACTTCTCTTTTAATTGTGAATAATCGCCGAAACCGTCTTTTTTGATTTTTAACTCTTTTTCTTCAAATTTTTTGATAATTTTATATAGCGATTCAAGAAAAAACGGAAGTCTCTCTAAAATAAGTTTTATGTCGTTTTCGCGTCCGGCTTGTTCCAATATAAACGCTTCCGCCGACAGTTCTTTTTCTCCCACATTCGCAAGGGCGCTTTTCATGGCGTGAACATTGATTATAAACATGGGGAGGTCGTCTTCTCTTTTACATTTGTTTAAAAAGACAGCTTCCAATATGCTGACCGCCTTTTTCGCGTCGCGAATGAAGAATTCCAGCAACTGTGTATCAATAATATGCGGTTTTGTTCTTCCGGCAATTAATTCTTTTTGTTTGCGCGCGGTTTCAACAACTTCAAGCGGATATTTATCGCGTACCAATTTATTAAGCACCATATTCAACTGGCGGATATCGATCGGTTTGGATATAAATTCATCAAACCCGTTTTTTAAGAACATTTCCGCCTGTCCTGTAAGCGCATTTGCGGTTAACGCGACAATCGGTTTTGTATATCCCAATTCACGGATTATTTTTGTCGCTTCAATACCGTCCATTTTCGGCATCATGTGATCCATAAAAATAATGTCGTAGTCAAATTTATTTTTTATTTTATCAATAGCTTCATATCCGCTCATTGCCGTATCAATGGAAAGATCATAAGACGCCATTAATCCTCTTGCGACATAAAGATTTGTTTCCACATCGTCAACGATTAAAACGCGACCGTACGGCATATATTCGCGGTTAATCTGCAAGTTTCTTATTCTCTGTTCATTGACAAAGTTTAACTGCATCAGATTTTCCGCCATTACTCTGCCAATCGGGTCTGCATCAATAAATTTTTGCGGCAGGTGTACGGTAAAAACAGAACCTTCATTCGGCGCGCTTTTTATATCGATAGTTCCATTCATCAATCGTAATAAATTACGGGTAATATTCATTCCAAGCCCGGTTCCTTCAGTTCTACGGTTCGCTTCCATGTTAAACCGCGAATACTCGCTGCCTAATTTCTGCACCTGTTCCGCCGTCATGCCCTGCCCGGTGTCGCTGACACGGAAAACAATTATTACGCCTTCATCGTCTTTAGGCTCGGATGAAATACTAAGGCTTACCATGCCCTCATGCGTATACTTAAACGCGTTAGAAAGCAGATTGTTTAAAATTTGTTTGATGCGAAGTTCGTCGCCGAAAAGCAAAACTGGAATTTTCTCGTCTATTTCCAATTTAAATTCGATTGGCTTGCTTTCATAACGCATCATGTTTAATTGAACAGTGTCGTGAATAAGACTTGCAATATCATACTGAGCCGGAATTAATTCGAATTTTCCGGCTTCAATTTTTGAAAGGTCAAGAATGTCATTTATTATTCCAAGCAGAAGATCGGCGGAGTTGAAAATTCTTTCCAGCGCTTCCTTTGTATGTTTAGGAAGCGATTCGTCCTGAAGTTGAATTTCCGTAATACCCAAAATAGCGTTCATGGGAGTGCGGATTTCATGACTCATTTTTGCCAGAAATTCGCTCTTTGCCTTACTGCTTTCTTCCGCCGCTTCGGCTTTTCGCGTTTCAGCTATTATTTTCTTTTGTTCACGAAGATCCCTCATGTATTCCGTAACTGTAAATTCATTTTTATGTTTAACGCGAATGCAGATTACTTCCACGGGTATTTGCTCCCTGTTCATTTTTTGATGCGTCCATTCAAAACGGCTGTAGCCTTCCCTTAAGGCGTTGCCGACAAGTTCAATGCCTTTATCTTTTGACAAAATACCGTCGGGCTGATATTCGGGAGAAAGATAATAAAAATTTTCAATAAAATCCTGTTTATCCAGCATTTCAAACATTTTTACCGATTCCTGATTACAATCAATAAGTTTTAAGTCTTTGTCCCAAAAAATGACGCTAAAGGGAGCGGCGTCAAGCATTATCTGCGTGCGCTCGTCAGCTTCGTTCATTTTCATTAACTGGCTGTTGTGGTTTATGGCGGTGCACATCATTAATCCCGCCGATCTTAATATGTTGATTTCTTCATCTAAAAAACTGTGTTCGCATCTGCAGTCGTCTATGCTGAATAGACCCCAAAAATCGCCGTCCAGAAACATAGGAATAATTACAACGGACTTCATTTCGTAATAGTTTAAGAATTCCCGGTCTTCTTTTGACATTTCAGATAACGGACTGTTTATACAGCCGCCGTGCATAAATAATTCTTCCCAGTCCTTCTTCATGCGGTACGGAAAGTGCAGACCATTGGGAACTTGCCTGTATTGTTTTCCGGCATCGCTAAGCCATTCGTAGCGTAAAACAAAATGCCGTTCTTCGTTAATAATTTCGTTGCGCCAAACCTGAACGCGATCAACATCCAAACAGTGACCGATAAGAGCAAAACTTTTTATTAATATTGTTTCAAAAGGAATATTTTTATTGCCTGCCAAAAGAATGGTGGCGGCGGTATTTACCGTATCAAGCAAGCGGGTTTGTTTTCTTATTTTTTTTTCATTTTCTAAAAATATCAAATGTTCGCCCTTGCCTCTTTTAAAAGGTCTTTTACATCAAAAAATAATTCCGCTATTTTGGGATCATAATGCGTTCCGGCATTTTCCATAATAATTTTAACCGCCTCTTCGTCTGAAAATGCTTTTTTATACGGACGCTCGGAAAGAAGAGCGTCGTACACATCTACAATCGCCATAATGCGCCCCTGTAATGGGATTTCTTCGCCTTTAAGCATGTTCGGATAGCCTTTGCCGTCCCATCGTTCATGGTGGCTCCCGGCAAACAATCTCGCATTATTCAAAAATTCGCCCCCGCCTGTCTGTGCGATAATTCTATCAATTATACGCTCTCCCTCCGCGGCGTGAGTTTTCATGATCTCGTACTCTTCTTCCGTAAGTTTACCGGGTTTGTTTACGATTAAGTCTGTTATCGAAATTTTTCCCAAATCATGCATACGCGCCGAAGCGATAATTTTTTCCGTATCCCAATCCGAAATTATTTCTTTATAAATTCCGCGTTTTTTCATTTCGTTAAGCAAAATTTTAATATAAGCCGACGTACGTTCAATGTGACCGCCGGTATCCTTGTCTCTGCTTTCTACTAAATTTGCCAGAACTGAGACAATGCCGTTTTGAAGTCTGTTTAACTGAGCCGATCGTTCGCGGATTAATTCATCAATATTAAGGTGGGTTCTGATACGATTTAACAGCACAGGTTCTGAAAAAGGTTTTAAAATAAAATCCACCGCTCCATTTTGAAATCCGCGCACTTCTACTTCCGTATCTGTGCGTCCCGTTAAAAAAACAACCGGAATGTTAGCCCACGAGCTGTTTGTTTTTAATCTTTCAAGAGCCAAAAAGCCGTCAATATCAGGCATTTCAATGTCTAAAAGAATAAGATCAGGGGGCACTTTTTCCAATAAAGAAAACATTTTCGCCGCGGAAGGTATTGTCATAACCCTGTACAGTTTTTCCAAAGCTTTTTCCGCCGTGGAAAGATTAGTATCGCTGTCATCTACGACAAAAATTGTTTTCATTTATAGATTAATTATAGTATAGATTTATTGCTTTGATACAGAAAAAATATAAATCGGTTTACTTAAAACATTTTTATCGTAAAAACAACCAAGAAAAAAAATAAAAACAATTGAAGTTTATTCATTATTGTTGGACAAATTTTCTTTTGAGGTTTCAATTTCTTCTCTTTTAAAAATTTCTTTTAATTTTTGGTTCATTTTATCGAGATTAAAAACACCAGGAACAAAATCCGTTCCCAACTCGCTCTGCGCTGAATGTTTTTCCGCGTTGCCGCCAATCTCCAGCGAATAAAGTAATTTCCTGAAATGACGCGGTCCGTCAACGTGATCGGGAGGCGCGGCTCCGTCGCCTGCAATAAAGCGCGTAACTTCGTTATTTGCCGGCTGATACGACGACATTATTATCACTTTTACATTCCATTTTGAGCCGTATTCGTATATCAGTTCTTTTTTGCCGTGAAAATCAATGTCGCCTAACTTAACTTTATCGTGCAGATATTCTTTGTTTCCGTCGGGCGTTTCGTAATAAAAACGAAAACGTAAATTATCATTCCAATTCATGCCTATTTGAATTAACTTGTGAAGTTCTTCCATAGTGCAATTATGCGAAATAATAGCGCGCCGCCAAACTTCAAGCCCGGAAATACTTATCTGTATCATCCGCCATGACTGATTTTTGGACTGCGCGGATGTTTTTCCGCCTTGAATCAATGTAAGATTGCTTCTTCTAAAGTTATCCATGGCGTTATTTATCAATTCTTTAATGTCGGTAAACGTATCTATCATGCTGTCCAGCGCGTTATCCATCGCCGCAATGTCGGATTCCGAAGGGGCATCATCAAACGCAAGATCTTCCAGTAACGCCGCCGCGTGTCCTTGAATTTGCGAGAGCACGATAAACGTATGCCGTGGAAGCCACGCGGCTTCTATCTCGCCCTTTTGCAATTTTGCGGAAAGTTCTATAACAGCGGTATGAAGTTCCGCGACCCGCTGGCGGACAGGACCCGCGCCCTGATCCAAAAATACGGAGTATCCTTTGTAAAAATCGTCCATGCTGTCGCTGATATAATCAGCCAATACATCCCATTCGGCTTCTTCAAGATGGATAAGAGGAGGAATCAAACGGTTAATTACAAGATCGACATGTTTTTCATTACGATAAAAAGAATCTCTTATGTAGGAAAGAATTACAAATTCAGAAACAGGTATGTTTTTTTCATAAAGCAGTTCTTCGATGAATGTCCTGTCGGGCGGAACCGTATAGTTTTGAAGATTTGCGCTGTCGGGAATTTCCTTGCCAGCAAACCAAAAACGCGTTTCTATGCCGTAAGGCACGGTATCTATCCGGTTTGTTTTTTCATATAAAAATTCTTCCAAAGAATAAGCGGGAATTTCCCTCATGCGTTCGCCGCCGTACCAATACGCAAAAGCAATTTGTTCCTCGGTGCTTGCTCCGGGACCAAGTATTGCAAAACTATTTTCAAAACCGCTTTCCGCCGCTTTTTGCCACTCATCCAAATCAACGCGCGACCAATCGTCCTTTCCGACTTTTTCCAATTCAAACTTACATTCATTCCAGTTAAGGGTGCGGACTTTAAAACGATCCCCCGGCACAAATGCGCACTCGCGGTAAATGCCGCGCATATCCAGCGTATGTATTGATACTTCAGGCGGATCTTCGTAAGGATCGGCGTTAAAAGATTCTTCGTTTTCCGGGTTGTCCCTTGCGATATACTGCGGCGCAAATTCCTCGCCGTAAACGCAGTAATAAGGATACAAATCCTCAGGCGGCGCTTCTGTAGTTGAGACAGGTATGGGCTCTCCATTCCAAAAAAACTTATAACGATGAGGAAGGGTCAGCGGATTAGCGAACGGAACGCAGCGATGACCGGGGATCAAAATCCCGTTTAACAATTCCAGCCGAGAGGGAGTAATAACAAACAGCGCGGGTTCAAAGCAAGTTTTACGCGATACCCAATGTTTATTGTCCTTCCTGAAAGCTATTTTCCGCGCGTCAAGGTAAGCGCCTATTTCCATTGTCAGCCGTTTTCTCAGTTTATGCCCCGATGCCTGTATATAATCCGTAATATCTTCCAAAGTAAACGGTTCGCTTACGTTTTCGAGAAATTCATAAAGCGCTTCTTCCTGTTCCAAATCCATTAGTTTTATGATAGATTAAATTATCTTATAAATTCAATATGGAGAATTACAATGAAATATGGTTATTTTGATTCTGAAAAACGCGAATATGTTATTGATAAGCCCGATACGCCCGCGCCTTGGGCGAATTATCTCGGCTCTCCGGCGTACGGCGCGATTATTTCCAACAATGCCGGCGGTTACAGTTTTGTAAAAAGCGGCGCGGCAGGCAGATTGATCCGTTACCGTTTTAACGAGCAGGATCGACCCGGACGCTACGTCTACTTGCGCGACGACGAAGACGGCGATTACTGGTCTGCCTCATGGCAGCCTGTAGGCAAGCCGCTTGATAAGTACAAGTCGATATGCCGTCATGGGACGGGCTACACTCAGCTTGAGGCGGATTACAAGGATATTCATTCACAAGCGCTCTACTATGTGCCGCAGGACGCTGACTACGAAGTGTGGAAAGTAAAAGTAACAAACAGCGGAAACAAGGCGCGGAAAATTTCCTGTTTTGGTTTTGTTGAATTCACCTGCGAAAGTTTTTACGAGCAGGATCAAGTGAACCTTCAATATACCCAGTTTATCACTCGCACTTATTTTAAAGAAAAATTTATTTTGCAGACAATAAACGAAAACTGCCTGAACGCCGTAAACGAAAGCAGAGTTGACACGCGCTTTTTCGCTCTTGCCGGAGCGAAGGTCGCAACTTACTGCGGCGACCGCGCGGCGTTCCTCGGCAAATACCGCGATTACGGAAATCCCGTCTCCGTGGAAAACGGCAAACTTGACAACACTCTCAACTACAACATGAACCCCTGCGGCGCATTGCACACTACTTTCGATCTCGCTCCCAATGAAACAAAAGAATTTATTTTCCTCTTGGGGCAAAAACGCGAAGCGCAGGCAAATGAAATTGTGTCGCGTTACGAAGACACAAGCCTGCCCGAAAAAGAAATCGACAAGTTAAAAACTTACTGGCACAGCCGCCTCGCCAACCTCAAAGTGAACACCCCCGACGACAACTTTAACAACATGATCAACACATGGAACGCGTACCAGTGCTTTATCACATTCGTTTGGTCGCGCGCCGCGTCTCTCACATACTGCGGACAGCGCAACGGTTACGGCTACCGCGACACAGTGCAGGATATTCAGGGTATCATTCACCTTGATCCCGACATGGCTCTTGAAAAAATAAAGTTCATGGTTTCCGCGCAGGTAAACCACGGCGGCGCACTTCCGCTGGTGAAGTACAGCCACAACCCGGGACACGAAGACAAACCCGAAGACGAATCCTACCGCAAAAGCACAGGACACCCCTCATACCGCGCCGACGACGCGCTGTGGCTGTTCCCGACAGTTTGGAAATATGTCGCGGAGACAGGCAACGCCGCTCTGTTAGACGAAGTAATCCCCTACGCCGACAAAGGCAAGGATACGCTGTTCAACCACCTGAAAAAAGCAATCGCTTTTTCGCTTAACAACCTTGGAATACACGGACTCCCCGCCGGACTTCACGCGGACTGGAATGACTGTTTACGTCTTGGAGCGAAAGGCGTTTCCGTATTTGTCGCTCTCCAGTTGTATTACGCATTTGAAATCATGATCCGCTTTGCGAAATACAAAAAAGACTCCGCGACAGAAAAAGAAATGACAAAACAAAAAAACCGTTTCGGAAAAATAATCGAAGAACGCTGTTGGAAAGACGACCGCTTTGTACGCGGCATCACCGAACACGATGTTACAGTCGGGAAAAAAGGCGACCCCGAAGCGAATATTTGGCTTAATCCGCAAAGCTGGGCGGTAATCAGCGGCTACGCTGACGAAGCGCGCGGCAAAGCGATACTTGATTTAGTCCACAAAGAATTAAACACAAAGTACGGCGCGCGCATTATGTCGCCCTCTTACCGCAAACACGCTTTTGACGGAGCGCTTGCCCTGTTGTTCAATCCTAGTACAAAAGAGAACGGCGGTATCTTTCTGCAAACTCAAGGCTGGATAATTCTCGCCGAAGCGTTACTTGGACGCGGAGCGCGCGCTTTGGAGTATTACTTGGAAAGTTGTCCCGCCGCGCAGAATGAAATCGCCGACACCCGCCTTATGGAGCCCTACGCCTACTCGCAATTCACGGAAAGCGTAGACAGCCCGTTTGAAGGACGCAGTCACGTTCACTGGCTGACAGGCACTGCAAGCACGGTAATGGTCGGCAGTGTGGAAGGCATTTTAGGATTAAGACCCGATATTGACGGACTGCTCCTATCTCCCGCAATTCCCTCATCGTGGAAATCCTTTACAATGGAAAAATCTTTCCGCGGCAAAAAACTTAACATAAAAGTAAACAACCCCGACGGACACGAAAGCGGTTGTAAAAAACTGACTGTCAACGGAACAGCGGTAGAAGGTAATTATATTCCGGCTTCGATTTTAAAACCAGAGAACGAAATAATTTTAGATATGTGAGGTTTTATGATTTACAAACCTTTCGGAAAAACAGGCGTAAAAGTTTCGGCTCTGGGTTTCGGCGCAATGCGTCTGCCCATGAAAGAAGTCGATGGCAAGAAAATAGTAGACGAAGACCTTGCCGTCCCCCTCATGCAGAAAGCCTTTGACATGGGCGTAAATTACGTTGATACCGCGCCGCTTTACTGCGAAACGTTAAGCGAAATCGCCGTAGGCAAGGCGTTAAAAGGCTACCGCGACAAAGTGTATTTGTCCACAAAGAACCCCATCGAAGACGCGGACGGCGATCACTGGATGGAACGTCTGGAAAAATCGCTGAAAAAACTGGACACAGACTACATCGACTTTTATCATTTTTGGGGTATCTCGTTAAAAAGTTTTAAATCATGGCAGGGATTAAAGTTCGGTCCTATCGAAGCGGCATATAAAGCCAAAGAGCAAGGGCTTATAAAGCACATTTCTTTCTCGTACCACGACGCGGCGGAAAATTATAAAAAGATAGTAGACTCAGGGCACTTTGAAACAACACTTGTTCAGTACAATATGCTTGATCGTTCCAACGAGGAGAACATCGCCTACGCAAAATCAAAAGGTTTGGGCGTTGTGGTAATGGGACCCGTAGGCGGCGGACGGCTGGGCGCGCCAAGCGAAAAAATTCAAAGTCTGCTAAAAAACAAATCGACAAGCACGGCGGAAATGGCTCTGCGCTTTGTACTTGCAAACGAAAACATAGACATGGCTCTTTCCGGCATGGGCAATCTTGACATGTTAAAGGAAAATTTTGAAATCGCATCGCGCACAGGGCATTTAACGGAAGAAGAACTGCGTCATGTGAAATCCATGATGGAAGAAAACAAAAATCTTGCCAAGTTATACTGCACAGGCTGTAACTACTGCAAACCCTGTCCGCAGGGAATAGACATTCCCTACCTTTTTGAAATAATGAACCGCTACCGCGTCTACGATTTAAAAGAACACGCAAAAAGCGCGTACAAAGAAGTAATCAACGGCTGGAGTTGGATAAAAAGCGCGGATGCTTCAAAGTGCGTTGCCTGCGGCGCATGCGAAGAAAAGTGTCCGCAAAAACTGCCGATTATTAAGCAGTTGCAAGAGACGCATAAGACTTTGGTATAAATTTAATTTTTGGTGGTATAAGCGACTTGGTTTAAGATGCTCAATATAGAAATTGATTTTGTGGCATATGAAAGAACAGATATATGAAAAGCAAGAAAATTACTTGACATAATATAATAATTTATAATACTATAGTATCATGTTTTATTATTATGGACGAAAAAAACAAATTGCCAAATATTATCCAGAGCCTAATTGTAATACAATTATAGAACCTTTTGCAGGTGCAGCAGCTTATTCTCTTTATGGAGAAAACTGGTGTAAAAAAGTAATTTTGGTTGAAAAAGATCCTCGCGTTGCAGGATTATGGCAATGGCTTATAGAAGAAGCAACTGTTTCAGATATTAAAAAAATGCCCGACCTAAAAACAGGTGATTATTCGACAGACTTTTTGCATATTATTCATGCTGCAACGAAAATGGCATTTAAATTCAAAAAAATAAAAGTAACACCTGTTTTGGAAAGAAATTGGGAAATAAGTAAAAGAATATTTGAAGAAAATTTATTTAAAATCAAGCATTGGAAAATAATTTGCGGAGATTATACTGAAGCGCCCGATATTGAAGCAACATGGTTTATTGATCCGCCTTATAAAGGTAATTCTGGAATGGGATATGGATACGGTTCAAATTTAATTGATTACGACAAATTAGCAATATGGGCTAGAAAAAGAAAAGGTGAAGTCATATTCTGTGAAGGTGAAAAAGGAGACTATTTACCATTTAAACCATTGACTTCATTAAAAGGAGTTGCGGGAAAAACAAGTCTAGAAAAGATATTCTATGAATCGCATATTGAGAAAAGACAAGCAGAATTTCTTTTTTTATAGAATTTTATTATATTTCTCAAAATATTTTTTATGAATAATAATCCATCCCTCTTTCATTTTTGTTCTTCCTGTGGAAGTCATTCCACAAACTTTTGTATTTCTTCCAGTAGTTCCTGATATAACTCCCCAATCATCTAAAACCAAATTTGATGAAAAAAATACGCTTGTAATAATTGGAAATACAAAATCTTTTCCGGGATTATCAAAATCCCACATAAGCCCCATTAGCTCATGTACTTCTCTATGATGTGCCTGCCATGTAATACCTGTAAGAAATTGTAATCTATTTTGCCCATGATGTAATAACACACCGGTCTTAACATTACCAACAGTTGTTTTTATTTCTAAACCATATGGATAATTTCGTAATTCCGCTTCTGTTGAATTACGCCCACTCTCAGGAATAATATCAGGATGCCCTTTTTCAATAGGATTTACTATTGCTCCCTCAATATTTTGTGCTAAACATCCGCAATATATTGCTCCTAAAATTGAACTAGTTGTTTTTAAATCAATAGTCTTATATAAATTAGCTGGATTTTTAATTATAATTTCATTAGTTTCATGAACAGCTTTAATAACATTATCTGCATTTAATGAAAAACCAGAAGTATATTGGAAATTATTATTTATTAAATAATTCATTTTTCAATTTCTCTAATAAAATCGCTCGGTTTTATTGATAAAGCACGACAAATATTAAATACAACTTCAAGTGTGGGAGATTTTAGGTTTCGTTCAATTTGACTAATATATGTTCTATGTACACTTGCCAAATCTGCAAGCCTTTCTTGAGAAAGTTTTGCTTTTTTCCTTTGGAATACAAGTTGTCGAGAAATTTTTTCCTGTATATTCATATTTTTATAGTACTAAATATAATTTAGTACTCTACAGACTATAGTATTCAACATATATAAATTATAATAAAAATATGGTAAATTATGGAAATAAAATGGGTTTTAGAATAGCGGTATTATTAATCTTAGTTTCTTTCTCAACAAGAATATCTGCGCAAGAGGCAGATAATTTGTTTTTTTATATTCCCGATGAAGGGGAAATGTCTGCTTATATAAATTTACACACATATTTAAGCGCGTGGGATAAAAACGAAATAACTATTGACAATGGAAGTTTAGCAATAATTTTTCCTAATTATGTGGGAAAAGATACATTGGAAAGTTTGTTTTTTGAATCATTTTTACGATGTACAAAAAATAAATCTATCCAAAAACAAGTTTTGGACTATTTAAATACAAATAAAATAAATACAAATTTTGCAAATTGTTTAAGAAAATTATATTCCGCTTATCCGAAAATCAGACGTTCCGGTGGAAAAGATTATATTTATTATATTTACAATGATTCAGAATATGATGAGAATATTAATTTATTTTTCTTTGATGAAGTAGGGGCTTTCGATCGCGAGATAGGATTGTTATTATTTGATAATAAATGGGATATGTTTTCAGTTACTCCTTCCGATAGTGAAAAAAGTGGGGGATTCTTTTTAATGTGCGGCGGTGATACAAACTCCATGAATATTCATTTTAAGAAATATATAAATACAGACGAAAAAAATATTGAAAAAAATTACAGTCTTGATTACTACAATAGGCTTTACTATAACAATTGGAAATTAACTGAAATTACGCCGGAAGGAATAATGGATAGAGCCGGAGCGGATAAAATTGCGATTGGATACGGAATAGGCGCTGCTAGGGATATAAAAACAATAGAAATGGGCTCGTTTAATATATATCTGTATAATAAACAAAACAGAACTCTTTATGAAATTGGTTATTATATGAATTTTTCTCCGCAAAATATTCTTTTTACCGAAAGAAACAGAATATTTAATTTTCTCCTATTCCAACTATTGTTTGTTTTTATAAAATAGTTGTATTATATATGTTACTTATGAAAGTAATAACCGCAAATCAAATAACAAAAATATACCCAAACGGAAAAAAAGCGTTAAATTGCGTGGATTTAAATATTGAAGAAGGTGAAATTTTTGGGTTTTTGGGTCCGAACGGAGCGGGAAAAACTACGGCTGTAAAATTGCTCAACGGAATGCTGCAGATAACGGAAGGTTCCTGCAGTGTTTTCGGCATAGAACCGGCAAAGTCACCGGAAAAAATACACGCGCTGTCCGGCGTGGTAACCGAACACGCCCAAATGTACAATAATCTTACGGGACTTCAAAATTTAATGTTCTTTGGGGAAGTCTTTGACATAGGCGCGGACGAAACAAAACGCAAAGCTTTGGAAATCCTTGAACGTTTGGAATTATTGGACGCCAAGGACAGAAAACTTTCGGAGTACTCTACGGGCATGCGTCAGCGATTGTCGCTTGCGCGCGCTCTGCTTCATCAGCCTAAAATACTTTTTTTGGACGAGCCGACTTCGGGATTGGATCCTGAGAGCGCACAAAATGTAAATAATTTAATAAAGAGCCTTGCACACGAAAAGGGAACAACTATTTTTCTTTGCACTCATCAGTTAAGATACGCCGAGGAAATTTGCGCAAAATACGGTTTAATAAGCGAAGGAAGCATGCTTGCCGCCGGCACATTGGATGAATTACATTCGCTGGTATTTTCGGGAATGACGGTCAAATTTAAAAGCGACAAATATCCGCAGGGACTTAAAACGCGGCAGGACGGCGAATATATGTTAACCGATGTAAATTCGCAGGATGAAATCCCGCTGTTGGTAAAACAAATTGTCGATTCAGGCGGTAATGTGTATCATGTGTCGGCGCAAAAACATTCGCTGGAAGAAATTTATTTTGCGTTAATCGAAAAACGCAAGGACGGTAAAAATGATTAACAAAATGCAAATAGCCATTATTAAAAAAGATATTTTAAGCATTGCCGCCAACAAGAGAATGTTAACGATACTTATTACAGTGCCTTTGGTTATGACAATTTTTTTACCATTAGTATTTATTTTGATAATTATACTTTTACCTGTCGATTCTCCCGATATGTTGCAATTAATACAACTGCTTCAATCTTCTTATCCCGCAAGCGATAATTTAAACAATGATAGTATAAAATATATGTTAGCTGATATAGTATTAAACAATGTTATACCCATATTTTTTATTTTGATTCCGGTAATGGCTTCTTCTGTCATGGCATCCGGTTCTTTCGTAGGCGAAAAAGAAAAGTCCACTCTGGAAACGCTGTTATACTGTCCGTTATCGTTAAAAAAGATTTTTAACGCAAAAATACTGGCTTCTTTTCTGCTGAGTATGGCAGTGTCTGTTTTTTCTTTTATCATTATGATAATTGTAACGGAAACAATATTTTTCGCTTTAACTGAATCATTAATAACGCTAAATATAAATTGGATAATTATACTGCTGTTGGTTTCTCCGGCGGCGGCGATAATTTCCATTAATCTTATCGTGCGAAATTCCGCAAAAGCGCAGTCTTCCGAAGAAGCGCAGCAGAGCAGTTTGTTTTTAGTGTTCCCTGTTATGTTATTGATCGTCGGTCAGTTTACTGGAATAATGATGATCAGCGTAAAACTCTTTTTATCGATAGCCGCGGTATTGGTGATAATTGCCGTACTAACGTTAAAAAGCTCATTCAGGAAATTTAATTACGAAGCGTTATTACGCTAGCCCATCACCACATCAATCTTATGCACTTGCTCGTCGTTAAATGTCGGGATTACCGCGTGCTTTAACCATTCGCCTTCCATTGGTTTGCCGTCAATCGTTATGGACTTTATTCCCTTTTCCACTCCGGCACTGTTGTCTACTGTTATGTGATAATCAGCGTTACGGAAATGACGGGTAACGGTAAAGCCTTTCATATCCGAAGGAATGCACGGGTCTATCAAAAGACCGTCAAAGACGGGGCGCACTCCCAGAATGTATTGCGAAATACTCACGAATGTCCACGCCGCGGTTCCCGTAAGCCATGAATTTTTCGCTTCGCCGTGGTTTACCGCGTCTTTTCCGGCGACCATTTGCGCGTACACATACGGCTCCATTCTGCGTAAATCGCTGTCGTCTTCGCGGTAGGCGGGACAGATTTTTGCGTAGGTTTCAAACGCGCGGTTGCCCCTGCCCAGCCTTGTTTCGGCTATCGTAACCCACGGGTTATTGTGGCAGAAAATACCGGCGTTTTCCTTGTATCCGGGCGGATAGGAAGAAACTTCACCTAACTCAAGATGATAGTCCTTGTACGCCGGCTGTAACAGAACAATGCCGTATTGGGTGTCAAGCTGTTCCTTTACGGAATCAAGCGCTTTTTGCGCGCGTCCGTCTTTTATGCCGATGTCCGCCATTACAGCGAAGCCGTTGGATTCGATAAATATTTTTCCGTCCTCGCACTCGCGGCTTCCGATTTTTTTGCCGTACGCGTCATAAGCGCGCAGGAACCATTTTCCGTCCCAGCCGTGCATATTAATCGTATCGATCATTTTAGCGACGGCTTTCTCGGCGCGCTGAGCTTCTTCAGTGCGACCTGTTCTTTTGCAAATTTCAGCAAAGTCGGGACCGACAAATACGAAAATTGCCGCGATTAAGACTGACTCCGCGACGCCGCTTTCGTAGTTGGCGGTGGTCTGAAAAGACTCGCCGGGGGTTTTGGAAAAGCAGTTAAGATTTAAACAATCGTTCCAGTCTGCGCGTCCGATTAACGGTAAGCCGTGCGGTCCGGTGTGCGTTACGGTGTAATAAAATGAGCGTTTCAGGTGAATAAAGAGAGTGTCAGCTAACTCATCGTTGTTATCGAAAGGCACTGTTTCATTAAGTATGCTGTAGTCGCCCGTCTCCTTGATGTACGCCGCTACTCCGCAAATCAGCCAAAGAGGGTCGTCGTTAAAACCTGAACCAATTTCGTTGTTGCCGCGCTTTGTGAGCGGCTGATACTGATGATACGCGCTACCGTCGGGGAATTGTGTCGCCGCAATGTCCAAAATGCGGGCGCGGGCGCGACCGGGAACAAGGTGGACAAATCCAAGCAAGTCCTGGTTTGAGTCGCGGAAACCCATGCCGCGCCCGATTCCCGATTCAAAATAAGACGCGCTGCGCGACATGTTAAACGTCACCATACATTGATACTGATTCCAAACGCCAGCCATACGCGCCATTTTTTTATCTTCCGCTTCCACAGTGAAACGCCCCAGAAGCTCTTTCCAGTACTCGTTAAGCGCGGCAAAAGCCTTGTCCGCGTCCTCCGGCGTTCCGTATTTTTCAAGAAGCTTATTCGCCGGTTTTTTATTTATTACGCCCTGCTTCTCCCATTTTTGATCTTCGGGATTTTCGCAGTAACCAAGGACAAAAACAAAAGTTTTAGACTCGCCCGACGAAAGCCGCGCCTTGATGTGGTGGGAACCGATGGGAGCCCAGCCGGAAGCGACGGATTTTTTTGACTCTCCGGCAAAAACAACCTGCGGATGATCAAACCCGTTGTAAAGTCCCAGGAAAGTCTGTCTATCCGTGTCAAACCCTTCGACGGGAACATTCACCGCCCACACCGCGTAATGGTTGCGCCGTTCGCGGTACTCGGTCTTGTGATAAATACGCGAACCGTCAATTTCAACCTCGCCGATGCTGAAGTTGCGCTGGAAGTTGGTCATATCGTCGTTGGCGTTCCATAAACAAAATTCGATAAAAGAAAACATATCTATACGTTTATCAACATTTGATTCATTGGTTAAAGTAATTTTATGGATTTCGCACTTGTCGTGTAACGGCACAAACGAGACTTGAGAAAAAGCCAATCCGTTACGCGCCGAGGAGATTCGCGAATAGCCCATTCCGTGGCGGCACTCGTAACGGGAAAGGTCGGATTTCATCGGCATCCATGAAGGAGTCCATACGTCGCCGTCGTCGCGCAGATAAAAATAACGTCCGCCGGCGTCG
>Ga0268262_10003227_pt1 | contig 17863 bp, 17 predicted proteins | sample TergutNc150P3_FD_190354 | JGI IMG/M metagenome (GOLD analysis project Ga0268262, IMG submission 190354) | Nasutitermes corniger P3 segment gut microbial community from laboratory colony in Florida, USA - Nc150 P3 (SPAdes) (version 2) | ecosystem: Host-associated > Arthropoda: Insects >...
CTTATGCTCAAAACGATATGGATTCTGCTGAGGTTATGTTACAGAGTGGACGATGGTTTTATACGGTTTTTATGTGCCAGCAAGCCATTGAGAAACTGGTAAAGGGCTTATACATCCTTTATGTTGACGATAATGTCCCCCGGTTGCATGATATTAATAGCATTCTTGACCGTTTTAAGGATAAACTGTCCGAGCCATTGAGCGATGATCATGCTGTGTTATTTGATACCCTTTCACAGTTCTATTTGCGAAGCAGGTATCCTGATTATACCTCTGCATTGGCATCACTTACGACAAGCGAAACAACGCAAGCCATTTATGGAAAGAGTAAAGGAGCCTTTCAATGGATGTTAACTATGAAACCGTAAACCAGATTATCGATCAATATATCTCTGATGTGAAAGCAGTATTACCCATCGACAAAGTGTATCTGTACGGTTCCTATAATAACGGAACAGCTCAATGGGACAGCGATGTTGACCTTTGTTTTTTTTCAGAAAGTTTTACCACACAAGACATTATGCAGGTAATAGGACGGCTTTATGAGTTAAAACGCCGTTATAACAAATATATTTGCCTGGAGCCTAATGCGTTCCCCTTGTCAGAAATGGACAATGACAATCCCTTTGTAAAAGAAGTCCTGCGAACCGGACGGGAAATAACATAGGGGAACTTCTATTGTTCTCGGGGGAAATTGATAGAGGGTACAAAATATTAAGATAAAAAGGCAAATTGAAGTTTTTAATGGTTCCCGATATGATAAGGCATGAAGTATTCCCAATCTTTTATTCTTACGTTGCGGGAAGTTCCCACGGACGCAATAATTGTAAGCCACCGCCTTATGTTTCGCTCCGGAATGATCCGGCGGCTGGGCAACGGCCTCTTTACTTATCTGCCTTTGGGCCTGCGTTCTTTCAGAAAGGTGGAGCAGATCATCCGCGAAGAAATGAACGCCATCGGTTCCCTGGAAATAAAACCCACCGTGGTTATACCCGGAGAACTTTGGAAAGAATCCGGGCGCTGGGACAGCATGGGCGATGCCCTGCTCAGGGTGAAGAACCGCCTGGGCGCGGATTTTGTCGTGTCCCCTACCGCGGAGGAAGCCTTTACCGCCTTAGTGCGGGATGAGCTTTCCAGCTACCGCCAGCTTCCCGTTTCGCTATACCAGATAAACACCAAGTACCGCGACGAGATCCGCCCGCGCTACGGTGTAATGCGCGGCAGGGAATTCGTGATGAAAGACGCCTACTCCTACGACGCTGACGAGGCAAGCCTGGAAAAGAGCTACCAGGACATGGGCCGCGCCTACCGCCGCATTTTCAAGCGTTGCGGCCTCTCGGTGATTTCGGTCAAGGCCGATTCGGGCGCGATGGGCGGGAGCGGCTCGGAAGAGTTTATGGTAGAAAGCGAAATCGGCGACAACACCCTGCTATTTTGCAAAAACTGCGATTTCGCGGCAAACGTGGAAAAGGCCGATTGCAAGCCCGACTTTAGCCCCCGCCCTTCTGTAGACTTGGCAGTAGCCGCAGCAGCTTCCACGCCCCCCGTAGAGAAGATCGACACCCCAAACGTAAAAACAATAGAAGAACTCTGCTCATTTCTAAAAACCGACGCAAAGACTTTTATCAAAACCCTCGTTTACCGGGCGGTAAAAGTGGAGCTTCAGGGCGCCGAATGTGAGGAAGCTTTCTACGCCGTGTGCATACGCGGGGATTTGGAAATAAACGAAGCCAAGCTTTGCGCCCTTTTAAAAGCCGCCGAAGTGAGCCTTGCCAGCGAAGCGGACGTTGCGCGTCTGACCGGAGCGCCGGTTGGTTTCGCTGGCCCAGTTGGTTTAAACCAGTTGAAGGTAATTGCCGACTTTACCGTTACTGCCATTAACGACGGGGTAACGGGCGCTCTGGCCAAAGACCTTCACTACAAGCACGTTGCCTACGGGCGGGACTTCCAGGCCTGGATGACAGCGGATGTGCGCACAGTAAAAGCCGGCGACCGCTGCCCTCTCTGCGGCGGGGAACTCTACGAGAAAAAAGGCAACGAGCTGGGTCACATTTTTAAGCTGGGCTATAAATACACAAAGTCAATGAATGTCAGTTACCTGGACGAAAAGGGAATGCGGCAGATCCCCCTAAGCGGCAGTTACGGCATCGGCCTTGACCGCACCCTGGCAAGCATCATCGAAGAACACCACGACGACGCCGGGATCATCTGGCCTTTAACAGTTGCTCCCTATCACGTGATCATCGTGCCCATCAAATACAACGGGGCAATGAAAGCGGCGGCGGACAAGCTTGCCGAAGAACTTGAACGGCAGGGCATTGAGGTCCTTCTTGACGACAGGGACGAAAGGCCAGGTGTCAAATTCAACGACGCCGACCTAATCGGCATTCCCTATCGGGTAGTAATCGGCGACAAAAACCTCGCGGGGGAAAGCCCCAAAGTGGAAATCAAGCGCCGTTCCGGGAAAGAAAACCGCCTGGTTGAGCTTGGCAAAGCCGCCGGGGAGCTAAAGGAAAAAATCTATGCGGAGCTGGCAGAGATGAGTTAAAGGCCGTTATATTTTCTACTTATTTTCAGTCGCTAAAATTTTCACCAATTGTTTGAGATCTTCAACAGGGATATTCTGGTTATCATTTATAGTAAGGCTCTTTATATCTCCCGTCTCATCATCAATGATGTAATACCTACCGTTAATAAAATATGTTTTCTTCCCCATATTTCAATCTCCTATACTGTTATGGTAACAATATAAACTCCCAAATGCAAGGATAATAATGATGTACGTTTATAAACTGAACAAAAAACACCCCGACCGAAAATCTTACAATATAATCCTTGTAAACTCCTGGCCGGGGCATCCCTAAAAAATCAAATTATATTCTTTAGCACAATCGTCTTTGTCAGCGTTACCTCGTCAAAGGTGGACAGGACACCTTCCGTCCCGATCCCTGAGTACTTGTAGCCGCCAAAGGGCATCTCAAAACTGCGGAAGAAGCTCGCGCCGTTGATGATAACCCCGCCACATTCAAGCTGAGCCGCTGTCTTCCAGGCGGTTTTCATGTCGGCGGTAAAAATACAGCCGCAGAGCCCGAACTTGGAAGCGTTGGCGATTTCAACTGCTTCTTCAAGCGTGTCAAAACCGATGATCGGAACCACAGGGCCGAATATCTCCATGTCTTTGGCAACGTCCGCTGTTTTGGGCACGTCAACAATTACCGTCGGCTCGTAGAACGCGCCGTTCCGCTTGCCGCCCAGAATGATCTTGCCACCCTGCGAAACTGTGAGCCCCACCTGACGCTCTACCTCAATGGCGGCCTTTTCGCTTATAAGGCAGCCGAGCTGGGTAGCGTCGTCAGCAGGGTCCCCAAGCTTGATCTTCTTGATCCGCTCAACCAGCTTTTTGGCATAGGCGTCTTTCAGGGTGTTGTGAATCAAAAAACGTTTGGAAGCGCAGCATACCTGGCCGGTGTTGTACATACGGCCCCAGATCGTCTCTTCTACCGCAAGATCGACATCCCCGTCCTTCCAGACGATGAAGGCGTCGTTGCCGCCAAGCTCAAGGGCGACATGGGCAAGGTGGCTTGCCGCGTTTTTGTAGGTTTCGAGCCCTACCTCGGTTGAGCCGGTAAAGGTAATCGCGTGAACATCCGGGTTTTGGCAAAGCCAATTCCCCACCTGGGAACCCCTGCCGGTAAGAACCTGAATTGCGCCGTTGGTTACCCCCGCTCTGACCAGCAGCTCGGTGAGCATGCAAAGGGTCAGCGGGTTATCTGTCGAGGGCTTTACGATGGCGGCGTTGCCCGCAAGCAGCGCGGGAGCCACCTTCTGATCAAAAAGATCGCAGGGAAAGTTGAAGGGGATAACACAGGCCACAACGCCGACAGGTTCGCGCACCGTCAGCAGTACGTGGTGTTCCTGGTTCTTTTCCTGCCCGTTGGGGATGACCTCGCCGTACAGGTGTTTGGCCTTTTCGATAAAGCCCTTAAAGGCTATGGGGATATTGGCGATTTCCCCACGCGCTTCGGTAATGGGCTTCCCGGTTTCATCGGAGAGCGTCCTTGCCAGCTTCTCCTTGTTCTCTTCAACCAGGGCGACAAATTTCAGGAGTATGTCCCCTTTTTCATGAAGCGGAACCTTGGCCCAAATTTTCTGGCCTTGTTTGGCCTTTTCAACCGCTGTCCTGACATCTGCCTCGGAGGCTGCGGGAATCGTGTCGATAACCTTGCCTGTCGCTGGATTGTTTACAGGAATAGTTTCCCCGCCGGAAGCGTCTACCGCTTTTCCGTCAATGATCATTTTCATATTGCTTTTCCTTTTACCCCTTATTGGGCAAAGCCTGTGTACGACAGCATGAGGCCGCCTGTGGTGTTGTTGCCGTCATCCTCATAGCCATACTCGCCAAAGGTGAATTCCATGATAAAGGGAACTCCGCCCGCTGCTTTCTTAACTCCCTGAACCACTTCCTCAATCCGGTCTCCGATTCCCGCCCTGCGTCCGCCGCAGTGAACCAGATGGAGCGCCGCGGGCGTTGCCTTCATTTTGGCTTTCAACTCATCCACGGTCTTTGAAGCCGACGAGATCAGTTCGTCCACCGAACCCTTCATTCGGATTACCGCGGTTTTTTCCGCCAGGTTCGCGCCGATGTTCATGGAGTAATCGTCGTTGCCGTTCATGGGATGCCGGATTGCGGTGAGATCGCCCAGCCTGTCCTTTATGCCCAGAGGGGAAGTGATGGTATAAACCAGCAGATTTGCACCCTTTAGGGATTCAGGATCGACTCCGGCCCACTGCGCGTATTTTTTGAGCGCCGGAACCCCGTCAATTTCCGCCAGAACCCGGTTGTTTTTTACTTTGGTGATAATCCCCACATCGCCGGTTTCGTTGTAAGCGCCGGTATAAAGGTTGGTTGCCGGTTTGTCAGTATAGAAAAAGGCGACGGTAACGCCGTCCGCAAATACCTGATTGCCGGCAAAAAGCTTCCATTCGCCCGCTATGGTGTTATCTGCGGCGCTTCCCCCGAAATACGGAACCCTGCCTATCACCTCGCTTATGCCTTTTAGGTAGAACTCCTCTTCTCCCGGAGAGGCGGCCATGTAAAAATAGGCCGGGGCGCTATTCTTCCCCGCGCTTTTCATTGCTTCCCTGGCAACTTCCCTGCCGGTTGCCCTGGCATCGCCGCTTTTGGGTTTGCCAGCTACACCGACAGTCAGGTCGCTACCGCCAAGCGCCATTATCCCGACAAAGCCTTTTTCCCCGGTGATAAACCCATCCGGGGTTATAACGCCGGTAAAGGAAGTATTCCCCAGAACCGGAACCCCCGGCAGCCCTTCGGATATGCCTTTGAGCATTGCGCCTTGATCGTATGCGACGCTGGAATAGGCAAACGCCACTTTAATGTCCGAAAGCCCGTTTTTCGCTTTTTCCGCAGCTTCTTTCCCTGCCGCTTTGGGATCCGCGGCAATGCTGGAACCGGTATTACCCTTCATAAAAACCTCCTCGGAAAATTACAGGAAGCGCAACGCTCCCTATTGAAATCCTCTATTGTAGTATAAGGGGTAATATCAAATTTTGCATATCTAAATTATGTGCTTTTATTATTTTTTATTAATCTGATAAAGTTGTCGCGGAAGCAGTCAAATAATTGTTAAACCGCATTTTCTCAGAAGTGTTACACCTGTCATAAAATCTGAGGCGTGTTGTATCACAGTGTTGTAATGATTATAATAAAACATCATGGGAGAAGAAATGGGGCTTGTTCAGGCGGAAATCACCCTGAAAAACATCAGGGATAAAATAATGGCCAATGAAGGGTATATTAAGGAACCTGAAATTCGTCAAACCACAGTAAAAGCCGTAGTAGATACCGGAGCGGCGACATTGGTTATCAACGAGCAACTGCGGCAACAGTTGGGGCTTGGAGTAGTGGGAGCAAGACAGGCGACACTGGCGGACAATACCAGGAAACCGGTAAAAGTAGCCGAGACGGTAGAGGTTCACTGGAAAGACCGTTCAATGACCTGTCAGCCGTGGGTCGTAAGTGATGGAAGAACTCTTCTTGGCTTAATACCTCTTGAGAATATGGATCTTATGGTGGATCCTTGCAGCCAGGAGCTGGTAGGCGCTCATGGCGATAAAGAAGAATTTCTTTTGCTGTAACAGTGAATTCCGTGGCATCAGATGCTATAAATTTACTTTCTCTCGCCCAGCAGGGTTTTCAGCTCCTGTATCTCCCGAACCATTTGAGAATTATCAAGCTGGAAGCGCTTTGGCACCATTTTCCTGGAAGTACATTCAACCGCCGCCACCAGGTTTTGAAGCCGGATCGCGTTGGGGTAATATGGCGGGCGAAAATCTTCAATTACTTCCTCCATATCTTTTTTGGAGATCATCGTCCGGCCTTCCATCACAGCCATCTGCATAGCCCTTACAAGCATGGACTCTATTTCCGCCCCGGAAACTTCGTGATCGTATTTCCTGAAAAGATCGGGAACCGAAAAAGTGTGAATCCCGAACTTGAGCTTTTCCACCAGAGTTTCAAAAAGCGCTACTTTTTCCGACAGGGTTTCCGGGTAAAAGAGGGCAAAGTGTTCTTCCGCCCGGCCCTGGCGCTTAAGGTCAATGGGAAGAAGGTCGGGGCGGCAGGTGATAAGAAACCAGATGATCTTTCCCCGGTAAGCGGTATCCCCCATAAAGCTCGCTATTTGCGCGAACACGCGGTTACTGGTACCTGAATCCCCCTCCTGATCGCGGTCGCCCAAATATGCGTCCGCCTCGTCTATCATTACCGCCACAGGAGCCATGGACTTCAGGATATTGAGAACTTTCTCCAAATTGGATTCAGTCTCGCCCTGCCATTTGGTACGGAAGTTGCCGAACTTAACCATGGGGATTCCGATTTCGCCGGCGAAGGCGCTCACCATAAAACTCTTTCCGGTTCCTATGGGACCTGCTATCAGATAGCCCATCGGCACTACCTCGCTCTGGCCCCGCTTGATTGCCTTGGCGTGGTTTCGTAGCTGCTTTTTGACAAATTCATGGCCGGAAACCGCGTCAAGGTTATATTGGGTTTCCATGAACTGCAAAAGCCCGCACGCTTCCTGCTCAATCATTTTCTTTTTCTGCTTGCTGAGATAATCCATGGTTAGGGCTTTGTTTTCTTCGTACCGTTCCTGAATCAGGCTGTCTATGTTCATTAAATTCAGGCCACTGGTAACTGAAGCGACCCCTTCGGCGGTAAGCCCCCGATCCAGCGCAAGAAGGCCCTCGCGCTCCCTTGAGCGGAGAAAACTGGCGCGTACGGCTTCATCGGGAAAAGGCACTTCTATCGTTACGGTGGAAGAGGAAGCGGCAAGCCTCGGGGAAACATCCATGAGGTTTTCCGCAAGCAGAATTATTGAAACATCCCCTTCTTTAAACTCCGTGCTGTTGGCCCAGCGGTTCAGGGTAACAAGGCAAAAGCGGTCGGAATCCGAGATTCGCAGTAAATCCCCTCCCGGTATGATGTATTCCGCGTAATCGATGATAAGCACCATGCGGGGACAAGGGCTCCTGCGATCTTTTGGTATGCGCATCAAAAAATATTTTTCAAGATAATAAAAACTCTTCTCAGGCTCTCTTGAAACGAAATCGCTTGCGTCGGTACCCGGAAAACACCTGGACAAAACTGTTTCATATTCCCTCGCCATTCCCTCCGCGCAAAAAGAAACGCCTTCGGAAGGGTTATAATACGCTATGATGTCCTGATTCCCAAAAATAATTTCAGCGATGTACTGGTGGATTTCAGCAAAAATGAATTCCCCTTCCTTTGTTTCCTTGGGAAGAAAATCCCTTATGTTCCCGTGAACGATATACAGATTAGCCGTCTTGGAACGATATTTGACAGCGAATTCCTGAACCCATTCAGGCCAATTCTTGAAGCGGTCAGATTTCTCAGGATTATATTTTGACACCTTGCCTCCGAACGCCATTAGCCGGCAACTACCACCCGATTTCTTCCCTGTGTTTTAGCTTGACGCAAAGCGCCATCGGCAGCCAAAAGCAGGCTTTCCCAGCTATCCGCGTGAATCGGGGCAGTGGCGACGCCAATGCTCGTACAAACGCTTACCTCTGTATTTTTTGTGCTGTTGGGCCTGACGGGAACGAAAATTTTCCGGGAAGCTATTTTTTCTCTTGCCTTTTCGGCAATCGAAAACGCTTCGTCCGTGCCGGCATCCGGAAGGAGGACGGCAAATTCATCGCCGGAAAGCCTTGCGCATATATCTCCAGCCCGGGTAACGAAACGTAAAACTTCAGCCATTGAAATGAACATCAGATCCCCCGCTTTTATACCGTGTACATCATTGATCTCGTGTATTTTATCCAGATCCATCATCATCAGGGAAATGCTGCGGAGGCCAAGAGTCCCCCGTGAAAAGCGTTCGCCTGCGGACTCTTCAAGAAAGCGACGGTTGTATAAGCCGGTAAGCTCATCAGTAACAGCACGGCGGCGGGCTACTTCACCCCAGCGCATGATATCGCCCAGATGTTTTGAAATCTGCTCAAACCATATGTTTTGTACTTTCCGAATAGAGTTAAGCAGTTTTGATCCAATCATTGGATACTCAAAAACTATACGGTAAAAATCAACTCCGTACAGGGTCAGCAGCTTCAAGTCTTCCTGGGCCACTATGGTTGCCGATCTGGTTTCATTTGCGATAATTGACATTTCCCCGAAGAAATCCCCGGCTTTTAGCTCGAAGCTCCATCGCTGGGTGCCGTCGACCTGGGCTACCCAGGCTCCGATCCTGCCGGAAACAATAATGAACATCTCTTCCCCTCTTGCGCCCTCGTTAAAGACAACCTCCCCTTTCTTCATGCTTCGTGGCTCAAGAAAAGAAACAACTGCGTCGAGTTCCAGCCCGCTCAGGTTCGAGAAAATGGGCGATTTTTTCAGTACCGGATAAATATCCGCTTTAGCCATCCGCCTGCTCATACTGCCTTTTCCTTCCTGTAACGAACAACTTTATTTCCGCCCTCTTTCCATGTATCCATCAGAAGCTTATAAGTTCCCTTAAAAAGGGAATCCCAGGATTTATTGTCAGCAGGCCAAATTCCCCAGGCAATTGTCCCGGTGAAGTAAAAATCCTCCTCACCCAGGGGAACATGCGGAAGGGCGGCGACAGCCTCGGCCAGAACTTTGGCCAGGGATTTTGCCTCGGTAATATCGCACTTATTGACAAGAATCCCGGTTTCATTGCTTTTAAACCTTAACGCCCAGCCTTTGTTCAGCTTGCGGGTAATGCCTTTAAGAACTGCCGCGATTTTTATCATCGCTTCGTCACCGGCGCTATGCCCCAAATAATCTACCAGCGCCTTAAAACGATCCGGCTTTAGCAAAATAATCGCCGTTGGCCTTTCAAGTATCCTGTTAATTTCATCGCTTAGAAAGGTTTGCTTCCATAAACCGGTGCTTGGATCCTCGTGAATTTTGCGGTGCAGCTCCTGAACCCAATAGGCGCTTTCAAATATCAGTTTCCTTGTGGCTTTTATGCGGGCGGTTACCATAGCCGCAGAATTTAGAAGTATCCTTGTACTTATATGGGGCTCTTCCAGGGCAAACTTTTCCATTTTAAGGCCATACTCAGGGAATATAAGCAGTGTCGAATCTTCAAGGGCTTCCGCGTAAGCGTCGTAGTCGGCAGCCCTGGCAAAGTCAAAATCGCCAATTATATCTCCGGGGGCAAACCTGGCGATTTCATCTTCCCTCGGCAAGCCTGCAGCGCCCCCTTCGTTCTGTTTAAAAACACGGACAGCCCCTTCCAAAAGCAAATAAAAGTGTTCCGCGTCTTCACCCGGAGAAAATAAAAGCTTGCCTTTTCGGATCAGCAAAATCTCGGTTCTTTTTACTATTTTTTTTTCTTCTTCCGGAAGGAGATCGGAAAATAAATCAGACTTTAAAATGGCGGAAAGGTCCTGCGTGTCTTTCTCTCTGCTTTTTTGAATTTGATCCGTCATAAAACTTTAAAGGAGCCGACAGGCTCCTGGACTCCCCCTCCCGTATCCCCGTTTTCACAAAAATTATAGTGTTTTTAGTTTTGAATGGCAATGTCACGTGTTAAAGTATTTAACAGTACTTCCCAACAACGCTTTTTCCGGGTATAAGTTGAAAATGGAAAAGTCCTCATTTAGCAAGGGTATCATTTTTGCGATTTTTGCATATTTTCTGTGGGGATTTCTGCCAGTTTACTGGAAAATCCTGTCCGGGATAAACTCCATGCACATTCTGGGTTTCAGGATCATCTTGTCTCTACTTTTGGTTGGCTGCCTTTTATTGGCAAGTAAAAATATTTCATGGCTAAAATTTTATAAGGACAGGCGAAAAAGAATAACAATTATATTGGCCAGTTTAACGATCACCTTTAACTGGGGCCTTTATATATGGGCGGTAAACGGCGGGCATACTATTGAATCCGCGATTGGCTATTACATAAATCCTCTGCTCTCGATAGTTTTGGGGATGATTTTTTTCAAGGAAAAGCTGAAAATCCTGCAATTGCTGGCTTTTATTATCGCCATTGTGGGGGTATTAATTTTAACTGTCCTGACAGGCCGCCCGCCCTGGATTCCTTTGGGCCTGGCATTCAGCTTCGCGCTTTACGGCCTTTTAAAAAAGACAGTCCGCCTTACAGCCCTTGAATCCCTGGGCGTAGAAACCCTGGTTGCGTCCCCCATCGGGATTTTATTGCTTTTGATCCCTTTTGGAACAAACCGCTCCTTTCCTGATCCGCATAGCCTTGCTTATATTCTGGAACTGCCCCTGAAACCTCTGCTGTTTCTGCCTCTATGCGGGCTGGTAACCAGCTTCCCGTTGTACCTTTTCGCGAAAGGCGCGAAAATGCTTCCCCTTTCGACCCTGGGCTTTGTTCAGTTTTTATCCCCAACCCTGTCGTTTATTACAGGTTTCTTCATCTTTGGCGAATCTTTCCCTATTCAAAATTTTCTGGCTTTGGGATGCATCTGGATCGCGGTGATCCTCTATACGATTTCCTTAAAAGGATTCAACGGGACAAGGCCGCATGAATAGGCATACCTGACCATCTGCGAGCGGTTATTCATGCCTGTCTTGTGCATAACAGAGGAAATATAATTCCTTACAGTCCCCACCGCAAGGCCGAGGTTTTTGGCAATATCGGTACTTGCATGCCCCTCGCCTATTTCAACCAGAATTTTCAGCTCCGTTCTGGAAAGGTATGCTGTCGGGTCTTCTCCGGAAAGAATCATCACATATCCGGCTTCGTAAGGTCTGACCTGGTTTTTGTATTCTACGGAGCCATGAAAACCAGAGGCTTTAGAGTTCAGCGAGCAAATAAGGCGCATAACCCTGCTGGCAAGAACAGGGCTGATAAAACACTTGCCTTCGGAAATATTTGCCAGAATCCCGGGGAGCGAATCCATGTCGGCTTCTTTATTTACTATTCCCGATACTTCGTAGGTCGCGGCTTTGTAAAGCTGATAATCATTTATCTTTGAAACAACAATAACAACCGCTGTCGATGGTGAACGGATCTTCAGCAAAGGAAGGATTTCTTCGCCGCCAATAAACTCCAGGTTATTATCCAGGATAACAACGTCAGGCTTATGGCTTCCGATAAGCTTTAACGCGTCATAGCCATCTTTCCCATGAGCTAATATTTTAATATTCCTTTCCGTCGACAAAAGGGAGACAATTTTCTCGCACTCATGCTTCTGGGGACAAATAATTATTGTACTAATCAAAAAAATTTCCTCCGCCGGATGTACCAGCCATCCAAAAAAATGAAGTTCAGGAAAGGATCTTTTTTGTTTAATTGTTTAATTGATCTGATTAATGTAATTGTTTTAACAAATTTGGTTATGCAGATATATAATATACTCATTTTTTGGAATCCAATCAAGTTTTTAAACTCTTTTAATTAAATTTATTATTTTCATTGACGGCAGCCAGGCGCTATGCTATAATTGTTTTATATCCAGTTTGGAAGATAAAAATCACGCCGTAACGGAATAATGTATGCAATATTTTGATACTCATGCCCATATAGGGCTTATATGTGAAGACCCTATTGAGCAGCTTATGGTAATTAAGGAAGCAAAGCAGGCCTCGGTAACCAGGCTTGTTTCGATATGCAACAGCCTTGCTGATTTTAGCAGGGTATATGACAACCTTAGATCCGCGTCCAACGTCTATCACGCTGTGGGGGTATCCCCTTCGGAGGTTCAAAACCCGGGCAAAGACTGGATTCAAACCATAGAACAGCACACAAAACAGCCGCGGGTAGTGGCTATTGGAGAAATTGGCCTGGATTATTACCGGAAATTTGGCGACAAAAAATCCCAAATAGAGCTTTTTATCACCCAGCTGGATCTGGCGGGGAAGCTTGGCCTGCCTGTAATTATCCATAACCGGGATGCCGGCAAGGACGTACTGGACATACTCAGGGACAGGCTTCCGCCCAGAGGCGGAGTGCTTCACTGCTACTCCGAAAACGCCGAATATGCCAAAAAGGCCCTCGACCTCAATCTGTACTTTTCTTTTGCCGGAAACCTGACCTACCGGAACGCCAAAAACCTGCATGAGACAGTTGAAGTTCTTCCGCTTGACAGGATCCTAATTGAATCCGAGAGCCCTTTTATGGTTCCGGCTGATCATCGCGGCAAGCGAAATATGCCGAAATACCTCCCCCTCACCTCCCGTTTCCTTGCCGAAATGCTGGAAATGGACGAAGAAGAGCTAAGCGCCGCCCTTTGGGACAACGCAAACCGCTTCTTTGGCCTTCCAAACGAATAAGAAGAAAGTGTTTAACACTATAAGCTTAAAAAAACACGAAAAAATCCTCTCGCCAAGGCGCCAAGGCGCGAAGAATTGCACGTTATTATCTAAATATGCGACTTCCACTATTCTTTTTCTAAAAATAATAAAAAGCATGAAAGAGACGCTTGGTTTGCAAATCACTCAAAGTTCTTTGCGCCTTTGCGCCTTTGCGAGATGAAATTCGAAGGAATCCCTTCCCTTTACCATCCTGTAAAAATCGGTTTGCTTGAATTGCCGGGTAACCTTTTTCTTGCCCCTGTGGCCGGCTACACGGATCGGGCTTTTCGTTCAATTTGCACCGAGTGCGGCGCGGATTTTTCCTTTACCGAGCTTGCCTCCGCCGAGGCCCTGGCGCGGGGCGGGAAAGCGACAAACAGCCTGATACGCCGGGGAGAAAACGAAAAACGTTACGCTATCCAGCTTTTCGGCCATGACCCGCAAGTGATGTACCGCGCGGCCTTGTCCCTGGCGGCGCTTCACCCTGAGGCAGTGGACATTAACTGCGGCTGTCCTGTCCCCAAGGTGGTAAAGACCGGCGCGGGTTCAGCGCTGATGAAGGAACCCGCCCTGTTGGGCCGCATTGTAGAAGCTGTTGCCCGAGCTTCCGGCGAAGCTTTGGGGGGCGCGCCGATTACAGTGAAAATGCGCTCAGGCTGGGATTCACAGCACTTGAATTACGCTGAATGTGCCCGCATAGCCGCCGAAGCCGGGGCCGCCATGGTAACCCTTCACCCAAGGACAAAGGCGCAGGGCTACGGCGGCAAAAGCGACTGGCTGCACCTGGCAGACCTGGTCTCCCGCCTGAAAATACCTGTTACAGGCTCCGGGGATCTTTATTCACCCGAAGACGCGGAGCGTATGCTACGGGAAACGGGCTGCGCCGCGGTAATGTTTGCGCGCGGCGCGGAGGGGAATCCCTTCATTTTTTCGGAAACCCGCTCTTACCTGGCAACCGGCTCCTGGATACCTGCGAGCTTTGAAGAGCGCATAGCCGCGGCCATGCGCCACCTGACCATGCTTTCCGCGGACATCGGCGAGAGGGCGGCCTGCAGGGAAATGCGAAAGCAGTTCTGCGCCTATACAAAAGCGCCTCCCGGCAAAAAAGGAGAAGCCGGCTCCGCCGCCCTGCGGAACCGGCTTGTCTTTGCGGAAACTATCGAAGATTACAAAACCATTTTGCGGGAATTTGGAGTGAACGCCTTCCCGCCGATTTAAGTGAAGCTCTTAATATCCGCCCATGGGGAAGTTGCCCATTTCATTGGCAAACTGGAATACCAAAGCAAAGTTGAAGTACTGGAATGGATTGTACTCTAGTTTCCTGCCATAGTAATAACTAGTAGTTTCCCCAATTTTATCAGAAAAGGGGCCGCCAACACGGAACAGCAGGCCAAAACCGCCTGTACGCCCCTTTATTCCTGACAAGTCAAACCCGATTTCACCGTACCAGCCCATATACTTGTTCATCGTAAACCCCTCGTCTTTTTCCTTTTCTAATCCATTTTCTGAAAGACTGGAGTAGCTAAATACCGGTATATTCGCCGTAATGCCGCCGCCAAAAGCAAATGCGCCAAATGAAAAACGTAAACCTACGGGGATAACAGGATAGACATTTAAAAACGCAAAGTCCATATGGTTAGGGGAATCTTTGTAAGTAACGGAATTTATATCAACACCAATTCCCACACCCGCGTTGAGCGCGACAAAATCCAAAAAATAATAATGAACCGTTCCCAGCAAGCCAATATTAAAACCGAACGATTCTTTTTTCCAGCCATATTCGCCTGGCCTGGTTCCGCCTACTATTACCCCTATATCAGAGAGCAAATATCCCGTCTGTAGATCAACGTTGAACATCAGGTCGCCCATGTCATGAGCAAAGGCGCTGCCCGCTGTTAGTACCAATACCAGTAAAATAAGTAATGCTGTCCTCTTCATTCTCTATATCCTCCTAAAAAAACCAGTAGAATCCGGTTACTGCCTGTAGAAAGTAAGCCTGCTACCATATAAGTCAACCGCATTCAAAGTGCTTCCTGAAATTGTCGCTGTAATAAACGTTTCACTTCCTTATTTGCAAGTTGCGGTATTCCCGCTATAGGTATAACTCCCACCGATAGTATCCCCGGCAGCGCTTAATGACCAGCTTGAACTTGTAAACGACAACGTGTAAGTAATCCCATCATCTGTTGCCCTCCATGATGTACCGGCAAATGGGTTAGAGCTGCCGCCAGGGCCTGAACCGCCGCCGGAATTTGAGCCGCCCTTGGGATCATCAAGGCTGCAACCAGTCATCACAAGTCCAAGTATCAAAAGAATACTGAGCATCCCTATAAAAAACTTCTTTTTCATCAATTCCTCCAAAAAGTCAAAATACTTTAAATCGGTAATGCCGATTTTTCATGCTAATATATGATTGATTTACTGTCAAGCTAATAGCAGGATTTTTCGGTATAAGGTAATCTTCCATGGATGAAGGGGAACTCAGAGGTATTTTGAGCAGCAATATCAAACGCTGCCGGGCAAAAAACGATTTGTCACAACTGGCTTTGGCTGAAAAACTGGACATATCCACCAACTTTTTAAGCGATATTGAGCGGTGCAAAGCGTGGATTTCCCCAAATACCCTGGTAAAATTAGCTTCTGTGCTAAATATAGAGCCTTACGAACTCTTCAAGGCGGACTCCTTCCTGTCTGATACTGAAAAAGGTGTTTTACAGCATTATGCAGACGAAAATTTAAAGATGGTTTTAAGCGTTGTGAACCAAATAAGGGAATATTAGGAAACCGCCACAGCTCACATGCAATGCTGGTTTTCCAGTGGCTTTTATTCGCTTTTTTCAATACAATTTAAAGAGCTGAGGAATTAAATGGGAACTAATATAATCAGACGGCCTTTCCGCTACAGAAACGATAATGTTGTATTCATACTCATCGGGATAAACATACTGGTTTACATTGCCGAGCTTTTTTTCAGAAACTCGCAAATTATAACCCGCCTTTCCATGATCCCGTTGGCGGTGGTGCAAAGGCGCTGGATTTGGCAATTTTTTACCTATATGTTCGTCCATGACCCAAATTCCATTGCTCATATATTATTTAATATGTTTGCCCTTTTTATGTTCGGGCGTCAGGTGGAATGGAAGATGGGAAGCAGCGAATTCCTGCTTTATTATCTGCTAACGGGAACCCTGGCTGGGGTTTTTTCATTCTTTGTTTACATCTTTACCGGCAATCCGCTTGTTTTCCTGATGGGCGCTTCGGGAGCGATCTTCGCGGTTCAACTGGCGTTCGCCGCCTTTTTCCCGGATTCAATCATGTATCTCTGGGGCATACTTCCCCTCAGGGCCCCGGTGATGGTTTTGGGTTTTACGGCTGTGGAAATCTTCCTGATGATCAGTGGCTTTGGCGGCAACGTGGCCCACGCCACTCACCTTGCAGGTTTTGGCTTTGGCTGGCTTTATTTTATCGTCCGCTTCGGGATAAACCCCTGGCGTGCAATGCGCCGATAATCAAAAAGTGAACGGAAAAACCCGATTATTTCTCTTTTCTTTTCTCTTCCTCTCCTTCCTGCTTCCTGCCCAGGATGTGCTCAGAGGCGAGGTGAGAGTACAGCTTGAGCCAATCTTTGGTTTTAATGTGGATGAAGAATACCCGCTGGACATTAAAGCCGCTTACAGCAGGGCGCTGCAGGAAGCAGCCATGTTTTTCTCCGCGCAGATTTATGGATGGTCATTTCATTACGATGTGGGAGAGCGCGCCCGCGGTATTGAAGAGGTCTTTGATCTTAATCCCCTTGGGGAGATCCGCTGGGGCGATCCCGGGCTCTATGTTACTCACGCTGATTTCATTAATTGGGAATCGCAGCCTACCACCTACCGGTTTGCCACTATCCTTTCAGCCTGGATGGATTACCGTCCCACAGACGCCCAGCGCCGCAGGCTTGAAATGTGGAAAAAAGGGAGCATCCGGCCTGCCCAGGCAGTTGGCTACAGTTCACTCGGAGGTTCCGGAGAAAACCCTGCCTGGCTCGCGATAAAAAAGAACGCGCTTGAAGATTCCGCCCGGGCAGCGGTGCGGGCTATGCTTCAGGGCAGCGAGAAAAACAGGCCAAAGGAAGTAACCGGCTTTATCAGCCTTGAAAGCTTTCCATTGTTTTATATGGAATCCGGCCGCCAGGCAGCCCATGCGCGTTTTAGGGTGGAGATTACTGAAATTATTCCTTTTGCGGCTTATTAAACGCCGCTCGCTATAGTAAATATCACCAAAAAAATGTAATATCCCCCTATGTCCATTGATATCCAAACCACAGCAAAGAACCTTCATCCCCTTGAAGTGAAGGTACTTCTGTCCTACAAGAAAGGCGATGAGCTTTCGGTTGAAAAAATTGAGAAAGAGTTGGGTCTAAAAAGCGGAAACGGCAACCAGGCCCTTTCGTGGCTGGCAGCCAAGGGCTTGATCAGCGAAATCCGGCGGGAGACCGCTGTTTTTTACGAGTTGACTGGCCTTGGCGGGCAGTGGAAAGAAAAGGGAAGCCCCGAAGAACGCATTCTAGAACTGATACGAAAGGGAATCGAGCGCAAAGCCGCCTTGAAGCGCCTGCCGGAAATTGCCCAGGAACTGAGCATGGAAAATAAGGATATTGGCAGCGCCTTTGGCAGCCTTTCCAAGCTGGGCATCCTTGCCATGGACGGCGACAAGAACGTAACAATCACTATTCCCCTTGAACAGCTTGAAGACCCCTTAAAAAACCCGGTACTTGCGCGTTTCCGTCTTGTCAGGGGCTTATTGGAAAAAGCGGTGCAAAGCGAAGACGGCCTTATTTCCGAAGCTGCTTTAAGCAACGAGGAAAAGGGCGCCATTGCGGACATCGCCAAAAAACGCGGTGCCGCCGACGCGCCGTTCCGCCAGATTGACCGCGAAAAGGTGATTTTCGCTTTTACCGTGGCGAAAGACGGCTCTGTCCCCGCCGAGGAGGCCGCCGCCGCGCTAAAGGCCGCGGGGATTACCGGCGATGAAATCGGAACCCTTACCCCGGAA
>Ga0268262_10003228_pt1 | contig 17859 bp, 13 predicted proteins | sample TergutNc150P3_FD_190354 | JGI IMG/M metagenome (GOLD analysis project Ga0268262, IMG submission 190354) | Nasutitermes corniger P3 segment gut microbial community from laboratory colony in Florida, USA - Nc150 P3 (SPAdes) (version 2) | ecosystem: Host-associated > Arthropoda: Insects >...
CGTAGGAGCGTCCCATTTTTTCAAGGATTTTTTTACTGCACGATTGAATCGATAAATGAAAATGAGGGCGTATGCGCTTATTCAATAAAACGCCGGCAAGCTCTTCATCAATACTGTCAGGCGCAAGACTGGATAAACGTATGGCGATTTTTTCAGTGCCATTTAAAAGATACTCCAAAAGCCGCGCAAGATTTATATTTGCGCCTTTTTCAGTTTCCTTTTTATCGCAGTACTGGCTGATATTTACGCCCGTCAGTACGGCTTCTGCGTGGTTTTTTTCCAATATCCGCAAGCGCGATAAAACTTCGTCCGCGTCAAGGCTGACGCTCGCTCCGCGCGCAAGACGAATTCTGCAGTAGGTACATTTATTGTTACATCCGTCCTGAATTTTTAAAAAACTTCTTGTATGGCTGGAAAAACTCCTCGGGTTAAATTGAAAAACCTTATCCTGCGCAGTCGGATGCGGTCTTTCTGTAAATTTTTCCAACACGCCGTCAATTTGTTCATCTTCATTGTAATAAGACGGCAGATCGATAATACTGTCTTTTTTAATTACAAACAGCCTTTTCTTTTTACTATCGTCTAATTTTAACAGATCTTCCCTGTTCAACTGCGCATAACAGCCTGTTACAATAATACGGCTCTCAGGATAATCGCGCAGAGCTTTTCTTATAACGCGCCTTGCTTTTTGATCGGCTTTAGAAGTTACGGTACAGGTATTAATAATAACGACAGAAGGTTCTTTTGCCGTCTGTCCGCCGTCAACCGTCAACTGCTCAAAGCCCGTCCCAAGAAAAGCGTCGGTTATGGCTTCGCTTTCCAGTTGGTTGAGTTTACAGCCCAATGTTTGAATTAAAAATGACGGCATTAAAAACGGCGCTTTACTGGGCGCCCATAGTACGTCTGATTCGTTCAATCCCGCGCTGAGCGTCAGTCAATTGAGAATTAAGGGAAAGAGCGCGTTCATAAGCTTCAATCGCGCTTGATAAATCGCCCGCGTTTTCTCTCGTGTACGCAAGCCTGACCCACCACGCCGCGTTATTTGGCACCCAGTGAACGGCGGTTGAAAGGGCGATATCGGCATGACGGAATTTTCCCTGCCGGATGTATACTTCCCCCATCAGATAATAAACCTGATCAATGCGCTGCCCTTCAGGAGCGGCGCTTGCGTATTCCTGGAAATACTGCAGCGCTTCGTCGTTTCTGCCCTGATAATAACTGATTTCCCCCATAATCTGGGTAACTCTTACGTCAAAGCGGTTTAATGTCCTTGCGGCGCGGGCATAGCGCATGGCTTCTTCCAGGCGGTTCAGGCGGATTAAAGCCCAGCAAATAACAACATGCGACTCCAGATTATTGGGATTTTCGGCAAGTTCTTCGCGGCAAATAAGGACCGCCCTTTCAAAATTTCCGGCGCGATATTCAGCTAATGCATCGGGATGGTTTTGAGCGTAAATATTAAACGTGAGAATAAAAAGAAAACCCGCCGTTAGAAAATTAATTTTTGTCTTCATAACAGATTTTTCCCAACCATTGTACATCTGCCATTAAATACGCATCCTGTTTCCATAAAGATTTCAGGAGCGGTAACATTTCCCGACAGTTTGCCGGTTAATGTAACTTCCACTTTTTCAATAGCGGTAACGTCGCCCTTTACCTGCCCTCGGATTAATACGCGCAAGGCGTGAATATTGGCGTTTACTACCGCATTTTCATCTATAACCAGCAAACCTGCCGCATTAATTTCCCCAGAAACTTTTCCCCTGATAAGAAAAGGTTTTTCAAAACGTAATGTTCCTGTAAAATCAATATCCGGAGACAGAATTGTGTCAAAATCAGCGTCTTCCAGAAAATCATTGTAAACTTCAGTCACTTACGCCCCCGTCCTTAAAAAAATTATAACAAATTATTATGACTTGCGCAAGTTGGGAAAAGGGGTTATCATAAATTTGTAATTATTTTAAGGAGGAAACATGGATTTCGTATCGATTATGAAAGCAAAGGCCGCATCCGCGCCCAAAAGGCTTGTATTGCCTGAAGGCAGTGAAGAGCGGACTATCAGAGCGGCAAGAATTCTGTTGGACGAGAATATAGCCGCAAGTATTACACTGTTGGGAAATATCGCGGATATACAGGCTTCTGCGATGAAAGAAGGCATTAATCTTGAAGGCATAGCCCTTCTTCACCCCGGAGTTGACGGTTCAATTTTAAGCAAATATGCCAATGAATATTATGAACTGCGAAAGAACAAAGGCATGACGCCTGAACAGGCAAAAACTGACATTACCGCTCCCCTGCGCTGGGGCGCAATGATGGTTCACATGGGAGACGCGGATGCAATGGTCGCAGGCGCTATAAATACTACAGGCGACGTACTGCGCGCAGGCCTTTCCATTATCGGGACGGCATCCGGCATCAAAACCGCTTCATCCTGTTTTGTAATGACCGGAATGGATCCGCAATACGGAAAAGAAGGCTCATTGATCTTCTCTGATTGCGCTGTAATACCCGACCCGCTTCCCGAACAGCTTGCCGATATTACGGAATGCGCCGCTCAATCATGCCGTGAATTCCTAAATGCCGAACCTGTAGCCGCCCTTTTATCCTTTTCAACAAAAGGTTCCGCAAAACATGACAATGTTGAAAAAGTGCAAAATGCGGTGGGAATACTTGAAAAAAGAAACCCCAAGTTTATCTTTGACGGCGAATTACAGGCAGATGCCGCTTTAGTTCCTGTGGTACTGGATAAAAAAGCGCCCGGAAGCCCCGTAAGAGGCAAGGTTAACGTATTGATTTTCCCTGACTTAGGTTCCGGTAATATAGGCTACAAACTGGTTCAACGCCTTGGCAAAGCTCAAGCCTACGGACCGTTCCTTCAAGGATTCGCGAAACCAATAAGCGATCTTTCCAGAGGCGCTTCGGTAGATGATATTGTAACTACCTGCGCTGTAACATTATCGCGGGCAAAATAATTTAGTAAAATGTTTAATCAAAAACAGTTGCTAAATTTATATGAATCGGATTATAATTGCTTTATAATCTTATTCCAAAATTATTTAGGAGGAATTAATGGCAACTATAAAAAAACCGGCTGCTAAAAAGGCTCCGGCTAAAAAACCGGCGGCTAAAAAACCGGCTGCTAAAAAGGCTCCGGCTAAAAAACCGGCGGCTAAAAAACCAGCCGCTAAAAAGGCTCCGGCTAAAAAACCGGCGGCTAAAAAACCAGCCGCTAAAAAGGCTCCGGCTAAAAAACCGGCGGCTAAAAAAGCTCCGGCTAAGAAACCAGCGACAAAGAAACCGGCTGCTAAAGCAGCTAGTGCTAAAGCAACAAGTGCAAAAAAAACTCCGGCTAAAAAACCAGCGGCTAAAGCGGCTCCTGTTACCGCGCAAGAACAGACAACAAAACCAGTTGAAGAAGTAAGTGATGTCCCGTTCCGTAATCTGTTCGACGCTTACAATCAGGGAAAACTTCCGTTTAATCAGGGATATATCGTTTCTTCATTCTTCAGTAACACATCATTATATTCAATTTACGAAGTTGTATCCTATGCCGGCGTAAAAGAAATCTTTTTAACGGAAACAGGCTTGCAATTTGTCACAGGCGGAAAAAAATTGTATATTCTGCTGGAACCTGACACATACCAGGTTAAGTTCCAGGAACCGGTTTCAAGGGCGGAAGGAGAAAAGATTCCAAAACGTTTCAGTGAATTGGAAGAAATTATCGCAAAAAATCAGACAAAAATATATATAGCAAAAGAGCCTAACGAAAGTTTTGGTTCATTTACAGTCCTTAAACCCACTGAAAGTAACTTTGCAATGGTATTCTATCAAACGCCGAAGATGTATGAAGCGCTTGCCGAATTTTTTGTAGAAACATTTAACAGGCAAAGAAAAGTTCCGGAGCATGACGCAAAAAACGCCGCGGTAAAAATTGTAGATATTTTAAAGAAACACATGAGCTTTGAAGGCCAGTATAGATAAACATGGTCTAAAAAACGAAGGCTGTCCGATTTGGACAGCCTTTTTTTTATCTATCTAGAGTTTGAATTTTAAACCAACACGAACAACAACAAACCTCGGATTAAAAGTTCGTGGTGTTCGTGTGGTTCGTGTTTCACTTTGCCTCAGCGGCCTTAGCCCTGTCAATTTCCGCTTGCGCTACCGCCAACAATGCGATTGGCACCGAATAGGGGGAACAGGAAACATAGTTCAGACCGGCATCCATGCAGAAGCGGACATTAGCGGGATTGGCTCCATGCTCACCGCACAAACCGCAAACCAGATCCGGGCGGGTCAGCCGTCCGCGATCCGTAGCAAGGGCGATAAGCTCTTTAACTCTTGGATCCAACGTGCTGAACGGGTTGCCGTTGATAAGGTCAAACAAAGTGTAGTCCGGCATAAACGCGGTAAAGTCATCCCTGGAAATACCCAAAGTAGTCTGAGTAAGGTCGTTTGTTCCAAAACTGAAGAAACGCCCGTACTTGGCGATTTCTCCGGCTCCAAGCGCCGCGGCGGGAAGCTCAATCATTGTGCCAATCTTGTATTCAACTTCTTTGGCTTTCACTTCTTTTCTGAGCGCTTCTTCGATGTCAACAATGCCCAAATAGTTGGAACCTTCGATCTTTTTACCGTAAGCGATAAGTTTTAATTCAGCGGAGTTCATTACAATTGGAACCATAATTTCAGGGCGCGCGTCAACTTTTTCCGAGCGCAGTTTATACGCCGCTTCAAAAATCGCCTTTACCTGCATCGCGTAAATCTCCGGGTAAGAGACGGCGATACGGCATCCTCGGTGTCCCAGCATGGGGTTAAATTCATGAAGAGCGTCAACACTGGCGACAATATCGGCTTTTGACGGCTTAGTACCTTTAACTTTCCCGACATGGTCGATATAAGCCTGTAATTCATCATTAGTATGGGGCATAAATTCATGAAGTGGGGAATCCAGGAGGCGGATTGTCACTTCCTTGCCTTCCATTACCTTCATGATGTTGTAGAAATCGTCCTTTTGCATCACCTGCAGTTTATTGAGCGCTTTCTGCCGTTCTTTATCGTCATTGGACAGAAGCATATCGCGGAAAACATTGATGCGTTCCGCTTTAAAGAACATGTGTTCCGTGCGGCACAGGCCTACGCCGTCCGCTCCGAATTCCAAAGCAAGCTTGGCGTCCCTTTGGGTATCCGCGTTGCACCGTACATGGAATTTTTTCAGGAAGCTCTTGGAAAGCGTAATAAAGTCAAGAAGCCCCGAACCCTGAGGATCAGGCTCGATTAGTTCCGCCGCTCCAAGATACGCTTTTGACTCGCCATAGAAAGGTACGTCAATTGTTATGTAATCTCCCTCTGTGAAACCAAAATCGCCAAGAGTCGCTTTTTTTCCTTTAATTTTAAGCTCAGGAGAAACAAGCGATACTTTCCCGTACTGGCGCGCAACTACTGACGCGTGAGCGGAATATCCGCCTTCCGCGGTCAATACGCCCGCGCTTACTTCAATAGCTTTTACGTCTTCGGCAAAAGAAGATTCAAGACAGAGAATAAAACTGTCTTTGCTTCCCTGCTGCGTCGCCAACTTTTTCGCTTCCAGCAATCCGTCTGTGCTGAAATACACGCGTCCTATCGCCGCTCCAGGAGCCCCTGCAATACCGCCCTTCCATGATTTAAGGTCCTTAACGCTGGCAGGATTAATTACAGGGTGAAGAATTTCATTAAGCCTTATCGGATCAATCGCTTTTACCACATAAGCCGCGTCTACAATTTTGCGCTTTTGAAGATCAAGCAGCAGTTTAAGATCAGACTGGGTAGATTTTTGATCCACAAGCCTCTGCTCTATCAGCCAGAGTTTTCCGTTTTCTACGGTAAAGCGTACCTGGCGAATTTCCTTGAATTTGTCTTCAAGAGTCCATGCGATTTTTTCAAGCTGCTTAAGGTGCGTCGGATCGATTTTATTAATTTCATACCCTGCGGCGCCGATTTCGTTGAATTTGCCGACAAAATAACTGCCTTGGAGTTTCTTATCGCCTGTCACGACATTGCGGCTGAAGAAATAACCTGAACAGGAATCCTTGCCGTAATTTCCGTATACCATGGGCTGAATGCCAATGGCGGTATCATTATTATTTTGCTCATCCATTTTAAGCAATTTGGAAATTTCACTAAGGGTTATCAGTAACTGCGATTCAGCGTCGTCAAAGAAACCTTTGGGGAAATATTTGGCGTATTCATCCATATATTCCTCGGCGGTTTTTTTCTTTGGCATAGGAGTTTTATCCTCATCGTGCAGTTCATTGGAAGGTCCTTTAATGCCTAACAATCTTTTAATTATTTTGTTCTTTTCGGCAATTTCTTCCTTCTCTTTGGTTTTGCCTTCCAGGTCTTTTATCTTCTCTTCGATGTTCATCATGCCGTTGATCATAAATAAAACTTCATTCGCGGCAAATTCCTTGCCTACCCACTTTGCAAAACCTTCAAGAACAGGCCTTGCAAGCCCGAAGTTGTGCAGTACCGGGTAAGTTGTAATTGCCATGTTTGAAGAAATAATTACTTTTAACAGCATTGGGTTTTCAGCGTCGCCGTAGGTTTTGCCTACGATTTTAGCGCATTTTCCCAAAAGATCCGAAACGTCTTTTTTAATTGTCTTTGTGTCAAGCTCCGAAGCAAGTTCGGTATCCAGAATAAATCCCGGCAGAATAGGAAAACCAAGTTCTGCAAATTCATTTGCTTGCCGTCCGCGGATACCTAATAATTCAGGAGAAATCTTACTGGAGATAACGTCCTTCTGGCTAAAAAAATGTATTCTTGAGTCCATATTTTTTCCTTATTAAAATAGTTTAAGCACGGTGTTAACCTGCCCATGCAGAAACGCTTCAAACATATGACTGGCTCCCTGCGCCAGATAACGTTGCAGCTTTGCTACATCCTGAATTTCATTTCCGGCTACGGCAAACTCAATGGCGCTGCCATGTTTTACCTTGCCCCATTTAAACAATGAGTTTATATCAAGTATTCTTTCACCTTCATAATAAATGAAAACTTCCAGAGCGGGATGTTTGGCTTTATAACTTGCGATAATCCTCTTCCATGCTTCAACGTTGCCGTTATGGAAAAGCTCATTCTGTACAACAACCGCATAGCGGGGAGTCATCTTCGCGGGTCCGCCGGAGGATTGTACCTGTACTATACTGACCGCTTTCTTTACGGGAGCGTCTGCTGCGGCTTTTTTGGTCGCGGCTTTTCCCTTAGCGGGCGATTTTGCCTTTGCTTTTGCGGCAGGTTTGGCTTCATCAGCTTTCTTGGGTTTAGAAACTTTTTTAACGGTGAATTTGCCTTTTGTAAGGGCCGCGGGAGGCGTCACTTTAGAACCTTCAAAAAGTTTTAAGGCAAGATCCGCCGCTTTCTGGCAATTTTCATCGGCTTCTTTGTCCTGCAAACCCGCATATACTACCATTAACTCGCGCTTGCGAAGTTGTCCAAAACCTGCCAGCTCTTCCGCTACTTTTGGATTCGCTATTAAAAGCCCCATTTCCGGGTGCATGTAAGCCGCCACAAGGTCAACACCGCTCCACTTTCCGAATTCTTTCGCCAATACGGAAAGATCACTGACCGTTGATTCCAGATTGGTTGACGCTGACTTGTAACCAAGTTTATCAACCAACAACATTCTTAACAGCAAGGCTATTCTGCCGCTTGTTAATTCTTCATCATCCAATTCATAAACAACATCTGCAAGATTTGAATTGGTTTTTGAGGCAATTTCCATTGTTTTTTTAATGTGTCTAACCGCAGTGTTAAAACCAAAACGGGTAGAAAGAATTTCAAGATTTGCGTTTTCTGCCATATATCCTCCTATATATGTATATATTAATAAAAAAAACGCCCCCGAATAAGTCTTCGGGGGCGCCAAATAAACATACGTCCTACAGAACCCTTATTTTAGAGTTCCGCAATCCCGCCGCCGCCGCGTGAAGGCTTTTTAGCTTTTGCTTTTGAATCAACAACGCCCTTACTGGGACTCTTTGCAGCCGCTTTAGGAGCCGCAATTGCCGCCGGTTTGGCTTTGGGAGCCGCTGCCGCAACAGCGGGTTCTTCTTCAGCCGCCGAAGAGAAAGACTGATTGATGTCTTCACGGACAGTTGACCTTCTTCTGCTGAATGACGCAAATGCGGCATCAGCGAAGCCTTTTGATACGCCGTGGAGGAATTCGTTAAGTACGTTGGCCATTGCGTCCAATGTGACTTTCTTCCTTTTAATGGAGGTAATATCTACGTCCAAAAGGAGTCCCGGCAGCAAATGGTACGGATTGATCATGTAATCCAGCTTGAAATATTCTTTTTCAAGGAAGTCAAGCCTTTGTTCCATAACGCGTCTTTCGATGGGGTACAGATAGTCATACATATGTTTCATTCTGTTGCGCATTAATATGATGCGGCTGCGAATTCTGTCTTTTTCCCAAACGTAGGTGCGGTTGGATTTTTCAACTTCGGTTTCAGCGGCTTTAATAAAGGAAATTTCGTCCCATACCTTCGCGATATCTTCGTACAGAGGTTCGCCGGATTTTTCTTTAATTGTCTTGCGAATCCTGGGCTTATTCTTTTTGGCTAAATCTTCAAAATCGGTAATGGCGAAGGCGCTCTTCTTGTCCTGATAGATGACTTCCAAAGTATCCCAGAGGTGTTGAATTTCAGTCTCAAAGCTCTTGATCATTACATCGTAAGCCTTGCGGTCTTCAATAAGCTGGGCATTGTCAAAATAGCGAAGCTTAATGCTATAGCGTTCGTCAGGCAGATTGGCAAGATCAGTGTCTTCGTATTCGCGCAGAACTACTTCACGTCCGTTCTTGAGGTTTTCAATGTACTGATATCCCATTCTTGAAGTGTCAAGAATCGCGGTGAGCGAGTTAATCGCGGTGTTAAAGCCGCGGTTGCGGATATTTTCCAAATCAATGATCTTTTTGATGTTCTCGCGAATATTGAGCGCGTCATAGGATTCGGGATCAATTTCGGCGCGAAGGTCGGTAATCTTATCGAAGACCCTCTTCGCCAGCACGCTGTAACGTTTGGCTTTGGGATCATCAATTTCGTCATCTGTAACCGTTTCAATTTTACCCAGTTTGTTAAAGATGATTTCGCTGTCAGAAAGTTCTTCAAGACCCTGATCGATTCTGGTTTCTTTAATTTGCTCAATAATCTTATCGATATTGTCGATGAGATGTTTTGAAAGCAAGTCTTTGATAATGTATTCTACGGTAACCTGATAATGGAATATCGGGCTGATCAACTCTGAGTCAAGAATGTTGACTGAAAGTTTTACGTCGGTTACCGTCTTGGGTTTAGTCTGATTGTCTTTGAAGGCGCACTTTACAATTGAGTACGCATTCTCGCCACGGACGAAAGCGCCTGTGTCGGTCTTCTGACGAAGGATGCTGTTGGTGTGGGTTTCAAGTTCATTGACACCCCTCTGAATATGACCTTGCAAGTGGCCATACATGTTTACCATTGATTTTTCAATTTCGCCTGTGTTGAACTTGTCGGCTCCGCCAACGGCGTCAAGCAAATCGGCAATTTCTTTCGGCGTGTACCGAGTCAGAACTTTAGTCTCTTCCTTGTCGATAAAGTTCCTGACTTTCTTTACCATTTCATCTTCACTCGTTACCATGTAACGGTTGAACATGTTCTGGTAATTCTGATTGAAGTAATTGTACAGCTTCTCTTTAAGGCTGCCCATTATGTCAAGGCGTTCAAGAACGTCTTTGGGCAGTCTTGCCGTCAGGTGGTGGATAACTTTATTAGTTTCCTCCTCCAGTAATAAATTAACTTCAGCCTGCTGATCACGATATTCCTGCGCTAATGAATTGCGTGAACCGACTGCACTTGGTTTCTCCGGATGAAACACATTCGGGGATTTGGGCAGATCAATTGCTCCCATATAACTCTCCTTAAAATATAGTTTTTTTATACAACTTATATAAAGAATACCATATGTCAAGCATTAATGTCTATATATTTTTGGCAAAATTTAAAAGATTAAAAACTGGATATTTTCACCTGAATATGCTAAAATCTCCTCATGAAAAGAACAATTTCTTTTAATAAATATTATGGATTCAGAACAAGCCTCAAAAACCTTAAAATCCCGCTATTTTTGGTTTTTGCGGTTTTTTTAAGCCTTACCCCGGTATATGCCCAACGCGCCCCAATAGACATTAATTTAATAATTGACGGCTCATCCTCTCTGGCGGCGGTAAAAAATGAAGTTACAACATGGGTTTCAGGGCGCTTGGACCAGATACTGGCGGAAGGGGACAGGGTTACAGTCTGGAACGCCGGAACTCAGTCGAAAGTGATATATACGGGAAAAACAGAAGGCGCTCCAGGAAAGGAAGCGGTAAAGAAAAGTATTCGGGATATTACCCCTTCCGGGAATAATCCCGATTTTTCCGGCGCTTTACGCGATGCGGCATCCCGGCAAAATTCAAGTTACAGTTACACCCTGTTAATCAGCGCATCCCCGGATGCGCTTTCTTCCGTTCTTTCAACCCGGCAGGCTGGTCTTTTGCGCTTTTCCAGAGTAGAAGAATTTACAAATTGGCGCGCGCTTGTCGTGGGCTTAAATATTGACGCAAAAGTTAAAAAATCGGCGGCGGCGTTCTTTACCCGATAGCCGCATTGTAGAATCGCGGTTAAATATGTGATACTGTAATAAGCATAAAAATGAAAAAAACATTTGTGAATTTTTCCATAAGCATTGCGCTATTGTCAGTGCTTTTAATAATTTTTTTGGCGACCGGACTGTGGAAACGGGTTTTCAGATCCCAAGCGGATGAAAATGTCAGGACAAAAATAGTAATTCCAAAAGAAACATATATGTATTCATCCGCTGAACAATCCGGACAAATGAACTGGGAAGAAAACATCAGTACCAAAATACCGCTGGAAAGCGGAGAGACGGTAATAACTACGCTGAACAGGGAGAGCGAAGAAAACATACCTGAAGAGCAATTTGTAGTTTATCGCACATCCAAGGCATCTGACCCTGTGTTCATCACTTTTTTGGGTTATGATGAAAACGCGCGCGGATACAAACGGATTTGGAACGCGCCAACCATAGCAAGCCGAAGCGAAACCATCGCTCTTTTCAGCCAGGACTTAATAGGCGACAGAAACAACTGCATAATTGTAACCGGAATGAATCATAAAAATGAACACACAATGACCGTTTTCAGGCGCGGCCCCGGTCAGGCAAGAGGGCAGCCTTACAGAAAAATAGCGGAATTGCAGAGTACAGGTTCCATTGTAATTCAGCAAACGGCGCGTTCATTGGCATACCAACAGGGGTTAACAAAAGGACAGAGTTTTAATATCGCGACCTACGGCCATGACAGCGCGTCTGCCAATATACTGGATCAAATTGAAACTATCTATGCGTTTAACTCCGCCAGTGAAAGGTATGAACAGATTAACGTATCCAGGATACCCGGTTCACAAATTGAACAGCGGCGGCTTAGGGAACTGCTAAGCGGCGCTCCCGGCGTTTTTGAAAAATTTATAAATGACCTTTGGTACTATATAAGTCCTCAAGGCACAATCGACACAAAACAGTATATTTATTTTGACCCTGTAAAAAAAGAAATCGTATTTTTCGGCGATGAAGCCCAACAGGTTTTTACCTGGCAGAGTTCCACCCCGTCAAGATACGGTTTAAATATAAGGAGTCAAAATATATCGATAAGCACATTACTGCGCTTCATTGAAGTAGAACTTGAATCGCTGGACAGTATCAGGCTTCGCGTTACCGAAGATGTCAGGCTTAGAATCACGGCGGGCACTTCATGGGACGGTTCATACCGCCGCGCCGGATCCGCCAATTTTAAAGAAACATTAACCCAGCTAAAACCTACAATTGACGCTGCATATGACTCATCATGGGGCAGGATTCAATTTAACAATTCAGGCGAGTATACGATTACTTCCGTCTCGAATGTAAAAAAAGGACGCTATATTTTCTATAAAATAAATGACAGCGATTTACTGGAATTACGCCCCGAAGGAGGGGATGAAAACCGCCTTGTTTATAAAGCCGAGGCTGTAGCTGGTGTGTTGATCCTTTCACGCGTAAGGGTGGGAATAAATGGGGTTCAAGACTTGCTTGAACCCCCTGTTACGCTTACTACTCCGATAAATTAAATAACACCCTGTTCGAGCATGGCTTTGGCTACTTTCCTGAAGCCGGCGATGTTCGCGCCGACAACAAAGTTACCGGGCTTGCCGTATTCTTTGGATGCTTCATCCAATTTGCGGAAAATGTTACCCATAATGCCTTTCAGTTTAACGTCAACGTCCTCAAAAGTCCATGAAAGACGGGCGCTGTTTTGGCACATTTCAAGACCCGATGTTGCCACGCCGCCGGCGTTTGAAGCTTTGCCCGGGAAGAATGCGATGCCCTTGCTGAGCAGGAATTCCGTCGCTTCAAGAGTTGTGGGCATATTGGCGCCTTCCGCGACAACCTTGCACCCTGCGGAAGCAAGCTTTTTAGCGTCGTCAATGTTAAGTTCGTTTTGTGTGGCGCAGGGAAGGGCAATATCGCACGCGAGATCCCATACTTTGCCTTTTCCCGTCTCTTTATATTCTGCCGATTTGTGGGCTTCGGCGTATTTGGTAAGCCTTTCCCTGTTGTTAATTTTAATATCTTTTATGGTGTCGAGTTTAATCCCTTCTTTGTCATATACGGAACCGTTGCTGTCCGTCATGCTGATAACCGTCGCCCCCAGGGACTGAGCTTTTTCCGCCGCAAAGATTGCAACGTTGCCGCTGCCTGAAATCGCGACTTTTTTGCCTCTAAAGCTGTCTCCCTTTGTATTCAAATATTCATTAACGATATAAACAAGACCGTAACCAGTGGCTTCGGTTCTTACAAGGCTTCCGCCCCAATCAAGTCCCTTTCCGGTTAAAACGCCTTCAAAAGCGTTTTTTATTTTCTTGTACTGACCGTACATAAAACCGATTTCCCTGCCGCCTACGCCGATGTCTCCGGCGGGAACGTCAGTGTCCGGGCCGATATGGCGGAACAACTCTGACATGAAAGACTGGCAGAAACGCATAACTTCGTTATCGCTTTTTCCCTTGGGATCAAAATCGGAGCCGCCTTTGCCGCCGCCCATCGGAAGTCCTGTCAGGGAGTTTTTGAAAATCTGTTCAAAACCAAGGAATTTAATAATGCTTAAAGTTACCGAAGGATGGAAACGCAAACCGCCCTTGTACGGGCCGATTGCAGAACTGAATTGTACGCGGTAACCGCGGTTTACCTGTACTTTACCGGCGTCGTCAATCCAGGGAACTCTGAAACTAATGGCGCGTTCAGGCTCTATTAACCGTTCCAAAAGTCCGGCTTTTTCATAAGTGTTGTCCTGATCAACAATGATCCTAAGTGAGTCTAAAACTTCTTTAGCGGCCTGTAAGAATTCAGGCTGCCCCGCATCCCTTTTTTCTATAATAGAGATAATTTTGTCTACGTAGCTCATATTTCCTCCATGAGTATTTATTTAATCTCTTTATATCCTTTTTAAGAAATTATGTCAATGAGGAAAGTGAAAAGTGAAGTTTTGTTCGCTAGATTATCGTGGAGGTCATGACTAGATTGCGGACAGGGGATGTCCGAAAGTCATGCATGGGACTTCACAATAAGATTACGGACAAAAATCACTTTTCACTTTTCCCTTTTCACTTACATGAGTTTTTCAACTGCCGCTAGTTTGACGGCGGTGCAGAATATCTCCAGCGCTTGTCCAAGTTCCTCAAGGGGGGGGCAAGTTGGGGCGATGCGGATGTTTCTGTCCTGCGGATCATTGCCATTGGGGTATGTCGCGCCGGCTGGGGTCAGAGCGACACCGGCTTCAGCGCACAGCGAGACAATCCTTTTTGCGCATCCATTAAGCGCGTCAAAACTGACAAAATAGCCGCCCTCAGGTTCAGTCCATTCTGCGATACCGAGTCCGCCCAATTCGCGGCGCAGGGTTTCTGTTACAAGGTTGAACTTTGGTTTTAGAATTGCCGCATGCTTTTCCATGTGCGCCATTACGCCTCGGGCGTCTTTGAAGAAACGGGCGTGGCGCAGTTGGACTAATTTATCAGGCCCTATGGTCTGCGCGATTAGCCGCTGGCGGATGTAATCGCAATTTGATTTGGAAGAAGCCATACAGGTTACGGACGCGCCGGCAAAACTGACTTTTGAAAAAGAGGCGAACACAAGCGGCATATTCGGATTTCCGGCTTCTTCGCACAGGCGGATAATATTCGGGATTACCCTCTTTGCGTTTCCAAGATCATGAAAGGCATAGGCATTGTCCCAGTAAATACGGAAATCATCGGCGGCCGGTTTCAGTTTTGCAAAACGTTTTACCGTTTCAGTAGAATAGACTATCCCTGTAGGGTTTGAATACTTGGGTACGCACCAAATGCCTTTGATCATCGGGTCTGAACTAACCGCCGTTTCGACCGCATTCATATCAGGACCGTCATTCCCCATCGCTACAGGTATCATCTCAATATGAAAATATTTGCATATTGTAAAATGGCGGTCGTAACCGGGAACAGGACACAAAAATTTTACCTGCCCCTGACTCTGCCAGGGCTGTCCGTCCCTTACGCCGTGGGACATATTTACCGCGACATTATCAAACATCAGGGCAAGCGAAGAATTGCCGCCTACAATAACTTCTTCCGGCGTAAGTTCCAGAAGGTCGGCAAATATTTTTTTCATTTCGGGGATACCGTCAATTCCGCCGTAATTACGGCAGTCGGCTCCGCTTGCGGCTTTGTAATCATACATTGAAAGGCAGGTTAACAACTCATTACAAAGCGACAATTGTTCATCGGAGGGAACTCCGCGGGTCATGTTGAGTTTCTTGCCTTTTTCCTTATGTTTTAAAAAAGCCTCATCAAGCTCTTTTTTAAGCGCGGATAATTCAGCCGCGTTCATTTGGGTATATTGTTTCATGGGTACTTCCTTTGCTTTTACTTTATACCTTTTTTGTCTGCTTGTTAATTGGGTAATGTCAAGTTTTTCTAGGAATTAACTCCCTTTCCCATAACCAGCTATTCTTTCACTCCGCCGACATTTAGCCCGGTAATAAAATAACGTTGCAAGAAAGGATACACGACGATAATTGGCGCGGCGGCAATAATGGTTATGGCGGCGCGTATGCTCACCGGGGTTACCATATTGGCAGCCGCATTTTGAGACATTCCCATAGCGCCAATATCAGCGGCGCTTTTGGACTGGCTTTGGCTTGATTGCAGAAATTCCATGAGTTTGTATTGAAGGGTGTGAAGGTTAACATTACGGGAATTGTAAATCATGGTATCAAACCACGCGTTCCATGAACCGACGGCGACAAATAACGCTATAGTAGCCAGTACGGGCAGGCACAGCGGCAAAATAATCTGCAAAAATATTTTAAAATCGCCGCAACCGTCAATTTGGGCGGATTCAATAATGCTTTCCGGAAGGCTGTTTATATAGGTTCTGATCACAATAAAGTTAAACGCGCTGATCATGCCGGGAATAACATATACAAGAAAAGTGTTCATAAGATGAAGTCCCCGCATAAGGAAATATGACGGAATAAGTCCGGCGTTAATATACATGGATAAAAGCAGAATCATTGTAAAAATCTTGCGAAAAATAAATTTTTTACGGCTCAACGCAAACGCTAACATGGATGTAAAGAATACGCCGGTTATAGTCTGTATTATTGTTCTGGCTGCAGAAATGAAAAACGCGTGAAAAATGATTTTGTCGGAAAAAACCGCCTTGTAATTCTGCGATGTAAATGCCCTCGGCCAGAAAGTGATTCCGCCGCGTGTGGTATCTGCGGCGACATTAAACGAAACGGCAAGGGTATTCCAGAAAGGGTATAACGTGCAGAAGGCGACAAGTATCAGGATAATAGTATTGCCAATAGTGAACGCATAGCGTTCAATTTTAGACCCTATGTATTTCGAATTCATATCAAACGCTCCTCACCCATGCGCTTGGCAAGCCAATTTGCAAAAAGAATCAGGCATATATTAATAGTATTTTTAAACATTCCTGCGGCGGTCGCCAGTGAATAGTTAAAATTTTCCAGACCGTAAGTAATGACATAGATATCGATTGTTTCCGCCACATCCTGAATCATGCCGTTTCTAAGCAGGTATTGGAGTTCAAATCCCGCGTCAAGGAGGCGGCCTATGCTCATAATGAGCAAAATTATTATGGTAGCTTTAATTCCCGGTAATGTTATATGCCACATTTTCTGGTAACGGTTGCAGCCGTCAATTTCCGACGCTTCGTAAAGTGAGGGATCTATGCCCGCCATTGCCGCAAGATAGATGATTGTATTCCAACCAACGTCTTTCCATACAAATGTAACGCCTATAATACCCCAGAAATATTTTGGCACGCTCAGCCATGGGATAGGTTCTTTGATTATTCCCAGAAATAATAAAATTTCATTGACCGCGCCGTTTTCCACGGAAAGCATGGAAGCGACCAATCCGGTAACAATGATCATGGAAAGGAAGTGCGGAAGATATGAAATTGTCTGCACGACGCGCTTAAAGAGTATTTTTTTTACCTCGTTAAGCAGTAAAGCCAGTATTATTGCTGAAACATACCCAAGAACCATGTTGATCAGACTCATGGAGATAGTGTTTCTGAGCACGCGTAAAAAATCCCTGTCGGTAAAAAGGAAGCGAAACCATTGAAGCCCTACCCACTCCTGTTTAAAAAATGAACGTGACGGCCTGTAATTCTGGAAAGACATGGTCCAGCCCCACAATGGAACATAGGAAAAAAGCAGCACATAGAGGATTATCGGGACTGTCATAAAAAGAAGCTGCTTTTGGGCTATCAATTGCGCGGCAAAACTGTTTTTACGCGGCATCATTTTTTGGGGCTCCATTTCTCAATGCGTTTGTTAATTTCCTTCTGCATGTATGCTTCATATTTCTCCAGGCCGGTTTTCTTTAATTCGGCGATATATTCCGCCCATAGCTCTTCAAATTGGTTTGGTTGCGCCAAAATAATGCGGGGCAGGTATTTTCGGTATACGGATTCAGCGCGCTGCCACGCAATCTTGGCATCCGAGCTTTCCGCAAATTGTATCTGCCATGCAGGAAACCAGATTGAATTCGGCGGCGGATCCTTGTCCATTAATTCGGGATAGCTGGTGACGCCATAAGCCGCCCAGAGTTCCTTATCTTCAGGTTTTTGGGTAGCCTCCCTCTCGGAATAAATATCTCCAAGATTTGTCGGATAGCCGTTGCTGAAAGACCCTTGAATTTTTGGATTGTGGCCGGTCCACAGTTCAGCCCGGTTATGCAGTTTCCATGCGTCATCCTCCTGTTGTTTTCTTTGTTCTGGCGTGCGATAGGGCTTCCCATTTTCATCGTATTGATAGTCCTCTCCTTCAAAACCCCAGCAAAAAATCTTCTGGGCTTCCTCGGAAAGTTGGGCGTCAAGAAAACGTATTATTCTAACCGGGTCTTTCGCTTTAATGCTGATACATAAGCCATTCACGACATTGGGCGCCGGTCGGGTGCGGTAATGGGGTCGTATGCTTTCATCAAACACAATGGGCAGAGGCGCATAAGTTCGATTAAACATTCCCTGCGTATTAAGTGAATCTTCCGCCTGTTTTATGTGCCATGCCTGATCATGGAAACCCAAAACCCGACCTGAAGCTATCTTTGCAAGGTACTGATCATAGTTCTCAATAAAACAGGAGCGGTCAACCATGCCCATACTGTTCATTTTATTGAATACCTTAAACCACCGTTTGGAAATATCCTGGTATAAAAAAACTTTATATTCATTGGTATTCGG
>Ga0268262_10003229_pt1 | contig 17859 bp, 13 predicted proteins | sample TergutNc150P3_FD_190354 | JGI IMG/M metagenome (GOLD analysis project Ga0268262, IMG submission 190354) | Nasutitermes corniger P3 segment gut microbial community from laboratory colony in Florida, USA - Nc150 P3 (SPAdes) (version 2) | ecosystem: Host-associated > Arthropoda: Insects >...
ACTTGACATTCCCGTTATCGACCTCGGCGTGCCGCTCCTTTCAATGCATTCCCCATTTGAGGGAGCCGCAAAAGCCGACATATACATGGCGCATAAGGCTTTTACGGCTTTCTTTAAAAGACGCTAGTTAGCCAAGCGGACGTCCTGCGCGGGAAGCACCCAGAGCCACGAGGGAGAAACGGAAAGACCTTTGTATTTTTTGTTCAAAACACTGTGGCGGTTGGCGTAATCAAATACGATATACGGAACATCGTTTACTATTATATCCATCATTTTGGATTGAATATCGAAACGTTTGGAGGAATCAATCGTCGTCCTCTGGCTTTCAATCATGGCGTCAACTGCCGGATTGATGTAAGCCGCGGCGTTGTAGCCGTCTTCGCCGGCCTGGCTTTCCGCAAACATTATCTCGATATTTCCGTTAAGGTCGGGATAATCCGATTCCCAGCCGCCGATTAGCATATCGTAATCACGTTTGCCGTTGTCGTCCAAAACGCCGCCCATCTGGTATGTATCCTGCTCGTCGCCTGACATTTTTTTGATATTCACATTGATGTTAAGGGCTTTGAGCGATTCCTGTATGTACAACGCCCTCTGATTGGCAAGAGAATTTTCGCTTACGATAAGATCGCAGTTAAAACCGTTGGGATACGCGGAACCGGCAAGATGTCTTTTTGCGACAGATAAATCGTAAGTATATCCTTGATTACTGTTTAAATACTGCTGCCATTTGGCGGCGTTATCGCCGTAGAGAGCCTGACCGAAAGGCAGAATTGTTCCGGGCGTTCCAGCGTCCTTAATAATGCGTTTTTGGAATTCGGGAATGTCCATTGCGCGGGAAATAGCCCTGCGCACATTAACATCGTTCATTGGGGGACGCTGAGTGTTAAGCGCGACATAGGTAAGTTTAAAAGAGTCCATACTTGTAAAATTCAAGTTCTTAGCCGACATCAGCTGATCCAGCATATCTTCTGGCAGATTGACGCAGAAATCAACGTTTCCGTTTTGGAGCGCGATTACCCTTGTGGTGTCCTCAGGAATAATTTTAAAAACCAGCGTGTCAATAATATTGCCCGCCAGTTTTTCCTTGTTCCAGTAATTGTTGTTTTTCTTTAGTATTATTTCCCTGCCGCTTGTCCATTTCTGGTAAACAAAGGGACCAGTAGCGACAATGCCTCCTGCGGCGGTTCCGAAATTTTGGGAGTGTTTCTGATAATAAGCCTTGCTGATTATCCGCCCGGCTCCAATCGCCGGAACAAACTTAAACACCGCCGACGGATTTTTAAGTATGATAGTAAACTGCCAGCCGTTGACGAAAAATCCGTCTACATCGTCAAAGAAATCGGAAAAGTAAGTTCCGCCGTCGGGGTCTTTCGCCCTTTCAAAAGAAAATAACACGTCGTCCATTGTCATTTTGCTTCCGTCCGAGAAAACAACATCGTCCCTGACTTCGTAGATATAAGTTAATTCGTCAATCTGATGCCAGCTTTTCGCAAGTTCGGGAACAATATTGTTATCCGCATCGAGAGTTACCAGCCCTTCGGTGATCTGGTTAGTAACCTGATTTGTAACATAATTCCATGCAACTCCCGGGTCTACCGCCCTGATGTCCTCGCTTAAAGCTATTGTAAAAGTAACGCCTTTAGATTTTTGGGAACACCCTGTGAAACTCAAACCGGCAATTAACGCCAGCGTTATTACGATAAAAAACATCTTTTTCATTGTAAATACCCTCCTTTAAAATTGGTAATTATAATGAATTATTTTAAATTAAACTAATATAAAGGTCAACCGTTCAAAATATTAATAGGTATAATCACGGGGTTTATATGTGCGATGACAGCGCACCCAATGTCCGAACGAAACTTCGCGGAGTTCAGGCGCGGTTTCACGGCAGGAGGGTATTCCTTCCGGACAGCGGGGGGCAAAAGGACACCCTTTATTAACCAAGTCCTGAGAATTCTGCGTCTCCCCGTAAACCGGCTTTTGTCTTTCCTCTACGGAGTCCTTAAAAACATCAAGTCTCGGGGCGCTCGTCCTAAGTGAGCGGGTATAGGGATGCAGTGCGTTAAGAGACAGTTCAACCGAAGAGACAAGCTCCATTATTTTCCCCAGATACATAACCGCAACCCTGTCGCAAAAATATTCAATCACGGCCATGTCATGAGATATAAAAATCATCGCCATAGAACGGCTTGCGCGAAGTTCGTTAAGCAGGTTAAGAAGCTGCGCTTGAACTGACACGTCGAGGGCGGACAGCGGTTCATCCGCAATAAGCAGGGAAGGCTCCCCAATGACAGCCCTTGCGATTGCAAGGCGTTGAAGCTGTCCGCCTGAAAGTTCCCTTGACCAGCGGTTAAGCATATCAGACGACAAACCAATGTCATTTAACAGCCTGTCTATTTTTTCTTTTGCTTCGGACGCGCCCATGCCGTAATAGCGGCAAACTTCCATAAGCGAGTCGCCAATGCGAATCTTCGGGTTAAAAGAGGAAAACGGATTTTGAAAAACCATTTGCATTGCCCTGCGCATGGGGCGTAAAGAGCTCCGGCTGACACCGGTAATTTCCTCGCCTTCGAAAAAAACTTTTCCCTCGTCCGGTTCAATCAGGCGCAGAATGAGCCTGCCCAGCGTAGACTTGCCGCAGCCGGATTCTCCCACAATGCCAAGTATTTCATTTTTATGCACTTGAAAGGACACCCCGTCTACAGCGCGAATCCGCCGTCCGCTGTTAAACGCAAAATGTTTTGCTAAATTTTTTACTTCTAACATTATGCGCCTCCCAAATGATGACAGCAAACCGTTCTTTCGCCGCCGATGTCCGTAACAGAGGGATTCTGACTGCAAACGTTATCCGCTTTCGGACAGCGCGGAATAAAAGGACACCCTTCAAGAGGCGCGTAGAATCTTGGAGGAGAGCCGGAAATTACCGGAAGTTTTTCCTTATGTTTTACGCCGGTATTTGATTGGGGTATGCAGTTAATCAAAGCGCGCGTATAAGGATGAGCGGCGGACTCGATAATGCTTCTTGACGGGGCGGTTTCTACAATCCGCCCGGCGTACATTACCGAAGCCTTGTCGCAGTTTTCCGTAATAAGGGCGAAGTTATGCGTAATAAACAGCACTGTAAGCGAAAGCTCTTTTTGCAGTTCTTTCAGCAGGCTCAACACCTGCGCCTGAATGGTAAGATCAAGGGCTGTAGTCGGCTCATCGGCGATAAGCAGTTCGGGATTGCAGCTTACCGCCTGCGCGATCATAACACGCTGCTGCATTCCGCCTGAAAGTTCAAACGGATACTGTTTCGCCGTATCGGGATGAAGCCCCACTTTCTCCAGAAGTTCTATGGTACGGCTTTGCAGTTCCGACCGGTTTAAATCAAGATGATTTGCCATCGCTTCTTCAATCTGACTGCCGACAGTCTCCAGCGGCGAAAGAGAATTAAACGGGTCCTGAAAAATCATGGAAATTCGTTTTCCCCGTATTGAGCGCATTTCTTTTTCCGGCAGTGACAAAAGATTCTTGCCGTCAAAACGGATAACCCCTTTCAGGCGCGTATGTTTTTTATCTACAAGCCCCATAACCGAACGGGACGTTACGCTTTTTCCACAGCCGGATTCCCCGATAAGACCGTGGATTTCCCCGCGTTTCAATTGAAGATTCACTCCGCTTAAAACGTATACAATTCCTTCAATCGTAAGGAAATCGCAGAAGAGGTTTTCTATGGAAAGACATTCAGTTTTCATCGGCCTGTCTCCTGATTAGCGTCTGCCGTTTTTCAATTTGTTCAAAAGACGGAAGAACCCTGCCTTGAGGGTCGAAATATTGAGTTATGCAGTCGCTGAAAATATTCAGGCTTATCACCGTAACAACAATGGCGGCTCCCGGGGCAAGGGCAAGCAGAGGGCTCATAAGCAGGAAATTTCTGCCTTCCTGCAGCATTGCCCCCCAGTCGGCGGTCGGCGGACTTACTCCAAGCCCGATGAAACTTAACGCCGCAAGATCGAGAATCGCGTAAGCCAAATCCAGCGAAAGCTGTACCAGCATGGTATAAACGCAGTTGGGCAAAATATGGCGGAACAAAATGTACGGACGGGAAAAGCCAATCGACTCGGCGGCTTCCACGTAGGTTTTATTTTTTTCCACTAAAGTCAGGGACCTGACAAGGCGTGTAATCATCGGCACATAAACAATTCCCAGAGCCGCAACCGCGCTTATAATGCCGCGTCCCAAGGCGGTTACAAAGAGGAACGCCAGCAACAACGATGGAAAAGAAAGCAGTACGTCGCAACAGCGGCACACGACAGAATCGAATTTTCCGCCGTAGAAGCCGGAGAACAGCCCCAACGGCGCGCCTATAATTACCGAAAGAAATACCACGCCAAGAGCGGAGACAAGCGTTACCCTGCCGCCGTACAACAGCCGTGAAAAAAGGTCTCTTCCCATTTTATCCGCGCCCAGCAAATGTTCCGCGGACGGCGGAGAAAGGGAGGAGGATAAATTCTGTTCAGACTCGCCGTAAGGAGCCAGCACTGGAGCCAGTATACAGCAAAAAATTATAAGGAAAAGGAGAATCCCCGAAACCAGCAGAGGCACTGTAAAAAAAGTTCCTTCGGTTTTTTTCGCGCCGTTAGAAAATATTCCCTTGGGGAGCATGGATCGGTGTTTGCACATAACAGCCCCTCAATTCCTTCCGGTATTTCCGGAAGCCCGGATTCTGGGATCGATGATAAAGTAGACAACATCCACTATCAAGTTAAGAACAAGAAACAGGGTAACAAGAAAAAGCATAATGCTCTGCACTACGGGATAATCCGACGCCTGAATTCCTTCGATTAGCAAAGCCCCTATTCCGCCCAGAGCGAAAACATTTTCAACTAACACCGCCCCGATAACCATCGCGCCAAGTTGAACCCCTCCTACAGTGATAACGGGAATCAGAGTGTTTTTAAAACAATGCGTCATAACAATACGGCTGAAAGGAGTTCCTTTTGCTGAAAGCGCGAGGGCGTAATTTGATTTAAATTCCAAAATCATGCGGTCGCGGATTATCCGCCCTATGAGGGCTACCATATTAAGGCTCAGCGCAAAAGCCGGCAGGCACAGATAATAAAGATTTTCCATAAAACCGTTTCCGGCTCCAAACGCCGGGAACCACTTTAATTTAAAAACAAAAATCAGCATTAATAAAATAGCATTGAGAAAAACCGGCGAAGAGACGCAGAAGAGCATAAACGCCGAAATAACACGGTCAATGATTGTATGTTTTTTTACCGCGCTTATAATTCCCGCCGGAACAGCCAAAAGGACGGCAAAAATCGCGCTCATCAAAACAAGCTGAATAGTAACAGGAAGCCTTGCCGCAAGGAGAGAGCCCACAGGCTGGCGGTGTCTGAAACTGTCCCCCAAGTTTCCCCTTACCGCGTTACTGATCCAGATAACGTACTGCTGAGGAAGATTCTTGTCCAAATGGTATTGGGCAGTAAGGGACGCCCTAGTCTCATCGCTGATCCTCCGTCCGCTTGTAATAGAGCCGATTGGATCGGAAGGCGTAAGGCGGATAAGAAAAAAAATCAATACCGATACCGCCAAGAGTACCGGCGCGAGAAGGAGAAGCCGTTTAAGAATATACCGAATTATAAAATTCACTTTTAACCTATAATTACTATACATCAAGAATAGAAAAAATATAAGTGTTTATTTAAGCGCAAAAAGAGCGGAAAAATGGAACCTCTGAAAACCTAACCGAGGTTTTTAGAGGTTCCCTACAATATTTTTGGTTAAAAGCGTTTAGGTTAGCGTTTTCTGTTGCCTATCCCGAATTTATAACCAATAGCGAAGCTAAGATCGAAGTGTTTATAGTATATCGTTTCCGGTTTTGGATAAAGGTCATAATACGGATTTTTCAAGCCTGATTCGTTGAAATATATAAGGTTGACGTCAAAAAACAACGCGCCGTCATTACCAGCTTTTACGGCTATTTGAACTCCGCCTCCGAAAAAAACAGGGAAAGAGATAGCTTCAATGGGCGTACCATAATTGGCAAAGACTTCTTTACTGTCTGAATCAAACGCAAGGCGCAAAGGATAAGCGGCGGCGGCGTATGGCGCAAACACAACACTTCTAATGAATTTTAAAGGGAATTTAAGTTTCGCGGTAAACAGCACATTTAACATCCTATTGTTCAGCAGTATCTCTTCTATTGATATTTGGGCTCCCGGTTCAATACTCATAAAGTCAAGAAATTGCAATTCGATTCCCAAACCCACCCCCATCATAGGAATAATTTTATTGTCGAGCGGAGCTATCAAAGGAGGAGTGACTGAATCGTTATAAATTCCAATTCCTCCAACCAAACCCTTGCCTTGTAACTCTAAAAACATCAGCGAATAATTATAATATGGGCTTATATACAGCCATTTATTACGCCAATTGTCATTTACAGGCTCAGAAGCCGCAGTTTCGTTGTCAGGAAGGTTAGCCATGAGCATAAAAAAGACCAACTGGCTGTAAAGAAGCATTTCTTCCTCATCAGCGAATAAATATTCCATAGAGACAATTACAGAAGAATCCGCAATTTTGACAAGACTTACATTAAATTTAGACCTTTGCGCTTCCTGATCAAATTCTACGCTAAATCTAATGGAATATTTCGCCGCTCCTATGTTATCGGTAATCTCATATCCTGCGGCGTTTGCTTCTATAACCAGAGCTTCTTTAAAGCCCTGCACAAAAGCCGGCTGTCCAGTTCCCTGGATATTGAGGGTAATATTCTTAGAATTTGCCGCGTAAATAGCTGAAAAAGAACAAAAAAGCAGTACCAAAACGCATATAGTTTTCTTGTTTATTTGCCGCATTACCTTAATTTTAGTATATTCCTTTATCTTTATCAATCTTCCATAAATTATCGGCATTAAATCACTCTTTATACAGGCGCGGCAAGCTGTATAACATTTATTTATACTATATAAATGAAATAACCCCTCCCCAATTCAGGGGTTCGAATCCCCCAACCACTCCCATTTTTTTGGCATTTTATCATCTAAAATCCTCACAATCGTTCTTGGGAACCATCCCCAGCACGCCGCTTAAGGCGTGCGGATGAAAAATTCAAAACGTTCCGGCGCAAAATACATTAATTAAGATGAACCAAGGAGGCGAGCTTCAGCTCGCCGTCCGCGCCGCGGGCAATACCGGAGTCTTCTCCAAACCAAAACCAATCATATAAAGACCCTTCCCAATTCAGGGCTTCGAATCCCCCAAACAACACTTCCGTTTTTTAGCATTTTATCATCTAAAATCTCCACAATCAGTCTTGGAGATAAGGGGGAACCATCCCCAGCACGCCGCTTAAGGCGTGCGGATGAAAAATTCAAAACGTTCCGGCGCAAAATACATTAATAAGATGAACCAAGGAGGCGAGCTTCAGCTCGCCGTCCGCGCCGCGGGCAATACCGGAATCCTCTCCACCCCAAAACCAATCATATAAAGACCCTTCCCAATTCAGGGGTTCGAATCCCCATAACTCCAGTAAATGTTAATTATTTCTAAATAAAAGTTTATATGACTAAATAATAATTTTATTTGGAGATAAGGGGATTCGAACCCCTGACTTCTAGCTTGCAAAGCTAGCGCTCTAACCAACTGAGCTATATCCCCTTGCAGTACCAATTATTCCCAATTTTCCGCATATTGTCAAGAAATAGGGCTTGCTTCCGCAATAAGGTCATAATCTTCCGATTTTTCCGCGCTGGATTTTTCCAGCAGTCTGCACCGTAAAACTTCTCCGGGAGACGGATGTTCCCCTTTGTATAAAATCAGCGTTTTCAGGTAGTTTTCACAAACACCTCGGCATGACTTTCCGCCGCCTTTTTCTACCAGCACCTCAATTTCCCTGCCAACCCAACGCCGCGCATACTCCGCCCTGCCCCTCTGCGCAAGACCTGTAAAAAGCCCGACCCGTCTTGAAACTTCTGCCTCATGCAACATACCGGGAAATGAAAAGGCGTCGGTTCCCGGTCTTTTTGAATACGGAAACACGTGTATCCACGCGAAATTCAGTTTTTTACACAGTTCAAAAGTTTCTTCAAACTCTGTTCCCGTTTCACCGGGGAAGCCTGTAATAATGTCGCAGGCAAGAAACGGATCATCTTTTGCGCGGCGTAAAAGAGAAACCGCGTTTTCAACAGTTTTACCGTCGTAAGAGCGTCCCATTTTTTCAAGAATATTTTTACTGCAAGACTGAATCGACAAATGAAAATGAGGGCGTATCCGTTTATTCGATAAAACGCCGACAAGCTCTTCATCAATGATTTCCGGCGCAAGAGAGGACAAGCGCAGGGCGATTTTTTCCGTGCCTTTTAAAAAATATTCTAAAGCCTTAGCAAGGTTAGCCGCTTTTTCTTCATCGCGGTACTGGCTGATATTCACGCCCGTAAGCACGGCCTCCGCGTGTTTTTTTTCCAGTATCCGCAAGCGCGACAACGCTTCGTCCGCGCCGAGACTTACGCTAGCTCCACGCGCAAGACGGATTCTGCAATATGTACAGCGGTTGTTACAGCCGTCCTGTATTTTTAAAAAACTTCTTGTATGACTGGAAAAAACCAGCGGATTAAACTGAAATACGCTATCATCCGTTTTTACCAGCCCTCTTTCTGAAAATTTTTCCAATATGCTGTCAATTTGTTCACTTTGTTCATTTTTACCGTAATAATTCGGCAGATCAATAATGCCGTCTTTTTTTACCACAAACAGCCGCTTTTTTTTACCGTCGTCTAATTTTAACAAATCTTCGCCGTTCAACTGCGCGTAACAGCCTGTAACAAGAACTCTGGCGTCAGGATAATCGCGCAGGGCTTTTCTTATAACGCGCCTTGCTTTTTGATCAGCCTTTGAGGTTACAGTACAGGTATTGACAATAACGACGGAAGGATTTTTTTCCGCCTGAACGCCATTGGTTTTTATTTGTCCGCCGCCAACCGGAAACGGCGCAAAACCGGCGTTAAGAAAAGCGCAGGTAATTGCTTCGCTTTCCAATTGGTTGAGTTTACAGCCTAAGGTTAAAGTTAAAAAAGACGGCATTGCCTGTCGCGCTATTGAGCGCCCATAGTCCGCCTGATTCGTTCAATGCCGCGCTGGGCGTCAGTCAGCTGGGAATTAAGGGAAAGCGCGCGTTCATAGGCTTCTATCGCGCTGGATAAATCGCCGGCGTTTTCCCTTGTGTACGCAAGCCTGACCCACCATGCCGCGTTATTTGGAACCCAGTGAACGGCGGTTGAAAGGGCGATGTCGGCATGACGGAATTTCCCCTGACGGATAAATATCTCCCCCATCAAATAATAAACCTGATCAATGCGCTGTCCTTCCGGAGCGGCGCTCGCGTACTCCTGAAAGTACTGCAAAGCTTCGTCGTTTCTGCCCTGATAATAACTGATTTCCCCCATAATCTGGGTAATCCTTACGTCAAAACGGTACAAAGCCCTTCCGGCGCGGGCATAGCGCATAGCCTCTTCCAAGCGGTTCAGCCGTATCAAAGCCCAGCATATAACAACGTGCGATTCCAAATTATTCGGGTTCTCGGCAAGCTCCTCGCGGCAAATAATGACCGCCCTTTCAAAATTTCCGGCGCGGTATTCAGCTAACGCATCGGGAAGATTGTTTTGAGCGTAAACATTCAGCGTGAACATTAAAAGGAAACCTGCTAATAAAAATTTAATATTTGTTTTCATGACGGATTTCTTCCAACCATTGTACATCTGCCGTTAAATATGCATCCTGTTTCCATATAGATTTCAGGAGCCGTAACATTTCCCGACAGCCTGCCTGATAATGTAACTTCCACTTTTTCAACGGCGGTAACGTCGCCTTTAACCTGCCCTCTGATTAAAACGCGCGAAGCGTGAATATTGGCGTTTACTACCGCGCTTTCATCTACAACCAGCAAACCGACAGCGTTAATTTCACCGGAAACCTTTCCCCTGATAAGAAAAGGCTTTTCAAAACGTAATGTACCTGTAAAATCAATATCAGGAGACAGAATAGTGTCAAAATCCGCGTCCTCCAGAATATCATTGTAAACTTCAGTCACTTACGCCCCCATTTCTCTAAGTATAACAAAATATAACATCTTGCGCAAGTTAGGAAAAGGAGTTATCATAAATTTGATGTTTATTAAGGGGGAAATATGGATTTTGTATCAATTATGAAAGCAAAGGCGGCGTCCGCGTTTAAAAAACTTGTATTACCGGAAGGCAATGAAGAGCGGACTATCAGAGCGGCAAGAATTCTGCTGGACGAAAAAATAGCCGCAACCGTTACGTTGTTGGGAAACATTGCGGAGATTAGGGAAGCCGCCATGAAAGAAGGCGTCGATCTTGAAGGAATAGCCCTTGTTCATCCCGGAGTTGACGGCGCGATTTTAAGCAAATACGCCAATGAATATTACGAACTTCGGAAAAAGAAAGGCATGACGCCTGAACAGGCAAAAACCGATATTACCGATCCATTGCGCTGGGGAGCTATGATGGTTCACATGGGAGACGCCGACGCGATGGTCGCCGGGGCGGTAAACACTACGGGCGACGTTCTTCGCGCCGGGCTTGCCATCATCGGAACAGCGCAGGGCATTAAAACCGCTTCTTCATGCTTCGTTATGACCGGAATGGACCCGCAGTACGGGACGGAAGGATCGATGATTTTCTCGGATTGCGCCGTAATTCCAGCCCCCCTGCCCGAACAGCTTGCCGACATTACGGAATGCGCCGCTCAATCCTGCCGTGAATTTTTAAACGCTGAGCCTGTAGCCGCTCTTTTATCGTTTTCAACAAAAGGTTCCGCCAGCCATGATAACGTAACAAAAGTGCAAGAGGCGGTGAAAATCCTTGAAACCAGAAAACCAAACTTTGTTTTTGACGGAGAATTGCAGGCTGACGCCGCTTTAGTTCCTTCAGTACTTGATAAAAAAGCTCCGGGAAGCCCCGTAAGAGGCAAGGTTAACACCCTGATTTTCCCCGATTTAGGTTCGGGAAACATCAGTTACAAACTGGTTCAGCGTCTTGGCAAGGCTCAAGCCTACGGACCGTTCCTTCAGGGGTTTGCGAAACCGATAAGCGATCTTTCAAGGGGCGCGTCTGTCGATGATATTGTTACTACCTGCGCCGTAACATTGTCGCGCGCAAAATGATTTATAAAATTCAACTGAATGTTTACAAAAAAAACAGTTGCTAAATTTATATAGATCAGATTATAATTGTCATAATATTATATGTATACCATAATTTATTTAGGAGGAATTAATGGCAACAGCTAAAAAACCAGCGGCGAAGAAGCCTGCTGCTAAAGCGGCTCCGGCTAAAAAACCTGCGGCTAAGGCGGCCGCTAAACCGGCAGCTAAAAAACCTGCGGCGAAGAAACCTGCTGCTAAACCGGCGGCTAAAAAACCTGCGGCGAAAACAGCCGCTAAAACGGCTACAGTTAAAAAACCGGCGAATAAACCGCCAGCAAAGCCTGTTGAAACAAGTGATGTTCCATATCGTAATCTGTTTGACGCTTACAGCGCGGGAAAACTTCCTTTTGCAGAGGGATATATTGTTTCTTCGTTCTTCAGCGAGTCATCCGCTTATTCAATTTACGAAGTTGTATCCTATGCCGGAGTAAAGGAGATTTTTCTTACGGAAACAGGATTACAGTTCGTTACAGGCGGAAAAAAACTGTATATTCTTTTAGAGCCTGATACTTATCCTATCAAGTATCAAGAGCCGGTCAGCAGGGCGGAAGGCGAAAAAATTCCAAAACGTTTTAATGAATTGGAACTCATCGTAGCGAAGAACCAATCGAAAATTTACGTAGCCAAAGAACCGAATGAATCATACGGTTCTTTTACCGTTCTTAAACCGCAGGGGCAAAATTTCGCAGTAGTGTTCTACCAACTGCCTCAAGTGTATAAATCACTTGCCCTCTTCTTTAAAGATTCGCTTAACAAACAAAGAAAAATTCCCGAATCCGACGCTAGAAGAGCCGGTGAGCTTATTGCGACCATTTGCCATAAAACAATGAGTTTTGAAGGCCTGTACAAATAACAAAAACTTGGAAGCATAAAAAAAGCCTGTTCTGACCGCTGTCAGACAGGCTTTTTTTTATCTAAACTTAATAACCTTAAAAATTGTATTTTTGCAGCCTAAACTGCGAAAATACAAAATCTGCCCACAAAGTACCGACTTTGTGGACAGACACTATTTATTTACTTGACTCAGTTTTGCTAATCTCAGCCTGCGCTACCGCTAACATCGCGATTGGCACTGAGTATGGAGAACATGAAACATAGTTGAGTCCTGCGTCCATGCAGAAGCGCACATTCGCGGGATTCGCGCCATGTTCGCCGCACAAACCGCAGACAAGATCGGGGCGGGTCAGCCGTCCGCGATCCGTCGCAAGGGCGATAAGCTCTTTTACCCTTGGGTCCAACGTGCTGAACGGATTACCGTGGATAAGGTCAAACAGAGTGTAGTCGGGCATAAACGCGGTAAAGTCATCTCTTGAAATTCCCAAAGTAGTCTGAGTAAGGTCGTTAGTGCCAAAACTGAAGAAACGCCCGTATCTTGCGATTTCTCCGGCTCCAAGTGCCGCCGCAGGAAGCTCAATCATAGTGCCGATTTTATAATCCACTTCTTTCGCGCTTAAATCTTTTCTAAGATTTTCTTCGATGTCTGAAATTCCTAAATAGTTGGAACCTTCAATTTTTTTACCGTACGCGATAAGTTTTAACTCCGCCGCATTCATTACAATCGGAACCATAATTTCAGGGCGCGCGTCAATTTTTTCCGCGCGAAGTTTATAAGCGGCTTCAAAAATCGCCTTTACCTGCATCGCGTAAATTTCCGGGTAAGAAACGGCGATACGGCATCCGCGATGGCCAAGCATGGGGTTAAATTCATGCAGGGCGTCAATGCGGGCGGTAATATCGGATTTTGACGGCTTCTCGCCTGTTACTTTAGCGACATGGTCCATATATCCCTGAACTTCATCCGCGCTATGGGGCATAAATTCATGAAGAGGCGAATCCAGCAGGCGGATAGTTACTTCCTTGCCGGCCATTACCTTCATTATGCTGTAAAAATCCTCTCTCTGCATTACTTGCAGTTTATTGAGAACTTTTTGGCGTTCTTTTTTGTCGTCGGACATCAGCATATCACGGAAAACATTGATCCGGTCAGCCTTAAAGAACATATGTTCCGTACGGCACAAGCCTACGCCTTCCGCGCCAAAATCTAAAGCAAGTTTAGCGTCTCTTTGGGTATCCGCATTACACCTGACATGGAACTCTTTCACGAAGCTCTTTGTAATATCAATAAAGTCCAAAAGCCCCGAACCTTTTGGATCAGGTTCGATAAGCTCCGCCGCTCCAAGATACGCTTTTGATTCTCCGTAGAAAGGAACGTCAATAGTAATTACGCTTCCTTCCGAAAAACTTAATTCGCCCAGAGTCGCTTTTGTTCCTTTAATTTTAAGTTCAGACGCTACAAGGGACACTTTCCCGTACTGGCGCGCGACTACAGAGGCGTGAGCTGAGTATCCGCCTTCGGCAGTCAATACGCCGACGCTTTCTTCGATAGCTTTAACGTCTTCTGCAAAAGAAGATTCAAGGCAGAGAATAAAATGAACTTTTTCCCCCTGCTGTATAGCCATTTTCTTAGCGTCCAATAAAGCGGACGTGCTGAAATAAACGCGGCCTATCGCCGCGCCGGGAGCGCCTGCGATACCGCCCTTCCATGACTTAAACCCTTTAACGCTTGAGGGATTAATTACAGGATGGAGGATTTCATTAAGCCTTATAGGATCAATCGCTTTTACCACATAAGCCGCGTCAACAATTTTACGCTTTTGAAGCTCAAGCAGCAGTTTAATGTCCGATTGCGTGGATTTTTGATCGACAAGCCGCTGTTCTATCAGCCAGAGTTTTCCGTTTTCTACGGTAAATCGAACCTGACGAATTTCCTTGAATTTATCTTCAAGAACCCCCGCTATTTTTTCCAGTTGTTTAAGATGATCTTCGTCAATTTTATTGATCTCGTGCCCTGTCTCGCCTATCTCGTTAAATTTACCGGTATAATAATTGCCCTGAAGTTTTTTCTCTCCAGTTACAACATTGCGCGTGAAGAAATAACCGGAACAGGATTCCTTGCCGTAATTTCCGTACACCATAGGCTGAATAACAATTGCCGTATCTTCATTATTTTGTTCATCCATTTTCAGTAATCTGGAAATTTCGGTAAGAGCTAACATTAACTGCGTTTCCGCGTCGTCAAAAAAAGATTTTGGCAAATATTGGGCGTATTCGTCCATATACTCTTCCGCTGTCTTTTTCTTCGGCATAGGAGTTTCATCTTTCTGGTGCAATTCATTGGAAGGCCCTTGAATCCCCAGCAATCTTTTAATAATTTTATTTTTTGCCTCAATCTCGTCTCTCTCTTTGGTCTTGCCTTCAAGTTCTTTAATTCTCTCTTCGATATTCATCATACCGTTGATCATAAACAGAACTTCATTCGCGGCAAAATCTTTGCCGACCCATTTCGCAAAACCGTCAAGAGCGGGCCTTACAAGCCCAAAGTTGTGCAGTACGGGGAAAGTTGTAATCGCCATGTTTGAAGAAATAATCAGTTTTAACAGCATTGGATTATCAGCGTCGCCGTAGCCTTTGCCAACCAATTTAGCGCATTTTCCCAAAAGATCGGAAATATCTTTTTTTACGTTCTTGATGTCAATCCCCGAGGCAATTTCGGTATCTAAAATAATTCCCGGCAGAATTGGGAAACCAAGTTCGGCAAATTCATTCGCCTGTCTGCCTCGGATGCCCAATAATTCCGGCGTAATCTTTTGAGGTATAACGTCTTTTTGACTAAAAAAATGTATTCTTGAATCCATATAATTTCCTTATATTAGAACAGTTTAAGCACGGTATTAACAGGCCCGCGCAAAAACGCTTCAAATTGTTTGCTGGCTCCCTGAGCCAGATAACGCTGTAATTTCGCCACATCCTGAATATCATTTCCGGCTACGGCAAATTCAATAGCGCTTCCATGCTTTACCTTACCCCACTTAAACAATGAGTTAATGTCATGTATTCTTTCACCCTCATAATAAACAAAAACTTCCAAATCAGGATGTTTTGCCCTGTAGCTTGCGATAATTTTCTTCCATGCTTCAACATTCCCGTTATGGAAAAGTTCATTCTGCACTACGACCGCATAGCGGGGCGTCATCTTCGAGGGCGTGCCGGCTTTAACCTGCACAATAGTCGCCGCTTTCTTTTCAGATTTCTTTTCAGACGCGGCAGGAGCGGCTGAAGCCGCGGCGCGTTTAGCCGTAGATTTTCCTTTTGAAGCTGTTTTTGCCTTTGCTGTCGGCGCAGACTTAGTTTCCTCAGATTTTTTGGGTTTAGATACGTTTTTCACGGTGAATTTTCCTTTTGTAAGAAACGCCGGGGCTGTAACTTTAGAACCTTCAAAAAGCTTTAAAGCTAAGTCTGCGGCTTTCTGGCAATTTTCATCGGTTTCATCGCCTTGAAGACCGGCGTATATTACCAGTAATTCGTGCTTGTTAAGCTGTCCAAAACCGGCAAGTTCTTCCGCGATTTTTGGATTCGCTATTAAAAGCCCTATTTCAGGATGAAAATAAGCGGCGACAAGATCGATGCCGCTCCATTTTTCAAATTCTTTCGCAAGACCGGAAATATCATTAACTGTCGAAGAAAGGTTAGTTGAAGCTGATTTGTAACCAAGCTTGTCAACTAATAACATTCTTAAAAGCAAACCGGTTTGAGCGCTTGTTAAATCTTCATCATCCAGTTCATAAACAACATCGCCAAGATTTGTGTTGGCCCTTGACGCAATATCCATTGTTTTCTTTATATGTCTAACCGCGCTGTTAAAACCTGCGCGGGTAGAAAGAATTTCCAGATTGGCTCCTTCTGTCATATATCCTCCTTAAATAATTAGAAAAAACGCCTCCGAGTATGTCTTCGGAGGCGTTTGTAAAAATACGCTCTTTTACAGCACTTTTAATTAAAGCTCTGCAATTCCACCGCCGCCGCCGCGTGAAGACGAAGGCTTCTTAGCTTTGGCTTTTGAATCAACTACTCCCTTAGCCGGTTTTGCAGCCGCTTTAGGAGCGGCAATCGCCGCCTTTGGCTTTGCAACAGCTTCCGCAACGGACGGTTCTTCTTCCGTAATAGAAGCGAATGACTGGTTGATGTCTTCGCGGACAGTTGACCTTCTGCGGCTGAACGACGCAAACGCGGCGTCAGAGAAGCCTTTTGACACTCCGCTGAGGAATTCGTTGAGTACGTTAGCCATGGCGTCCAGAGTAACTTTCTTCCTCTTGATTGAAGTAATATCCACGTCCAAGAGAATTCCCGGCTGGAGGTGGTACGGGTTGATCATGTAGTCAAACCTGTAGTATTCCTTCTCAAGCCAATCAAGCCTTTCCGTCATTACGCGTCTTTCAATCGGGTACATAAAATCGTACATTTTTTTCATTTTGTTGCGCATAAGAATAATGCGTGTGCGGACTCTGTCTTTTTCCCAAATGTATGTGCGGTTGGACTTTTCAACTTCCGTCTCAGCCGGTTTGACGAAGGAAATTTCGTCCCATACTTTGGCAATGTCTTCGTACAGAGGCTCGCCTGTTTTTTCTTTAATAGTCTTGCGGATTCTGTTTTTGTTTTTCTTTGCCAAATCATCATAATCGTTGACTTTAAAGAAGCTCTTTTTATCCTGATAGATAACTTCAAGAACGTCCCAAAGGTGCTGGATTTCGGTTTCAAAGCTCTTGAGCATTACGTCGTAAGCCTTGCGGTCTTCGATAAGCTGGGCGTTGTCGAAATAGCGGAGCTTAATGCTGTAGCGTTCATCCGGCAAGTTGGCGATATCGGAGTCTTCATATTCGCGGATGATGACTTCGCGGCAGTTTTTGAGGTTTTCAATGTACTGGTATCCCATTTTGGACGTGTCAAGAATCGCCGTGATTGAGTTAATCGCGGTGTTAAAGCCGCGGTTGCGGATATTTTCCATGTCAATGATCTTTTTGATGTTTTCGCGGATATTGAGGGCGTCAAATGATTCGGGATCAATTTCGGCGCGAAGGTCGGAAATTTTTTCCATAAGCTTTTTCGCAAGAACTGAATAGCGTTTGGATTTGGGGTCTTCAACTTCATCATCCGTTAAGGTTTCAACTTTATTCAGTTTGTTGAAGATGATTTCACTGTCGGAAAGCTCTTCAAGCCCCTTATCAATTCTGTCGTCTTTAACTTGTTCAATAAGCCTGTCGATGGTGTCAATAATGTGTTTTGCGATTAAGTCTTTAATAAGGAATTCAACGGTAACCTGATAATGGAATATCGGGCTGATGAGTTCCGAGTCAAGGATATTGACTGAAAGTTTTACGTCGCTTACAGTTTTGGGTTTAATCGCGTTATCTTTGAACGCGCACTTTACGATTGAATACGCGTTTTCACCGCGCACGAAAGCGCCGGTGTCAGTTTTCTGGCGAAGAATGCTGTTGGTGTGCGTTTCTAATTCGTTGACGCCCCTCTGAATATGGCCCTGCAAGTGGCCAAACATATTAACTAATGATTTTTCAATTTCGCCTGTGTTGAACTTGTCAGCGCCGCCAACCGCGTCGAGCAAGTCGGCAATTTCTTTCGGCGTGTACCTTGTCAGAACTTTTGTTTCTTCTTTATCGATAAAGTTCCTGACTTTCTTCACCATTTCATCTTCACTCGTTACCATGTAACGGTTGAACATGTTCTGATAATTCTGGTTAAAGTAATTGTACAGCTTCTCTTTTAAGCCGCCCATTACATCAAGT
>Ga0268262_10003230_pt1 | contig 17855 bp, 12 predicted proteins | sample TergutNc150P3_FD_190354 | JGI IMG/M metagenome (GOLD analysis project Ga0268262, IMG submission 190354) | Nasutitermes corniger P3 segment gut microbial community from laboratory colony in Florida, USA - Nc150 P3 (SPAdes) (version 2) | ecosystem: Host-associated > Arthropoda: Insects >...
GCAGGCCGCCGGTAATCGCGGTGATATACGCCAATGGCGTAACCGACATGGAGCAGGGAATAGCGGCAAAAGCATTGGCGCGTACCATTCGGGAAGTATCCGAAAAAAAGCGGGTTAAGGCCCTGGTGATACGGATCAACTCGCCCGGCGGCAGCGCCGAAGCGGCCGATTATGTGGCGGAGGCCGTTAAAAGCGCCACAGCGCGGATTCCGGTGGTGGTATCCATGGGCGCTGTCGCCGCTTCCGGCGGCTATTGGGCAAGCATGAACGCCAGCCACATTACCGCTTCCCCGGTAACCTTGACCGGTTCCATCGGCGTTATTGGCAGTTGGTTTTACGACAAGGGCCTGAACAAAAAACTGGGGCTGACCGTTGATACCATGCAGCGGGGAAATCACGCCGATTTATTGACCGGAATGATACTGCCCCACCGCGACCTCAGCCCGGCGGAAGAGGCGCGTTACCGCGCGTACATTCTTGACCTGTACGGCGATTTTACCGCCAAGGTTGCCGCGGGCCGCGGCATGGATATTGAGCGCGTGGAAGCGCTTGCCCAGGGCCGGGTATATTCGGGCATCGGCGCGCTGAATGCCGGTCTTATTGACAGCATCGGCGGCCTCGACGATGCCGTTCAAACGGCGCGGAAACTCGCCAAAATCCCCGACAGCAGGAAAGTCGCCTATGATGAATATCCCAAACCAAAATTCCTTGACAAAATGCTGGAACATATACTGGCATCGGGAGTTTCCGGCAATAGTTCAACAACCGCCGCGGTATTAATGACAGACATGTTCCTTCCGTCTTCGCTGCTGGAAGACCTGCGCTTTCGGATAGCGCATAACGGTCAGGTAATGCCGATACTGCCTTTAGAAACCACTTTTAAATAATATAATGGGCCGGCAGACCTGGCTGAACAAGCCTATTGTTTTTTCAATTTTTCCTGTATAATATCAAAAAGGAGGGGGTTAACGGCATTGGAAACCGTAGATTTTAAATCTATCCTGGAGATAGATTCAGAACTGAACCAGATTCAAGACCTTGATCTCCTGTTGGAGCGGATTCTTCTGGAAGCCCGTAAGGTAGTCCACGCCGACGCAGGTTCAATATACGTTAAACAGACCGAAAAACAAAATAATGTTATAAATGAAAAAATCGCCATAAAATACGCCCAAAATGACACCCTTCAGAAGCAGCTCCCCCCCGGACAAAAAATGATATATTCGGTATTTTCCCTGCCCATAAATGAAAAATCCCTTTCAGGCTACTGCGCCTTTACCGGAAAGACGGTCAATGTACCGGATATGTATAATATTCCGCCGGAAGCGCCTTATTCTTTTTACGATACTTTTGACAAAATGACCGGTTATAAAACCATTTCAACGCTGACCTTTCCCCTGTCCACTGCCGATGGACGGCTTTTGGGCGTTATTCAGGTTATTAACAAAAAAAATCAGGATGGAGAGGTTATCCCGTTTTCGGAGGAAGACGAATTCCTGATCACCCATTTTGCCGCCAATGCTACCGTTGCGCTGCAACGGGCCTTTGTCACCAGGGCGATGATCCTCCGCATGATTAAAATGGCGGAACTGAGAGATCCCAAGGAAACAGGAACCCATGTAAACCGCGTAGCCGGATACGCTGTTGAGATTTATGATCGCTGGGCGTATAACAATAAAATTCCCGATACCGAACGCGAAAGCTTTCGGGATGTTCTGAAAATAAGTTCAATGCTGCACGATGTGGGAAAGGTGGCTATTTCAGATGTGATTTTAAAAAAGCCGGCTCGTTTTACCCCGGAAGAATTTCTCATAATGCAGCAACATACCCTGTATGGAGCAAGTCTTTTTGACGATCCGCAGTCGTCCATTGATAAAATTGCCGGGGATATAGCCCTTACCCACCACGAAAACTGGGACGGTACCGGATATCCGGGCTGGATTGATCCGGTCACGCAGGTTCCCATAAAAACTGATGAGGAAGGTAAACCGTTAGGTAGAAAAGGCGAGGATATACCGCTTGTCGGAAGGATTGTCGCCGTTGCCGATGTTTTCGATGCGCTCTGTTCAAAAAGGGTGTATAAGGAACCCTGGGGCGAAGAAGAAGTGCTGGCGGAAATGAGGAAACTTTCGGGAAACAAATTTGATCCCGCTTTGGTAGATATTTTTTTTGAGATACTTCCCAGTATCAAGCAGACTCAAAGCCTGTATCCTGAAGAACAATAATTCTTTCATTGCAAACAGGAGATAAATATGGAAGCGTTGCCGCCGGTCGATAAAGTACAGGGCCTGCTTAAAACACCTTCGGCGTTATCAACGCCGACAGCATTATCCACGCCGCCGGAATCGTCTGAAGATTCAAAAGTTCGGCGGGTGGCAAAATTTCTTATTCTTATCGGCTCAAACCATGCGGCAAAAATTCTCGGCGAGCTTGATCCCGAGCAGGTTGAAGAAATATCAAAAGAAATTGCATCAATTCAGGTGATTGGCCCGGAGGAAGCCGAGACAATACTCGCTGAATTTAAGACGTTGTTTTCTCTGTCGCGCGGGGTCTATGCGGATGCAGCTTCCGGCGGGGTGGAAGCTGCCCGGCGCATACTGTATGCGGCTTACGGTCCCGAAAAAGGCGAGGCCCTGCTTAATAAGACCGTCCCCGAATCAAAAGAAAATATTTTTGACTTTTTGGAAGAATTCAATCCTGAACAACTGGTTTTCCTGCTGAAAGATGAAAGCCCTGCGGCGGCGGCGCTTGTTCTTGCCCGGCTTCCCCCAAAACTCACCGCCGAAACGCTGATAAAATTTCCGGCTGCGCTCAAGCCGGAGATACTTAAGCGCATAGCGCATCAAAGCGAGGTTTCCCCGGAAGTATTGGAGCGCGTTGCGGAGGCGATTCGGGAAAAGGCCAGGCATTTGGGCGGCAGTTCGCAGGACATAGCGATTGACGGAATGCAGACTCTTGCCGCCATTCTCAAGCAGGGGGATTACTCGTTAGGTGATCGCATTATCAATGAACTGGAAACGGCAAGTCCTGACATTGGCAAAGATTTGAAAGAGCGGCTGTACACGCTGGATGACGTGCTTGCCATTTTTGACGGCCCCTCCTCGCGCCCCCTGACGGAAAAATTAACAACCATGACGGACAAGGAAATTGCGATTCTGTTGAAAGGCAGGAACGATGCATTCCGTGAAAAAATTCTTTCAAATGTTTCCGGCGGACGCAGGAACTTAATCCGCGAAGAGGGAGAAATTCTTGGCGCTGTTCCCAAACGGGACTGTGACGAGGCGGCGAATAACTTTATTGCATGGTTCAGACAAGCCCGCGAAAACGGCGAACTAATTCTTGTCAGCGATGAGGATTGGGTTCCATGAGTCTGCACAAAGGACAAATACTTGACAGCGGTTTTTGCATTATTGATATTGTCGAACTTACCGAAATGCAGGCGACGGGGATATGGGCGCGGCATCAAAAATGCGGCGCGGAAGTTTTTCATGTTGTGAATGATGACAGCGAAAACCTGTTTGCGTTTTCTTTTGCCACATTTCCGGAAGACAATACCGGCGCGGCTCATATTCTTGAACACTCAGTGCTGTGCGGGTCGCAGCGTTACCCGCTGAAAGACGCCTTTTTGGTTTTGGCGCAGGGAAGCCTGCAAACATTTTTGAATGCCTGGACTTTTCCCGACAAAACGGTATATCCCGCCAGCTCGGTGAACGAGCATGATTACTTCAACCTTATGTCCGTGTACGGCGATGCGGTATTCCGCCCTCTGCTTTCCGAATGGACTTTTATGCAGGAAGGCCACCGCTATGAATTCGCGAAGGATGGCGCACAGGAAGGCAAACTTTCCATTACCGGCGTTGTCTATAATGAAATGAAGGGAACATATTCATCACTGGATGCCTACGCCGGCCTGTGGTCGGTAAAAGCGGTGATGCCCGATACTCCTTACCGTTTTGAATCCGGCGGTAACCCTGAACATATTCCCCAGTTAAGCTGGGAAGGCTTAAAAAACTTTCACCGCCGCCGCTATTCCCCGGCAAACTGCCGTGTTTTTCTTGCGGGAAATATCCCCACAGAAAAGCAGCTTGCCTTTCTTAATGAACAATTTTTTTCTTCGATAGAGACTGAAGAAACCGAGGAAACCGGGGAAACCGGATCGGCTGAAAGAGAAACACCTGCGCCGTTAATCGCCAAACAAAAACGCTGGTCTGCGCCGGAACAATTTCGCGTTCCCTGTCCGGCGGGCGCGTCTGAGGATGATGATGATTCAAAGCCTACGATTTTTTTATCATGGCTTTGTTCCGATGCCGTTGACACCAGCGAGAATATCGCCCTTGCCGCGCTTACCGAAATTCTTTTAGGTCATGACGGTTCTCCCTTAATGCGGACTCTTATCGAATCGGGGCTGGGCGAAGATATTACGCCGGTTTCCGGCCTTGAAAGCGAACTGGGTGAGACATTGTTTGTCGCCGGACTGCGCGAGGTCAGCGGCCCGGTAGAAGAAATGGGAAAAAAAGTAGAAGCCCTTATTCTGGGCGAATTGCGGCGGCTTGTTACCGAAGGTATCCCCCAGGGGGAAATTGATGCGGCGTTGTTGTTTATGGAATTTTCACAGCGGGAAGTCAAGCGTTCCCACGGGCCTTTTTCGCTGGTATGGATGCGGCGCGCCCTGCGGACATGGCTGCACGGGGGCAAACCCTGGGACGGCCTTCTGTTAACATCGGCGCTGGAAAGGCTTAAACAGCGCCTTGCCGAAAACAGCCGCTACTTTGAATCGCTGATACAAAAATATTTGCTGGACAATCCCCACCGCGCATTGGTAATGCTGGAACCGCAGAAAGATTTTTTGCCCCAACAGGAAGCGCGGCTTGCCGAAGAATTGGCAAAAACCGAACAGAGTTTGAGCGATGCGGAAAAAATCCGCATAGCGGAAAAATCCGCTGCCCTTGAAAAAATTCAGAGTGAAGGCGACAGCCCCGAAGCGCTTGCCTCCATTCCCCACCTGAATCGCAGCGACCTTTCGCCCGAACCGGAAATGATTCCCCGCAGTCTTGAAAACTTGCAGGGAATTCCCGCGTTGTATCACGATTTGTATACCAACGGCATTACCTATATCGATCTTGCTTTTCCTTTGGACATCTTGCCGCGGGAAGATTATCCCTGGCTGCCTTTTTTCGCCCGCGCGGCAATTTCCATGGGGCTTCCCGGCATGGATTACGGCGAAGTGTCAAGTTTGCTGGCCCGTACTGTGGGCGGCTTTAACGCCATACTGCACACCGGTTCTGCGGCTCCCGTAGCGGACAGCCCGGTGATACAAACCCCCGTAGGGGCGCCCGCAGGGGCATTTGATCTTGCGGGCCGCGACTGGATAATCTACCGCCTCAAGTGTCTTGATGAACAAACCGCGCCGGCGTTGGATATTGTTCAGCGGCTGATACATGAAGCCGATTTTTCCGACCTCAGGCGAATCAGGGATTTGGTTCTGGAAATGAAAAATGATATGCGTTCCGGCTTTGCCCCCAGTGGTCACAGTTATGCCTCATGCCGGGCAGGCTGCTTTTCATCAGCTTCCGCGCAGACAGGGGAAATTTGGCATGGCATAACTCAGCTTGAATTTGCTCATCGCCTTGCCGAACTCGACACCGCCGAAACCGCCGCCAAACTGCACTACTTGCGTGAAGCGATAGCATCGGGCGGTCTTATCGCCAATATGAGCGGTTCCGCCGAAGCGCTTAAATCCGGCGGAGCGCTGATTGCCCAGCGGTTCAGCCGCATCGGTCCGCCAAAAACAAGGACCAGGGAGCAGGGATCAGAGATCAAGGATCAATCCCCGGTTTCCGTAAAAGAAGTTTTTGCTTCCCCTTCGCTGCAAATCGGTTTTGCCGCCATGACGCTGCGAGCGGCGGCTTTTGACACTCCGGCGCAAACCGCCGAAACGGTATTTGCCCACCAGCTTTCCACCGGCGCGTTATGGGAAGATATACGTATGAAGGGCGGCGCTTACGGGGCCTCAGCTTCCAGCGACAGCCTGGAGCGCTGTTTTTCCCTCTCAACCTACCGCGATCCTAATCCGCTGCGTTCGCTGGATTCATTTTCCGCCATACTCAAAACTCAGGACATTACCGCACAAAGTGATGGTTTTCAGGAAAACCTGGAAAAAATGATCATCGGCTGTTATTCCCGTGAAACCCGTCCCCGCAGTCCCTCGGAAAAAGGGATTACCGATTTCCTCCGTTTTATTTCCCGTATTGAAAACGATTACCGCAGACGGCGGCTGCAGCGGCTTATTGCCGTTTCCGCCGGGAACATTTGCGCCGCGCAGCAAGAACTTGCCTCACAAATCGCTGCAGGCGCCGCCGCCGGCCGGGTTATCATTACCGGAATGAAAAGCGCGGAACAGGCGGCCAAAGCGCTGGGGACAGAAGTACGGGTACTGCCGGTGTAGGAAGAACGCGGTTATCTAGAATCGACAGCCTAACATAAAAAAGGGCGGACAGATGTAAGGATGAAAATCATTTATGAATAAGAAGTCTACCCCAACAACGCCGATTTCCAGAAAAATGTGTTTTCCCAGGTTAATCCACAAGGAAAAGTCAATATTCCAGTAAAAAGAACGGTTTTCGTAGTTATCCCATTGAAACAATAAACCATAACCAGGCCGAATACAAAAAGCTATCAGCTGGTTGGGCAGCCATATTTTCATCGGCAGACTGATACCAGGTCCAAAATGGATCGTTTGACTGTTGTAATCAGTTTCCAGGGGAAGACATAAGAATGAAAATTCCCCGTTTAAGTTAAAGAAACCCCATTTTAAAAAAATAACGCCGCAATGCAGCATCAAACCGGGAAAAGAAAACTGATTGGAAAACTGCTCCCAATACATACCCATGTTAGGCCAATACGCACCCACGCCCACATATGCCCGATTATACCATTTTTTTGTAAGTTCTTGGGACTTTTCATCCAATCTGAAAGGGGCAATCGTAAAATCTTTCTTGCTTATTTCTTTCAGACCGGGATTTCTGGCAACGATCTCATAATCACCGGGAATCAACTGGCTATTGTCAAAGAAAAGCCGGACGCTGCCATCTTTATTAAATTCCTGTTCGACAGGGGCAATGATTTTTTTATCGTCCGGAACAACAATTGCGCCGCCAACATGGCGCAGATATATTTTGGTTTCGGAATTCAGGTTTTTTCCGGCAACGGTAAGCTCATATACCGTGTCCGTATCCGCATAAAAAACGGATGGGGAAAAATCATACAGTTCCGGTGTAAGAACAGTGAGGGCTTCAAATTTCTTCCAGTCCGGGATTTTACCGGGCCGGTCAAGAAAATTATAGGGAATAACCATATAACGGTACTTGCCCGGTTCCAGGGACACTTCGATGGAAGACATTTCGGTAAATTCCCTCAGCGTTTGCCGGTATTCTTTATCTTCTTCCTTTTCAATCACCACTTCATAACGGCGGGCTCTCTGATCCTTTTGCCATTCCAGAAAATATTTGATTGTCTGTGCCTGCAGGAAAGAACGTGGAATCAGGAGCAGCAGCGCGGTAAAAACAAGATGCCGTATTTTAATGTTCATAAAAAGCCTCCGGTTCTTTCAACTGCACCGGATCGGGCCAGGGTATATCCATGATAAAAGTATTTTCTCCCGGACTGCCATGTTGATCAATTTTGCCGGCCTGATTTCTGTTTACCGCTTCTACCTGCCAGATATATGTTCCCTGCTCATCCAGTGAACGAACATCATCCAGAATCCAACCGGTGTTAGTGAGCGTTCTTTCTTCAATTTTCCGCCGCCGTCCGTTGGCAGTTTGTTGATAGAGGGTGAAAATATACGCATTGGCCCCTCGTACCGGCGACCAGCCGAATTTAATGACGTTTGTTTTCTTTCTTTCTTCAATATTGATACGGTATCCGTCGGCGGGCTGACGATTCCCCGGCGTGTTCAGAAGCGGGATGGGCTGTACCACCAGCCGCCGTGGTTCAGCGCGGACGGAGCCGCCCGCAGACTGGGCTTCCACAGTCCAGTACCACACTCCTTCTTCCAGGCGCTCCAGATAAATAGTCCGGCCCGGATTGGCTATTTCCACTGCGGGCTTTCCCCTGAGCGGATCGGAATTCCGGGAAAGAACAAAGCGTGTTTTTTCCACCTTTCCATCACTGTCCCAGCGGAATTCAGTCTGCTGCCGCAAGGCAGTAAGCCCCGGCAGGCTCGCCCTATGCGCCGGAGTCATCAAACGGATTTTTACCGGAACCGCCGGCGGAGTATCCACTAACGGAGGTTCAGTATCGGCTTGTACCACGGTCTTTGCCGAAGATTCTGCCGGAGCATTTGTGATTACCGGTTCCGGCCAGAGCGGTTCTTCCACCGGCTCGCCTCGTTCTATACGAAAAGAGGAAACGGACGAAAAAGCAGCGATATTCTCTTTGTAAATATCGGGGAAAATTGGTTTCACCCGCCAACGCCAGGTTCCCTCTTCCAGGCTTGACTCAATGATATACTCAACCCCTACCTGTTTATGTATGCGGGGATAGGTAAAATCGTCCGTTGGAGAGACTTCAAAAATGTAAGCCGAGGCCTCTGCTACTTTTGACCACTGAAAACGCAGGGGCTGGGGAATCACCGGAAAACGAAACTGTTGATCCATTATGGGGTTCAAAAGTTCAGGCCCTGCGGCATCCGCCACGGTAAGCTTTCCCGTGCCAAGGACGGTCCCTTTATAAGACAACTTCCAATACCACTGTCCCGCGCCTAAAGCCGTTTCCGCCGTTGAGTTCAAATTCTCAATGGTGCGGACAATCCGGCTAAAATTCCGGTCTTCGGCAATCTCCATGCGGAGGGTTTCTTCGGGCAACAGATTGTGCCTGTCCCATGCAAAACCAATATTCAAAGGTTCTGGCCCGCTCTTCATATAATGCGCGTCAGGCGGTGGAGATTTTACCACTGCTGCCGGTTCCACACGTTCCCGGCCCCCTGAGTCCAGGGCAACTATCGCTGTTGCGACAAGCGCCTGCTTCTGTCCTTTATTGATGAACAGCGCATCCCCTTCGCTTACCTGTACCGCTATGCCGTCTGCTCCGGCGGACGCAGTCAGCGTTGTTCCCGGTCCGGCATCCACCTGGCGGCCCATAATATTCAGTCTGATTTTTCCGCCTTCTGTTCCGGTGTTCAGGGAGAGACTTCCTGCAGCAAGATCAACATGAAAAGAATCGGTGCCGTCCGGCGCGCGCCGTATACGAATGCTCGTATTTTCATTCAAATAGAGATAATTGCCGGCTATCTGGAGCGTTGCGTCAGAGTGTCCCTCTATCCGAATCAGGTCTCCTGAGTATACCGATGATCCATTACGCAGCCGGTCCCAGAGCTTCCGGTCACGGGGCTGCCGCTGGACGGTATTGTGTTTAATGGTAATAGTTCCCGCCGATTCTTCATTTCTAAAATTTCCGGTCTGATTCAGATCATTGATAAACAGATAAACGCATATTGCCGCCCCGGTAAAGCAGAACAGAGACCACAAGAAGTCTTTCAACGTGAAGCCTGCATCTTTTCGGTTTTTATGCTTCTTTTTAGCCATTCTTGTCCCTATCCTGCCGCGCCGATTTTGTATTTTTTTTCATCTGCATTAACATCAATTTTGGTAATATCAGGAGCCTTAATGCCCAGGAGCCTGCGCACGTCGGTCAATGTCTGCGGCCCCTGGTTAATCCCGGCAAAATTCACCACAGCGAATATACGCACAGGTTCTTCCTTTCCCTTTACTGTTACCGCCGGCATTTCCTCGGTGAGGAAATAACGTTTCACCATGTTCCAGGTATCCTCGGTAATCAGAATATCCGTGCCAAGGGGTTTGTTCAAAGCTTCGATTCGGGATGCAAGGTTTACCGGATCACCGATAACCGTATATTCCATTCGAATGTCCGATCCTATCTGTCCGGCGGTGACAACGCCGGTATTGATGCCGCAGCCGATGCGGATAGGCGGGTTATCCGAATCATTGCCCGTGCGGTTTTTGTTCATTTCATATAACGCTTGCCGCATCATAAGCGCCGCTTTGACGCAGTTGAAAGCGTCCTCCTGCGGGCTGCCTGATGTATAAGCCGTACCCCAATGGGCCATCACCGCGTCACCGATGAATTTATCAACAACGCCGCCGGTTTTTTCAACACATTCGATCATGCGGGTAAGGTAGTCGTTGAGCCAGCGGACAATACGGTCGGAAGCTTCATCGCCGAATGTCTTGGTGAACCTTTCCGATTCCGCCGTAAAATTCCGGATATCCGAGAAAAAAACCGTTGCGTGTTTCGGCAGACCGCCGGGCTTGATTTCACTCCGCATGGCCTTTATGGCGATCTGGCGGTTGGTAAATCTGCCGAAAATGCCCAGCGCCCTGCACATCCGCTGAAAGCTGGCGGTTAACAGGCCAATTTCGTCACGTCCCTTAGGGTTCAGCTTCACTTTTTCAAAATTACCGCCTTCGATAATACGCGCCATAACCGTCAGTGTTTTGAGGGGAACGGAAATGCTCTTTGCAAAAAACCAGATGAACAGCATCGAAATACATAAAACCGCGCCGGTAAGGTAACGATACCTGCGGCTGGTAGCGTTTATTTGCTCAAAGACTATGTCCTCTTCGATGCTGGTGATTACCGTACAACCGCCCAGGTTCAGTTTGGTAAATGCCTTGAAAAATTTCTTCCCGTTTTCAATATACTCGGTTTGTTTACTCTGTTCCTGGTCTTCCCGTATCAGTTGAATAAAAGCGTCTTCCGCTATATTCGTTCCGGTCCGTACCTGTTCGTAATCGGCATGGATCAATATATCGCCTGTATCGTTTATGAGGCATGACTGGTTAATTCCATAATTGAACGAAGCCTCCAGGTTTGACGGGGAAAACAAAACTGCTGCCGCCCCGTTATGATAGGGGAAAAAGAAAGCCACAAGCGGCGTTGATGATAAAAACAAGGGGGCGGCATTCAACAATACCGTTTCTCCCCAGGCGGCCCGATTGAGCGTTTTCCTGTTATTTTCCCGGTAGCTCTCTGCCTGTGAAGGTTCAATATCCCGCATTTGAAAAAAATGTTCATTGACCAGAAGATTATCCATTTTACCGGGAAGAACAAAAAAGAGGGCGGCAACCTGTGGGTTCTGTTCAAAGTATAACTCTGTTATATCCTGCGCCGTACTGCGCGCCGCCGTTCCCCCGGCTTCCATGCCGATCAGCGCCTGCATGAATATCATGGATTCGGAACGTGTTATTCCCAGAGTGTATTCCACTTCCGTCGCCAAACGTTCATTAACTTCAAGAATATTCGTCTCCGACTCAATCCGCAGGTCATTCTTGACCAGTTTAGACACTATGGTGATCATTACAAACAGACATATCCCCACAATTAAGATGATAGATCCTATCAACTTAAACCCAATTGAAAATAAGGATACCTTATCTGCCGCACGCCGCTTTTTTTGAGCGTTCATAGCCTCACTATATAATATTTTCCCGAATATTGTAACGAAATATAACATCCTCACTAATGCATTTTGCGGCTTTGCACCCTATATACATAGAGGTATATATGAGCGTGATGGCTTATGCGCCCTATGGCGCGGGTGGAATTATTATCCGGGTTGAGGCGGATATTCGCCGGGGGATTCCGGGCATTGACATTACCGGGCTTGCCGAGGGAGCGGTACGGGAAGCGCGGGAACGGGTACGGGCCGCCTTCAGGAATTCGGGGTTCAGTTTTCCGCTGGACAGAATATTGATAAACCTTGCGCCGGCGGGACTGAAAAAAGACGGAGCGGCGCTGGATTTGTCCATTGCCCTTGCGGTAATGGCCGCGGCAGGACTTGCCCCTGTTCCTCCCAATCTGCTGGTCATGGGGGAGTTGGAACTTTCCGGCAGGATACGTCCGGTGCGGGGCGTTCTGGCGGCAATGGCCGCGGGCAGGGAAGAAGGTATCAGCGAATTTATTGTTCCGGCGGAAAACGGAAGGGAAGCGGCAATACTTCCCGCCATGCGTTTTACAGCGGCTTCCACCCTGCGGGAAGCGGTTGACGCGCTGTTTATCCGCGAAGAAACCGGCTCACTGCCTTTGGGTTCGCCCCCGCCGTTTAACGCGCCGGACGCAGCGGAAACCGCGGGCGATTTTGCCGATGTGCGCGGTCAGACTGTTTATAAGCGGGCTTTGGAAATCGCCGCTGCCGGAGGCCACAATATGCTGGTCTTTGGCCCGCCGGGCGCGGGGAAAACCATGCTTGCCCGGCGGTTGTCATCCATAATGGCGCCGCTTAGTCCCGATGAAGCGGTTGAAGTTACGCGGCTGCACAGTCTGGCGGGGCCGTTCAAAACCGGAACGGCGGACGGCGGTTATATCGACCATCTTATTACCAATCCGCCGTTCCGCGCCCCGCATCACTCGGCAAGCGCCGAAGGGATTTTGGGCGGCGGCAGAACTCCCCGTCCCGGTGAAATTACCCTTGCCCATTTTGGGGTGTTGTTTCTTGATGAAGCGCCGGAATTTAAAATCAATGTCCTCCAGGCCCTGCGGGAGCCGCTGGAAGATAGGATAATCAGCATTTCCCGCGCTGAAGGCCCGGTACACCTTCCTGCGGAATTTCAATTGTTGCTGGCGGCCAATGCCTGTCCCTGCGGACGGCTGGGAATGAGGCATAATGAACCGGGTGAATGTCTCTGTTCGCCGGAAGAAATTTACCGTTATTGGCGCAAATTCGGCGGGGCGCTCCTTGACCGCGTTGAAATTCGCGCCGCCGTTGTTCCGCCCGCCATAAACGAAATCGGCAAGCCGCACAATGGTGAACGCTCCGCTGACATAGCCAAACGGGTACAGGCGGCGGTTGCCATTCAGCGGCAGCGTTTCAAAGGGATGGGAATTCGTCGCAACGCCCTGATTCCCGCCGGCAAAATAGAAACCCTGTGCCCCATGAACGAAGGAGCGCACAGCGCGTTTGAAAAAGCCCTTGCCCATCTGGGAATTTCCGGCAGGGCCTACCACGGCATACTGCGGACAGCCCGCACCATTGCCGATTTGGACGGAAAAGAAGTTATTGACACGGTTCATGTTCTGGAAGCGGTTCAGCACCGCCGGTATGGGGAGGATCCTTATGAGATTGTAACGGCGGATTTTTAATAGCACAATTCACTTCAGTGTCAGATAAATCCAGGCCGAATATTTCCGTATATGTTAATATCCCGTTAATACGTTCAGATTTCATCAGGCTTATCCTGTTTACCGGAAAAATAATTTTTTGGTTTGGAATTATAATGGGCGATTCATGTTTTATTTCCCTGCCAAGAGTAATGTGCGGATTAAAAGGCCTGTTATCAAAATTGATGCCTTTTGAAAAAAGCTCTTTTGCAATTCGCTGTCTGATTGTCTTGAGAATATCAAGGTGCATATCATTACAATCCGTTCCTATCCACCATAGTTCTTTATTACTGTGTTTAAAACAGCCGACTGTCGAAAAAGTAAGCGTAAAAGGAGCAATAGGCGGCTTCATCGCTGTGTCAATTACAGAAGATATTATCCGTATTTTATCCGCAGGAGTTTCACCCATAAAAACAAGCGTTAGGTGCAGATTTTCAGGCAGTGTAAAATTTCCTTTTACAGACTGTGTTTTTATCTTTTCCTGAACAGAGAGAAACTGATTTTTGATTTTGTTATCACAGTTTACTGATATAAAAAGTCTTTGCATGACGAATGTCTTTCCTTTTCGAACAATGCCGCATACTCTTTTACTCTACGCCCTTTGGCAGGGCGCATTATTTGTCTCCTTGCACTGCCACAAACATAACCGCCTATCAGAAGTCCTTTAGCTCCGGTATCGCCTCAAGTACCGTGTCGCTGATTTTTCTGCCGTGGCTGGAATAACCCAACTGCCGCCTGGAGAGGACGGCTCCGTGAAAGTCGCTTCCTTCGGTGACGTAGAGGCCGAGTTCCCTGCCCAGTTTTTCAAGGCGGCGGCAGGATGACGCTTGCGCGGTGGGATGCCATGCCTCGATACCCATAAGGCCGTAGTTTTTCAGGGCTTTTACCAGATCAGGGAGGCGGCCCCAGGCGACATAGAGCGACATGGGGTGGGCAAGAACCGGAATGCCGCCGGATTCGCGGATCAGGGCGGCGGCTTCCGCAAAGGCAAGGCCGGTTTTGGGCACATACAGGGGTTTCCCCGGTTTCAGATAGCGGGCAAATGCCTGTTCCGGGTTTCTGACAATTTTCTTGTTAACCAGCAGGCGGGCAAAATGCGGCCTTCCTACAGAATGTCTGCCGGACAGGGCGAGAAGTTCTTCCCAACTGGCTTCAATACTCAATTCGTGCATACGGTCAAGAATGGCGCGGTTGCGGGCTTCACGGCGGCGGGATAATTCGCTGATTGCCGTCAGAAAAGCGGGGCTCGGCGAACGTATGCCCAGACCAAGCAGGTGAAATTCCCCGCCGGGACCAATGCCGGACACGCCCGTAGCGCCGCTGCCTTCCCCGGTCCACTGGATATTTATCTCAATACCGGGGATAAACCGGATACCGGCGGCCTTTGCCGCGTTGCGCGCGGGTTCCAGACCGTCTAAAGTGTCATGATCGGTCAGAGCAAAGGCGCTGATTCCCCTTTTTTGAACTTCCAGTACCAGTTCCGCGGGACTGTAGTCTCCATCGGAAATGTTTGAATGGGTATGTAAATCAACCATTATCCTCATTTTATCGGAAAAAAACATTGACCTCTATGCCTTAAAAGCCTAAAATAGAGTAAAGGGTCTTTTCCAAAACTCGGTTAGTTTTGGAAAAGGCTCTGGAAAAACTGTCCAAAAGGACAGTTTTTCCTCTAAATCTAAAGTAGATTTTCCAAAAGCTGAAGTTTTGGAAAATCCTCTAAAGGGCGAATTTGAGTGGAGTATACATTGGCCGGAGGGGTATTGGTTTCCCCGGGTAAAAAAGCGCATACCGGCGATTTGAACATTCAGGACGGACATATTGTTTCCCGGCGCGGGCGCATTGCCGTTGATTTGCGGGGCGGGTCGTATGTATATCCTTCATTGATCAATACCCATGATCACTTACAGGGCAATTATTTGCCGTCGGTGGGCCCCCAGCAGGGAGCCTTTTACCTTACCTGGCTGCCTTGGGACAACGATCTTAAGGCTTCAGACACTTTCAAGGAACGGTCTCAGCTTAACCGTGAAGACCTGTACGCTCTTTCCGGCTACAAATGTCTTTTTTCCGGCGTAACCACGGTAAACGATCATTTCCCCCAGAAAATAAACAGCGCCATTTTGCCCACTCTGCCCATCAGGGCGATTCTTGAGTACGGTATTGCCCATGAATGTTCTTCCTATGATTTAAAATGGGGCGACGGAGTAGAAATTGAGCATAAACGCGCGGTGGACAATAAATGGCCCTTTATAACCCACCTCAGCGAGGGTTTTGATGATGAGTCGATGCGCGGCATAGAAACGCTTGAAAAACTCGGTGTTTTGGATAATCATTGCCTGCTGGTACATTGTATTTCATTCAGCGATGCGGATATAGAAAAAGCGGCAAAAGCCGGAGCAAGCGTTTCCTGGTGCGGCCGCTCAAATATGTTTATGTTTAATGCTACCGCAAAAATCCGCAAAATGATCAAGGCCGGAGTAAATGTAACCATTGGCACCGATTCCTCGGCGACCGGATCGGTGAATATTCTTGCCGAGATGAAATATGATCGGAATTTATACCGATCCATGTACGGAGAAGACCTCCCCGCGGAAAAAATATTTGAAATGGTTACACATAATGCGGCAAGAGCCTTTTGGATGGATGACCGGATTGGCACACTGGACGAAGGCAAGCTGGGCGATATAGTGGTACTCAAAGCCAACAATGATGATCCTTATGAAAATTTTGTTAATGCTTCTATGGAAAATATAGAACTGCTGATTCTGGCAGGTATGCCCATTTACGGTGAAATGCGTTTTCTTGACATACTGGAGGGATCACTGCCGTCCGGTTATACGCAGATTAAAGTATCCGGGCGGCCCATGTTTGTTAAAGGCGATCCTGCTGGTCTGTACAGCGAGGTTCGGCGCAAGATCGGTTTTAAAAAAATACTGGACTATATACCTTTTGAGGATAATTAATATATGCTAAAACCGCTTCAATTCAACACCGGCGCGCTTATCTACTATGCGGGAGAGGAAGCAAACAAAGTTTATATCCTTCAAAGCGGAAAGGTCAGCCTGGTTTACACGGATATTGAATCAGGAGATAATGTGCGCAGTTCGGTGCAGCCGGGCGAATTTTTTGGAGTAAAGTCAGCGTTGGGGCGCTTTCCCCGCGAGGAAAACGCCATCGCCATGGCGCCCAATACCATCGTAATGTCTTTTACCGTTCCTGAATTTGAAACACTGGTAACGTCAAATACCAGAATTATTTTGAAAATGCTTAAGGTATTTTCCAACCAGCTGCGGCGGGTGCATGCTCAAGTCGCAAGCCTGACGAAATCGGGAAGCGTGGAGCCGGATGTAGGGCTTTTTGCCCTTGGCGAGAAATACTTAAAAAACAAACGTTATGCCCACGCGCAATTTGTTTTTAGCCGTTACCTTATCCATTATCCGGAAGGCGTTAATGCGAAGAAGGCGGAAAAGAATCTTCAGCTTACGGAAACCGCTCTTGCAAAGGAAGGATAATGTATGGAACTGGACATGGCGGCATTTGCCCGTTTTTCCCATGTTTATAAACCCGGTGAAATCATTTTTTCCGAGTATGAGCCGGGAGACACCTTTTACCTTATCCAGTCGGGGAAAGTTAAATTAATACAGTGTACCGGAGAAAATGAACGCACCCTGGATATTTTGCAGCCATCGGAAATGTTTGGCGAAATGGCAATATTGGAAAATCTGCCGCGTTCCGCCACGGCAATAGCCGTGGATGAAGTAACGGTGCTTGAATTAAACGCTCAGAATTTTGAAATCCTTATGCTGGGTAACCCTCAAATTGCCCTGAAACTGCTGCGAATTTTTTCAAAACGGATTTATGATTCCAAACGGCGTTTTATGATTCTTACCCTGCGCGACCCTCAGGCAAAAGTTGCCGATGTATTTCTGATGCTTGACGAAACCAATACCGATATTGACAAAACAACCGATAAACGCGAATTTCAGACTACTGCTGAAGACATTGCCCACTGGGCCGGATTGAATGTTAACCAAACCAAGGATATCTTGTCACGCTTTGTTGCCCAGCGCCGGCTGGAAATGTTTCCCAATCGCATAGTAATTAAAAACATCAATGACTTTAACCGTTTTGTCAATGCGCGGCGCAAACAGACTTAAAGAAACCAGCCGATTTTTCAAACAAGTTTAAAACTTTCCCTGCATTGCCTGCATGACATTGTTGGGATTCTTTCCGTATTTCGCCATCTTTTTCATCATGCCGCGCATCTTTTCAAATTTTTTTATAAGGCGGGCGACTTCCGCTACCGAAGTGCCGGAGCCGCGGGCTATGCGGCTGCGGCGCGGTGGGCCGATTATCAGGTGATTAGCCCGCTCCTTGCGGGTCATTGAGGAGATGATCGCTTCCTGCCGCTTAAGGTCTGCTTTGTCAATATCATCCTCGCTTATCTGGCCCTGCATACCGGGAATCATTTCCAGCATTGATTGCAGGGAACCCATTTTCTTTACCGAACGAAGCTGGTTCAGCCAGTCCTCAAGGGTAAAGTTTTCCTTCTCCATTTTATTCCGGAGTTCCAAGGCTTCTTTCTGATCAATGACTTCCTGGGCTTTTTCCACCAGGCTGACCACGTCGCCCATGCCCAAAATACGGCCCGCAATACGTTCAGGATAAAACGGCTCAAAATCTTC
>Ga0268262_10003231_pt1 | contig 17839 bp, 17 predicted proteins | sample TergutNc150P3_FD_190354 | JGI IMG/M metagenome (GOLD analysis project Ga0268262, IMG submission 190354) | Nasutitermes corniger P3 segment gut microbial community from laboratory colony in Florida, USA - Nc150 P3 (SPAdes) (version 2) | ecosystem: Host-associated > Arthropoda: Insects >...
CGATTCGGGCAACATACAGGAAAGCGATACGCGGGATTTCAACCGCAAACGTTCGCAAATGGGTTTGGACACCATTGAGCCTATTTATACCGCCCGCGATGCTTTTGCTTCGTTGCGTTATTTTGTGAGTATGCCGTTGGATATGGAAATCACCATTGAAGAGGGCATAAAAATCATGTTCACCGATACGGGGCACATACTCGGCGGCTCAACGGTAAATGTTTCCGTAAACGAAAACGGTGTGGAAAAGAAATTGTGCTACACGGGCGATATTGGTCGCTATAACAAGTATTTACTGAAAAATCCTGCACCATTCCCGCAGGCAGATTATATTATCACGGAGTCCACTTACGGCGACCGCAAGCACGAAGCAATACATTCCATTGAGGACAAATTGGCAAGAATTGTGCAGGAAACTTGCGTGAAAAAGTTGGGAAAATTGCTTATTCCGTCTTTTGCAATCGGCAGATGTCAAGAGATTATTTATATTCTGAACAAGTTGAAAAAGCAAAAGAAACTGCCCGATGTGCCTATTTTTGTGGATAGTCCGCTTGCCGTTTCCGCAACGGATATTTTTCGTCTGCATACCGAATGTTTTAAAGATGACATTTTGGATTTGATACGTACGCAAAATGACCCGTTCGGCTTTGACAATCTGCATTATGTCCGCACAAAAGAGGACTCGAAACTGCTGAATACTTACAATCGTCCCTGCATTATCATTTCGGCATCGGGCATGATGGAGGCGGGACGCATCAAGCACCACCTCGCCAACAATATTGAAAATAAGAAAACGACTATCTTGGTGGTCGGATATTGCGCCCCTCGCACGTTGGGACGTAAAATTATGGACGGTGAAAAAATTGTGTCTATTTATGGTAATAAATATCAAGTGAATGCACAGATTGAAGAGATTGACGCTCTGTCTGGACACGGGGATTACGAGGAAATGCACCGCTTTTTGAGTTGTCAGGATAAATCAAAAGTGAAACGGGTGTTTCTTGTACACGGGGAAACGGAAGTACAGGAAAAATACAGAGAATATCTGTTAAATAACGGATTTTCAGATGTTTATATTCCGAAAAAAGAAGTGGTGGAGGTGTAAGAAAAATTAATTTTTTTTATTTACAATTAAATTAAATCGGTCGTAAATAATTTATAATCAGCAAGTTATTCTTCAACAATCGCTTTAACCCATGTGTGTTTCCTGTTATTTATCGCTTCTTCCATTTTACCCTAATCTCTATTGAATTTGCAAAAATACATTTTTTTTGAATTATCAAATGGTTTATTTTTTAGGATTGCCCATAAATAACCCGCTCATATTTTCCTCGCAAAGCATTTCGTTGGCGAGCGTCAGCAATTCGGAACTGCTAATCGTTTCTATTTTTTGAATAATATCGGCAACATCTTCTACTTCATTGAAAATCAAATGATTTTTTCCGATTGAAAGCATTTCGTTCAGATTGGACTCATAAAAAAGGCTTGTCTGTCCAATCAACTGTAAATGTGAACGATGCAATTGTAAAGTTCCCAATTTCTGTTCGCGCAATTTTTTCAGTTCGCGGTAAACCAACTCCATGCACTTGTCCAATTTTTTGAAATCAGAGCCGACATAGACCGTGAACAAACCCACATCGCTGAGGGCGGAATAATTGGACTCAATGTTGTAAACATAACCGTTTTTTTCACGTATCGCCATATTGAGACGAGAATTCAATCCCTGTCCGCCCAAAATATTATTCAACAGAATGGCAATCAGATTTTTACGTTCATCGTAATTGGGCAACACGCAACCGATAACCGCATGTGCCTGATTGGTATGCGATTTCATATTTTTGCGTTGCGGTTGATTGGAGGTGAACATCTGTCGTTGAAACGCCCGCATGTTCGGATTGATATGTTCGAAACGTTTTTTTATTTCTCGGATACAGCCCTGAAAATCAATGTTTCCAACCACCGCAATCACCATCTGGTTGGTATTGTAAGTCCGCTGGACGAATGACAGAATTTTGTTGCGGTTAATGCTTTTTACCCCCTGCAAAGTGCCTAAAATATGCGTCCCGAGCGGGTGATTGGCAAAAACAAGATTTTCAAATTCATCAAAAATCAATTCCGAAGGCGTATCTTTATACAACTTAATTTCCTCTTTTACAACATCTTTCTCCGTTTCAATATCTTTTTCGTAAAAAGTGGAATTGAAAACGATGTCTGCCAGCAACTCCACCGCACGCGGGAGGTAGGCGTTGAGCAGCGAGGCGTAAAAAAAGGTCTCTTCCTTGGTGGTGTAGGCGTTCAAATCGCCGCCGACATTCTCCAGATACGACAACACCTGATAGGTATTCCGCTTGTGCGTCCCCTTAAAAATCACGTGTTCGATAAAGTGGGCAATGCCGCCTTCGTTTTCCATTTCGTCCCGCGTTCCTGTATTGACAACCAGTCCGATATGGGTGATGATGGAGGGCGTTTGCTTGTGTATGATGCGTATGCCGTTAGATAATGTATGGTAATTGTACGTCATTTTGCAAAGATACAATTTTTAATTGACAATGGAAAATGGACAATTGACAATTATTTTTTTATCTTGAACGGTGCATTTAATAACTATGCAGGAAACATGTAAATCATTTCTATTGAAAAATATATTCCCCCGCACCATATCGGAAATTTCCATACCTGTAATCTGGAAATATTTTGCGTTGAAAGAAATGTGCAAGGAATACGATAAAAAGTATTGATAGTAAGTCGATAGCAACATACAGCCAATAAATCCCCCCTATTGTCAACCATGTTGCAAGAACAAATGGGAAAAATAATGCAATTATTAAAAATGGACAAGCCAATTTCAAACTAGTGTAAATGGGAACTTCCTTTACATAAAAAAGAGCGATTAAGCCTGCATATGCAAAAACAACCGATGTTGTAGAGATGTATTGCCAGATATCTGAAAAATATTCAAATGGGTCATTCATATTTACCCATACATTAAAAAGTGCAACAATAGCAGTAAAACCAAGCAAAATGCCAATGTATAGACTATGTTTCTTTTTATATTTTGGATTTAGTGCAGTTACAACAAGTTTTGCAACAGCATTCTCTTCTCCACGATATTCTTTCACCAAGTGATTGTAAATTTCTTTACTGCTTTTTCCGTTGATTTGTTCTTCCTTAATCAATCGACGTACTTCTTTTTTAATTTTTCTATTCATAAACTTTCTATTTTTTTATATATTTCTAAAACAATTTTTTAATTCCAATTACACATAAATTAATTATGATTTGCAAAGATACAATTTTATTTAATATAAAATGCAGTTTTTGGAAAAATAATTGTCAATTAAAAATGCTATCTTTGCAACATGGATTTACGCAATGAAATTTTTTCAATAGAGAACGAAGCGGATTTTACGGCAACCGCCTTGAAAGTCTTTGCCCTGCAATACGAACAGTGCAAAATATACCGCCATTACGTCGACATGCTTCATTGCAACTGCAACAATATCAGGACAATAGAACAAATTCCCTTTCTGCCCATTGAATTTTTTAAAACGCAACGTATTCTCGCAGAAGGGAAAACACCGCAAATCCATTTCACCAGCAGCGGAACAACGGGTATGCAGACCTCTACCCATTTTGTAGCGGACAAAACCCTGTACGAAGAAAGTTTTTTGCGTGGTTTCCGTCAGTTTGTCGGCAATCCGAAAGATTATGCGATGCTGGTTTTGTTGCCCGCGTACTTGGAACGGGAAAATTCTTCGCTAATCTACATGATGAACGAACTGATTGCCCAAAGTGAAAATTCAGACAGCGGGTTTTATCTGTATGATTTTGAAGTGTTTGCAAATAAAATAAAACAATTGGACGCGGCAAACAGGAAAATTCTGGTATTCGGCGTAGGTTTTGCCTTGCTGGAGGTTGCAGAACGGTATCAATTTAACTGTAAAGATTTGATTGTGTTTGAGACAGGCGGCATGAAAGGACGGCGGAAAGAAATATCGCGGGAAGAACTGCATCAGAAATTGCGGGCGGGATTTGGCGTGAAAACCATTTATTCCGAGTACGGCATGACGGAAATGCTGTCGCAGGCGTACTCCACCAACGGGACAAGTTTTCATGCGCCGTCTTGGCTGCGGGTTTTAATCCGCGACCCGCAAGACCCGTTAAGTATTGTAAAACAGCCCAATAGCCGTGGCGGTATCAATGTGATAGATTTGGCAAATTTATATTCTTGTTCGTTTATTGCTACGCAGGATTTGGGGAAAATCTGTCCCGACGGCAGTTTTGAAGTCTTGGGACGGATGCAGGATGCGGATTTGAGGGGGTGTAATATGTTGGTGGAGTGATGGGGAAATTTTTGTTTTGAACCATGATTTTCTTGATTAAAAGATTTCCAAGATTATAAAAGAAAATCATGCTAATCTTTTAATCAAGCAAATCACGGTTCAGATATTATTATTTTATAAATTCCATTGCATCTATTCTACCCGTATTTTTCTTTGCTTTTTTCTTAAATGTATAGGAAATGCCCAAATTGAAATTCCAATAATTACCTCTAATTATTAACTGTAATGAATGGTTGATTAAGACGGTTAATCATATCAAAATCAACAATTTGTGACTATCTTTCATAACTACTACTTTAGTATTTTCTGTCATTAACGAATAACAAACAAGTTTATTATATTCTTTACCTGTATAATTTTATCACATTCCATTTCCCCTCTGTTAGATTATCTTTTATATGTAGAAAATAATAAGAACCTAAAGACTCTTTGGCAACACCAAACCAATCTCCTACATGATAATCATAGGTTTGACTGCTCTTTTTTTTCTTAGTCTGTCCTTTTGCTATATTTGTTAAATTACAAAGCATTGTAAATCTTACTCTTTTAACCATAAACCTTTAATTTTTATTGTTTTTACTCTATTAATTAAGTTGAACTGCAAAGATACAATATAAAATTCTATAAATCAGCATTTTTACGTGGTGAATTTTACCACTGTTAATTACCTTTCAGTTTTTGAGAACCATAAACAAAAGAATCTTCTTCTACGGCTTTGGATATTCTGTAAATCAAGTCATAATGAATATATTTGCCGTTTTTCAGTATTTTCCTCAAATTGCTTTTGTCATAACTTATTTTTCTAGCAAGCCATGCAATGCTGCGGTCTTTTTCTTTTAAGGATTGAAGAATTTGTTTGCCTATATCTGTGTCGTGGTTTGCATAACATCAATGTAATAAAAAAAGTGGATTTAACCTACCTGTTACAAGGATTTTCCACAACCTACACTTACAATAAGCCAAATCCACGTTTCTAACTTATTCTTGTAAGTGTTGCCCCCGAAAGAGCATGATTTGTGGATTTTATGTAACAAGAATTATCTACTCGCGATTTTAATAATTTATTCTCTATATCATTTGTTAAAATTTCGTTACTAAATTCTATAATTTACAAAGATAGCATTTTTTAATTGAAATCAAAAAAATAATTTTCAATTAAAAAATGCTATCTTTGCAAATTGTATAAAAAGTAAACTTTAAATTTTTAAATCTTTAAATAAATATTCTATCATGGCAAGAAAATCCATATTAAACAAGATTGTGCTATTGTTGGCAATAGCGAGTTTCGCAGGGGCAAACGCCTTTGCTCAGTACAAGTACACCACCGTTCCAGACGACCCTTTGCAAACGCGCATCTACACGCTGAAAAACGGGTTGCAGGTCTATCTCACTGTTTACAAGGACGCTCCGCGCATCCAGTGTTATATCCCCGTGAAGGTGGGCAGTAAACACGACCCGAAGGAAACAACAGGTCTGGCACATTATTTTGAACACCTGATGTTCAAAGGCTCAACCCATTTCGGGACAACGGACTGGGAAAAAGAACGTCCGATGATTGAACGCATTACGCAACTGTTTGAGGTTTACCGCAAGGAAACCGAGCCCGAAAAACGGGCAGCCATCTACAAACAGATTGACAGCGTGTCGTTTGAAGCCTCCAAGCTGGCTATCCCCAACGAATATGTTTCGATGATGAAATTCATCGGCTCGCAGGGAACAAACGCGGCGACTTCCAACGATTTCACCTATTATGTGGAAAATATTCCCGCCAATCAGTTGGAAAATTGGGCTATCATTCAGGCAGACAGATTTTTACATCCCGTTCTCCGCCTCTTCCATACCGAGTTGGAGACGGTGTACGAAGAGAAAAACATGTCGCTGACCAACGACGGACGCAGGGCAAACGAGGCAATGTTAGCCGCCCTCTACCCCAATCACCCCTACGGACAACAAACCACTTTGGGCGATGCTGCACATCTGAAAAATCCCTCCATGGTCAATATTATGGAGTTTTTCAAAAAGTACTATGTGGCTAACAACATGGCAGTTTGCCTCGCTGGCGACTTCGATTTTGACCAAGCCATTGAAATTATTGACCGATATTTTTCCAAACTTCCAAGCGGGGACGTTCCCGTTTTTAAAATCACGCCCGAAGTTCCTATTACACAGCCTGTTATCAAGGAAATTGTGGGTCTGGAAGCAGAACGGATTATGATTGCCTTCCGCACCGATTTACCCGCCAACAGCAAAGAAATCTATGTGATGAACATGCTTAACAACCTCTTAACCAACGGAAAATGCGGTTTGATAGACCTTTTGGAACAGGAACAGAAAATTTATTCTGCAAGTTCTTACCCTTACGCTTTGTGCGACAATTCTGCTTTTATCCTGTCGGGCATGCCCAAAACGGGGCAGACGCTGGACGATGTGAAAACCCTGTTGCTGGAACAGTTGGAGTTGATAAAACAGGGAAAATTTGCGGACTGGATGCTCGAAGCAGCGATTAACAACATGAAATTGCGGGAAATGCGTCAATTGGAGAGCAATTCTTCGCGGGCGCAATGGTTAGCAGGTGCATTTTGGAACAATATCCCTTGGGCAGACGCCTGCAAATCTGTTGAAAATTACAGCAAAATAACGCGTCAGGATATTATTGATTTTGCCAATAAGTACTTCAAAAACAATAACTATGTGGTGATTTACAAACGGCAGGGAAAACCCGAAGACGTTGCAAAAGTGGAAAAACCGCCGATTACACCCATTTTTATCAATCGCGATGTGGAGTCCAATTTCTTTAAATCTTTGAAAACAAACAAGATAACGTCTATTTCGCCCGTTTTTGTAGATTTTGACAAAGCGATTACTACTGTAAAAGACCCAAGAGAGATTTTGTATATCAAAAATGTAGAAAACAAGACTTTTCAATTGACTTTCCGCTATAAATACGGCACTGCTAACGATTTATATTTGCCCTTAGCATTTGAAATGCTTGATTATCTGGGAACTTCAAAATATTCTGCCGTGCAATTGAAAGAGGAATTTTATAAATTGGCATGTAGTTTCAATTTTAGTGTAGGAGAAGAAGAAACGTCAATTACTTTGACGGGTTTATCCGAAAACATGGAAAAATCTTTGGTTTTGTTAATGGATTTATTGAAAAATGCAAAACCTAACGACAAAATTTTGCAGAATGTAGTTGCCGACTATTTAAAATCCCGCAAAGATGCAAAATCTAATCAAAATGCGGTACTTAATGCCTTGCGGGAATATGCCATTGAAGGAAAAGATGCTGTTGCACATCAATTAACGGAAACACAGTTAAAATCCGTAAAATCGGCTGATTTGTTGAAATTGGTTGCGGGAATTACAACGCTTTCGCCTACCGTTTTATATTACGGAACAGCCACAGACAGAGAATTATCTAAAATTCTTACCACTAATTATATTTCTGCCAAAATTGCTTTCACGCCCAAACCGCAAGTTCTTTTCAACCCGCTTGCCACAACGGAAAACAAAGTGTATTTTGCCCCCTACGATGCGAAGCAATCCCGTTTGGCAACATACACGCGTGGAGGCGTTTACGACCCGAAAATGTACAGCATCGTCAGCATGTACAACCAATATTTCGGCGGGGGAATGAGTGCGATTGTGTTTCAGGAAATGCGGGAAAAACGTTCGCTGGCTTATACGGCACAATCTTCGTATCAATCGCCGAGCAAACTTGATGAGTATTACGCCAATACCTCTTTTATCGCTACGCAAAATGATAAAATAACAGATGCCATTGTTGCTTTCGACGAATTGTTTAACGATATGCCGCAATCGGAGGCGTCTTTCAAGTTGGCAAAAGAAAGTCTTATCAATTCCATTGAGACGGGCAGAATTACCAAAATGTCAATCATTTACACCTATCTTGCTTATCAAAAACTGGGCATCACCACCGACCGCCGTAAAGAACTGTATGAAGCCATTCCCAAATTCACCCTGTCGGACGTGAAGAAATTCAACGAGCAATACATTAAAAATCAACCTAAAACCTACATGGTGTTGAGCCGTGAAGAAGATGTTGATTTTAAAACACTGGAAGCCAAATTCGGAAAAGTTACCAAATTGACGTTGGAGGATATTTTTGGGTATTAACAATTGTATCAGAAGTTTATGGAAACGGTCGTTAAATTGTTTGAAGAGAAAAAAGTTCGTGCTTATTGGGACGAACCCGCTGAAGAATGGTTTTTTTCAGTGATAGATATTGTTGAAATTCTTACCGATAGCCTCAATCCGCGTGATTATTGGTTTAAAATGAAACAGCGTGTTACACTTGAAGATGGAATTGAGTTGTCGACAATTTGTCGACAACTGAAATTAGTTTCTTCTGATGGTAAAAAATATAATACCGATTGTGCCAATGTCCGCAGTCTGTTGCGTATCATTCAGTCTATTCCATCGCCCAAAGCAGAGCCGTTTAAACAATGGTTAGCCAAAGTCGGATATGAACGGATACAGGAAACCACCGACCCAGAACGCAGCCTTGACCGTGCCCGTGAAAACTGGCAACGTCTCGGACGGAGTGAAAAATGGATTCAACAGCGAATGACGGGACAGGAAACCCGCAACAAACTAACCGATTACTGGAAAGAAGCAGGCATTAAAGAACAAAATGAATTTGCGAAACTTACCAATATCATTCACCACGAATGGACAGGTTTAACAGTGAAACAACACAAATCGCTCAAAAACCTGACCTCACAAAATTTACGCGACCACATGAGCGAAGCAGAATTGATTTTCACTGCATTAGCCGAACTTTCTACCCGCCAAATTGCTGAAAGCGAGCAGGCAAAAGGATTTGTTGAAAATGCTACCGTAAGCAAACGCGGCGGTGCGGTAGCCAAAAATGCACGCAAAGAATTGGAAGCGGAAACAAGAAAATCGGTTATTACAGGTGAAAACTTTCTGTCGCCCGCAAAACAGCAAAAGAAATTAAATTGAAGGTTAAATTTGGAAAAGTAACTAAATATATTTTTGGATATTAGAATTGTTTTTTTTCTTTTGAATTATATATGGAGAACCGTCTGCAACAGGCGGTTCTCTTTTTCATAAAAAAAGAAGAGGTGCATTTTCATACACCCCTCACAATTTAAAAAATATTACTAAATATAAAACTTTATTCTTGGTTTTTCGCCTCAAACACTTTCCATACAAGAGCCGCCAAAACCGCCCCGACTAACGGAAAGACAACGAAAACCCACAGATTGCCCAATGCTTCGCCCCCTGCAAAAAAGGCTGGTGCAATACTGCGCGCAGGATTTACCGACGTCCCCGTGATAGGAATGCAAACAATATGCACCAATACCAGCGTCAGACCGATTGCCAAACCTGCAAATTTAGATGCATTGTTCGTTTTGTAAGTCGTGCCTAACACAACCAATACAAAAATGAACGTAAACACCGTTTCGGCAACGGCAGCAGTCATCAGTCCGCCAGATGCGAAATTGTTCGCACCCGTTGTTGTAACGCCGCCCGTTGTGATGCCGCCGCTTACAAGCAGGTACAAAACCGCAGAGCCGATAAACGCTCCAACTATCTGTGCTGCAATGTAAACACTCGCTTCCGCACATTTCATGCGTCCGCTCAACCACGCCGCTACCGTAATAGCAGGATTGATGTGGCAACCCGAAATTCCGCCGATAGTGTACGCCATGGCAACCACCGACAAACCAAACGCAAAAGCAACCGTCAAAACCCAGCCCGCCTCCAAAACGCCGCCCGAATTAAACACCGCTGCTCCGCAACCCAATAACACAAGAACCATCGTTCCTGTCATCTCTGCAACAAATTTCTTCAACATAATTAATAAAAATTTAGTTTATAAATGTATTTTTTTATAATTTGCAAAGATACCATTTTTTTTTGAATTTTCAGAAAATGATACATCAATTTTAAAAAAAATCAAAAAATGATAAAAAATTGGCAGTACGTCATTCCCGCATAGGCGGGAATCTCTAAAAAACAACGGTTCTACGAAGGGATTCCCGCCTTCGCGGGAATGACGGCGAAAATAATTACAAAAAAATGGTCAATTATCCATTGTCAATTGTCAATTCAAAAAAAATGGTATCTTTGCATTTCAGATACAAACAGGGTAGCATAATGAGAATGATAAATACCAGAAATTACGCAATAGCGGTAGCAATCGGCAAGAAAAATATTGCCAACCGCTTAGTATTCAGCCATTTATAATCTACCCCCCCAAACGACTTGCAGCTCGCTGATTTTCAGTAAGTTAAGTCATTTTCTTTATATAAAAACATTGTGTTTCAAGTGTTTACGAATGTAAATCTTGCAGCCATTTTGTCTTATTGTTGCAAATTTTAATATACAGTTTTAATAATATTTTTTTTAAATCACTAAATTTTAAGTAAGTATGAGTAAACAAAATCTAATGAAAAGCGTTATCGCTATGGTTATGACAGGTTTTATCCTGTTTTCTTGTCAGAAAGATGAGAAGAAAATTGTTGGTGTGTGGAAGGTCGACACGATTGAAATCAAAGAACTTAAATATTCTGACTCTGAACATGAGGCTCAAATGAGGCAGTACGTTGCAGGGATATCAGCCACTACTGACAGGATGGGGACGATTGAGTTTACCAAAGACGGTAAAGTAATCCTTAATACAATTGAAAAGGGAACTTACACCTTGGACAATGGTAAATTAGTAGTTCTCGTTGGAGGAGGAAGCATGTTTGGAACAATTGATTGTTCTTTTCCTAAAAAGAACACCATGTATTGGGACATCGACCAATTGGAAGACGAAGGAGAAAGAGCAGTGTATGCTGAAGAGGGCGTAACAAAATATGTTTGGAGATGGACCCTCAAAAAACAGTAGTCCCCGAAATCCTATTTCAAGAAAATAACCCTGACAGATACTGTCAGGGTTTTGTTTTTATGGTTAATCTTCCCCGTTTGGGATAATTCAAATTCGTTATAAATAGTTCACCAGCCGTCTGGTGCCGCTTTTTTTCAGTTTTTTGATTGCTTTTTCCTTTATCTGCCTTGCACCTTCGCGGGTGAGGTTGAAGCGTTCGCCTATCTCGTCCAGCGTAAATTCGTGCGACATGCCTATCCCGAAAAACATGCAAATCAGTTCTTTTTCCCTTGGGTCTAACACGTCCAAGGCTTTGGAAATTTCATGTTCCAAGGACTCCTTTAAGAGAATGGAATCCGTGCGGGTAACATCTTCACTTACAAAGGTATCAATAAAATTGGTATCGTCTTCATTGTTTACGGGAGCGTCCATGGAGACATGGCGGGCTGCAATTTTTATAATTTCCCTTATCTTATCTGGCGCTAAATCAATGGCTTCGGAAATTTCCTCAATCGTAGGCGGACGGTTGTATTTCTGCTCCAACCGCGAGACCTCTTTTTTAATTCTGTTCACCGCACCGAGTTGATTTACAGGCAAACGCACTATCCGCGACTGGTCGGCAATGGCATGTGAAATCGACTGCCGTATCCACCACACCGCATACGAAATAAATTTAAATCCTCGTGTTTCGTCAAAACGTTTTGCGGCTTTTATCAGTCCCAAGTTGCCCTCATTAATCAAGTCTTGCAAGCCAAGTCCCTGATTTTGATACTGTTTCGCAACCGATACCACAAAACGAAGATTTGCTTTTACCAACTTGTCCAACGCCTCTTTGTTGCCCGCCTTAATCTGTTGAGCCAACTCAACCTCTTCTTCGGGAGAAATCATTTGCTCTTTGCTGATGTCCTGCAAATATTTCTCAAAAGACGTATTGTCCCTGTTAGTAATAGAATGTGCAATTTTTAATTGTTTCATCGACATATATAAACCTCTTTCTTTCTTACGTTAAAACAAAATCCTGCCCTCTTATACGAAAACCTTCAGAAAAAGTTTCAGCGAAAGCACAATTTTCAGATATAAGAACTGAGAAAAATAGATAAAATTGTGCGGAGGGGGAAAAAAACATTAAAAATTATTATGAAATGTTGAATTGGTTATTTGCTGATTTGATTATTTGGCTATTTTTTTCTGTACAGACGTTGCGTGCAACGTCTCCGAAATCATATTAAGAGGCTAAGAGACGTTGCACGCAACGTCTGTACAAAGGGAAATTTTACCATTTTATATTCTTGTTTATATTGCCCGTAGAGACGTGGCATGCCGCGTCTCTACAAAGAAAAGACAAAACCCCTTACAATACAATATTACAAGGGGTTTATTTTCTAATACGTAAATTATCTTTTTCTTAATTTGTTTTCCGCCTGATGCTTATCGTAGGTATTTGTTTGGGTTTTACTGTCATCTCTACGGGTAGGAACACGACAGGAATGGGCGTTGCACATTCCAAACTTGAATAGAGTTCGCAGGTTACCCTGTCGCCATCGTTGGGGATATAGGTGAAGGTTGCCCCTGTTTCATTTTGTTCCTGTCCGTTTACAAACCACTTATATATGCTATTTCCACCATTGGTTGGAGTTGCCGTAAAGGTTACCGATGTCCCGTCACAGACCTCCGTCGTATCTGCTACAAAACCATAACCTTCATTGTGACCACTTCCACTCAAATATGCAAGTACCCCCTTCGGTGAAAATATTTCAATTCTCGTATCTACATTAGGTAAATCTGTTCTTACAGCATACCAACCTGGAAAATCCAAACTTGTTCGGACGGTATAAATGGAAGTGCTGTCTTCGCCATCTTCTGTTATCACAGTTTGTCCCCAGGCATCGGCGCGTACTAAAATATCAATACCATGATTTTGAATATTCGTATTGCCCGACAGAATAAATGGTGATATCTTAACATAGTTAATTCGTTGAAATGTAGCAGGGATAGTCATAATACAAGGGTCTGGCAACATCAAAAAAACATATTTTAATTAAAAATGGAAAATGGAAATTTTTTTAAAAAATTTTTTAAAAATAAAAAACATTTTCTCGCGTTATCATGAAATAATAAAATTTTATCAGATGGTAATTTTAAAATAACAGTCAAATGAAAAAATCATTTTTTTTAACAGCAGCGGTTGCGGTGTTTGCGCTTACAGCAACAAAATCATCGGCACAAACAGACAAAGACGTGCAAAAAACAAAAGAACCCAAAGAGGTTGTGGTATTGCTGCAAACCACAATGGGCGACATCAAGTTGAAACTGTACGACGAAACGGTTCTGCATCGGGACAATTTTATAAAACTGGTAGAAGCGGGTTATTACGACGGATTGCTTTTCCATCGGGTGATTAACAGTTTTATGATACAGGGCGGAGACCCAGATTCAAAAAATGCCAAAGCAGGAACGCTTTTGGGAGATGGAGGTCCTGATTACACCATTCCCTCCGAGATTTTTCCGCAATTCATGCACAAAAAAGGCAGTCTGGCAGCCGCACGCGAAGCCGATACGGAAAATCCCACGCGGGCATCTTCGGGTTCGCAGTTTTATATCGTTCAAGGAAAGGTATATGACGATGCTTCGATGGACAAAATGCTTACGGAAAAAGGAATAAAACTCAATGCGCAACAAAGAGAATTATATACAACCGTAGGCGGAACTCCTTGGTTAGACAACAAATACACTGTTTTCGGCGAAACAATTGAAGGTTTTGAAGTAATTGATAAAATTGCAAGTGTGAAAACAGATGCCAATGACCGTCCAGAAGAAGATGTGAAAATAATTAAGGCTACGGTTTTGAAATAATAGCAAATTGTCTGAACCGTGATTTTCTTGATTAATGGATTGTCAGGATTTCTTTTTCATAATCATGCTAATCTTTTAATCAGGAAAATCAAGGTTCAGACAAAAGCCCCTCGTTTGGCAAAAGTTTAGGCGTAGCCGTAACTTGTGCTAAAGTGGTCTTTTTTCTTCTTTATGTTTTTTGGATTTAGGCGTAAACTTAAACTCAAATCCCACACGCACAGAATAATAACTCTTACTGATTTCAGGGAAATAAGCACACTGTCCTCCCAAAACTTCTGCATAAAGTCCAAACAGATTTTTGAAATATACACCTCCGCCGACACCTGCTCCAAATATTTGGCGGTAACGCTCAGGTGCGCAATATATTCTCGTGGACTGATTACCTTTCCCACTACTCACCACAGTAGTGCTTATACATGTAAATTCGTAATGATTTATTAAATATGCCCCCCCATACTTTGCGGTTAAATACAATTCCCATCTGCATTTTTTATTTTTAACCCAAAAAGGCAACAGATGAACATTTACATTCACACCAAAAGTAGGGGCAAATGACCTCCTTATATTATTATTATCATTTTTATGCTTTTCATAATATTTACGGTCATTATAAGTATTTCTGTAACGCATATAACCTATATAACCTCCCACTTCCAACCAATTCAATATGCCGTAATTACATTCTGCACGAAGATTATGCTTCAAACTAATCGGATTCGTGTCCCATTCAAAATCAAAAATCGGGTCTGCATGTTCATTGCTTCTATTATAAGACAAACTTGCTTTTAAGTTCCAACGATTTTTAATACTGTACTTTGTATTATCTATAATAGTATCTTTTGGGGCAAGTGTATCGCCTATCATATTCCCGTAACTATCTTTTACGTACTGTTGTTGTTGAGCAATTCCAAATAATAGAAACCCCAATAAAAAGATAGGTAAAATCAAAATATATTTCATTTTTACTAATATTTAAAAAGTAGAAGTAGCATAAGAATTTGTGCTACTTCTTACTTTTCTGAACGTTCCTCTTGACTACTCTGATTTTTCTTACAACTGTAAAAAAACCCAACTACTACTAAACCTATGGTGCAAGCACCCACTGCTATTAATTTTTTATTTAGCATAACAAATATATTTAAAATATTACTAATTTAATTTAACTCTGTGCAACTCTTTTCCGTTATTTTATTCTTACTATCGAACATACTTACAAACTGATGTTCCTTTTTCAATTTCAACGATTTCATCTTGCACATAACGCTATTTATACGGTTGTTTACAACCATTCCTCTAAATAATGTAAAAGTATCGCGGGTAAGCCCCGCCAATTGAGAACTAAAAGTTGCCATACATATTGTGTATGCGTTATCCACTCGCACAATTTCGCTGTAATTGTGCCTATCATTTTGCAAGACAAACAATCGCCGCACAGTCGGCAGCGTAAAGTTGTAACAATCTGCAAATGAAATACTTGCAACCATTTGATAATCAGGCAGTTGCAAGTGGGGGGGGGGCAAACACTTGATAATCAGCGACTTATAAGCATACAAAAGGCTATTTTCCGCTCTTTTTGAGCGTAAGGTTTTTTGTCCAAAAAATATCCTTTTATCCATTTTACTCCTCTTATTTTCATGAAATGCAAAGTTACAACATTTTTTTGAGAAAAACAACTTTTTTTGGAAATAATTTGAAAAAAAATACGAAAAAAGAATAACTGTTTGATTATGAGGCATAAAAAATTTTTGAATATCTAAATAATAATAAACATTTTCCCGCGTTACTAAATAATAAAATTTTATCAAATAGTAATTTTTAAAAAAACAGTAAAATGAGAAAATTATTCTTTTTCACAGCAGCAGGGATTGCGTTATTTGCTTTTACAGCAACTAAATCGTTGGCACAGACCAAGAAAAACGTTAAAAAAATGGAAGAAAATAAAGAAGTGATTGTATTGCTCGAAACCACCATGGGCAATATCAAGTTGAAATTGTACAACGAAACGCCTTTGCATCGGGACAATTTCGTAAAACTGGTAAAAGAGGGCTTTTACGATGGCTTGCTTTTTCACCGCGTGATTAACCGTTTTATGATACAGGGCGGAGACCCCGATTCCCGCAATGCACCAGCAGGTAAGGGTTTGGGCGTTGGCGGTCCGGGTTATACCATTCCTGCCGAGATTTTACCGCAGTTTTCCCACAAAAAAGGCAGTCTGGCGGCGGCGCGCATGGGCGACCAGATGAACCCGCAAAGAGCATCTTCGGGTTCGCAGTTTTATATCGTTCAGAATGACAGCGGTACGCCGCATTTGGACGGAGCATACACCGTTTTCGGCGAAACCATCGAAGGTTTTGATGTGATTGATAAAATTGCAGCCGTGAAAACAGATGCAGCAGCCCGTCCCGTGGAAGACGTAATAATAATCAAGGCAACTATCGTAAAATAATTATGACTGACACAATGAAACAACTGTATGAAGAAATTGAGGGTTTTCATACGGAGAATTTGGAAGAATTGGATAAATTTCGGTTAAAATTTCTTGGGAAAAAGGGAATTTTAACGGCTTTGTTTGATGATATAAAAAATATCCCGCCCGAACAGCGAAAAGATTTCGGAGCGGATATTAATATTTTGAAAACGAAAGTTACGGAAAAATTTAACCTTTTAAAAGAAGCGATTGAAGAGCGGAAACAGGACGTTGTGTTGAAACAGGATTTGACCTGTCCCGCCAACAGTCTTGAATTGGGCTCGCGGCATCCGATTTCGGTGGTGAAGCGGAAAATCTGCGATGTGTTTGAAAAGATAGGTTTTACCATTGTTGAAGGTCCTGAAATTGAGGACGATTGGCATAATTTTGAAGCCTTGAATTTCCAACCCGAACACCCCGCCCGCGATATGCAGGATACGTTTTTTATCAATACCAATCCCGACATCGCCCTGCGGACGCACACCTCCTCGATACAGGTGCGGATAATGGAAAACAACCGTCCGCCTATCCGCGTGATTTGTCCGGGCAGAGTGTTTCGTAATGAGGTAGTTACGGCTCGTTCCCACTGCATTTTTCATCAGATTGAGGGTTTATATATTGATAAAAATGTTTCTTTTGCCGATATGAAGCAAACATTGTTGCATTTTGCCAAGGAAATGTTTGGAAATCATATAAATATCCGCTTGCGCCCTTCTTTTTTCCCTTTCACCGAACCTTCGGCGGAAATGGATATTTCCTGCGATATTTGCGGCGGAAAAGGTTGCAATCTGTGCAAATATTCGGGCTGGGTAGAGATTTTAGGTTGCGGCATGATTGACCCCAACGTATTGAAAAACACAAACATCGACCCCGAACAATACAGCGGTTTCGCTTTCGGCATGGGCATCGAACGCATTACGCAACAATTATACAAAACAAAAGATATCCGCCTCTTTTTTGAAAATGATGTGCGGTTTTTGAAACAGTTTGAGGCGGTTTGAAAAAATTGATTTAGGTTAAATCCTATTTTGAGGGGATAAAGAAAAAAATAGTACCTTTGCATTTTTTTAAAGAATTATGTTAGAGAAAACACTTTTATCACATGTACTTTCGGTTTTAATACCAGAAAGGTTATCAGTGTTTCATTTAGTTTCCATTCTGAATATATAGAACTTCGGCTTGAAGATTCAGCAGAATTACAAAGTTTTCCATTGAAAGGGAAGCCTGTTTATTTTAAGATTTATCGTTATAGATGGAAAGAATCGGGAGGCAATCGCCCTCATAGTCATCAATACGATTTGCATATAGCAG
>Ga0268262_10003232_pt1 | contig 17833 bp, 19 predicted proteins | sample TergutNc150P3_FD_190354 | JGI IMG/M metagenome (GOLD analysis project Ga0268262, IMG submission 190354) | Nasutitermes corniger P3 segment gut microbial community from laboratory colony in Florida, USA - Nc150 P3 (SPAdes) (version 2) | ecosystem: Host-associated > Arthropoda: Insects >...
GGGGGGGGGGGGGGCAATATATATTACTTTAATCCCGAAGCGTTTTTGCCTTAGATGATTATGTTGTGATTTTCTGCCTAATATGGCAATATTTTCACTCATTATAAGTATTTTCACATCTTTAAGAGTATTTGTCAAGTTAAAAAATACCCATTGTCTCTCAATTAAATAATTCCCTAATCACTCATCAAACGCAAACGCCGCATACCCCACAAACGAATCGGGAACTTCGCTTTTATCCACATCCGCGCTTGTGGCATACGCCAAAAGCCGCGCCTTTTTAAGCCCTTCCGCCTCGGCAAAACCCATCGCGCCCAACACAGCGCCTGCGGAACATGAAGAAGAGTCCTCCTCAGCGCGGCACAGAACTTCTTTGCCGTCGCCGGATTCCACCGCTTTTATAAAAGAGGCGTCGTTTACCTCGCGAACCCAGCGCAGGGCCGCCTCTCCGCTACCCTGCGGCGAAAAGCCGTAATTGCGTCCGTAGTGGGTTAAGTCCGTGGAGCCAAAGACCGCTATTTTACGGTTTAATTTCGCCGCAATTCGCGATATGGTCTTTCCGCTTTCAAATGATTCAATCGAGGCGGGAAGGCGTAGCCACAATAAATTCGCCTTTGGGAAAAAATAATGCGCCATCGGCAAAAGAACTTCTACGGTGTTATCGCGGTAAGCGTCCTTTGCGCCGCCAATTTCTTTTACCAAAACGGAGCGTAAATCGGCATCTATGGGCATGGGACCAAAGGGGGTTCTTACGGCGTCTTCCATGGCGAAAAGAGGGGGGCTTTCCGCGCCTAAATGCCCGCCCAGAATAACTACGGTTTCGGCGTCCCGCTGAAGGCTTGCCGCCCCAAGAGCGGCGGTTCTGCCGCTGTAGTACCAGCCGGCATGGGGCATAATTGCGGCGCGGGAAGAGCGTTTTACATTATCAAACTCCGATAAAAACGCTGAAACCGCTTCTCCGTCGCGGGGATACCACCCCGCGGGCAATGAATAATCTCTTATTTGCATATAGAAACTTCCGATAATTATATCAGAGAAATAATAAATATGGAAATAAAAAATAAAAAATCCGGAAATCCTTCGCCCGGAGGTTCAATCATTGCCGCCCTTTGTATAGTCATTTATCTTTTCGCGTTAGTCCAGGGGGCGGTCAGAATCTATTTAAGTATAGACGAGCGTAAAATAACCGCGGAAGAGGAATTTTCCAATATTGCCGATGTCGCCCTGGCGGCCGGGAATCAGAAGTTTATGGATGAAAGATTCATTAAAGCCGTTAATAACGCTCTTTCTCACAGCAAAAGCCTGGAAGCGTTGATAATAACAGGACCTGACGGCGGAAACGCTTTTGAAAAAAGACCGGGACACGCCATCTCTTGGGTAAACAATGCGCCCAGATTTAAAAATAAATTCTATTTTTTAAACGAAAATCTTTACAAACCACTGGCAATTTCCGACGTGCGTAACGCAAATATCAAAGGCGTAGCCAATGCGTTTGACTATATTGAATTCATAAAAATAATGAAAGAAACTTTATTGATTATCCTGATAGGATTCGCCGTTTCTTTCTTTACCTTGTTGATACAGTCCTTGGTGGGAAAAAGCTCAAAACATGATTCAGGCTTTGTCCCTATTAAGCAAGAAAAAAGCGCCCGCGAAAATAATAATGAAGTTGAATCAACATCCGGTCCAAAGGGGCTTTATTCTTCACGAAGCGGAATTGGCTGGGAAGAATATTTAAATGACAGGCTGGATTCGGAATTACACCGATGTTCTTCCACGGAAAAAGATTTGGCTCTTCTTATAATGGATTTTACTGATATTGGAGAGGAAAGAGTTTTCAGGCAGGCGGCTGAAGAGGCTGTCACCTTTTTTACTTCGAGAGATCTGCTTTTTGAATACGGGGAATGCGGCATCACCGTTATCCTTCCCGGTACGGGATTTGAAGCGGCTGTGGCAATGTCGGAAAAATTTTACAAGCGCATAGCGGAAAGATTTCCGAAAAGTTACAGCGAAGCTTACGGTCTTTGTATCGGTCTTTCTTCACGTTCAGGCAGATTGTGCAAAGCCAACCGCCTGATTCTGGAAGCGATGGAAGCGCTTAAAAAAGCAAAGAACGATTCAAACACATCTATAATAGCGTTTAAAAGCGATCCTGATAAATACAGAGCCTTTATTGCATCTCAAAACTAGATGCGTTTTTAAAGAGCTTTTCTCCCTGCCATGCCGGAATAGAATAAATATAATCCTTGCCGTTTACATGGGCGAGACGCCGTCCCGTTTCATCAGCATCGTTAAAACGAACAGTTACAATACGTCCGTTTCCCAATTCCAGCACAATGCTTGTTTTGTCAAACATTGTATCCGCGCTGTTAACGGAATTTTCAAAATTATCGCCTTCGACGGTTAATATCTGGCGGATATAAGTATCCACCGCATTTTGATTCGCTTTCTCCATACTAATGCCTGAAATTTCCCATTTTCTGTTTTTACGGGAAAAAACTTGCGTCTCCTGCGGCGTATAGACCGACAACCTTTGTACGCTGTTTATGTCAATACTTCCGTTCTCTGTCTCTGGAATCAGCCTCAGGTTGTACCAGCTTGTAACAGGACTTGAAATATAGGACTTAATCGCGTTGTCTCCTGAACGGACTTCGTTCTGCCCCGCTTTGCGCAAATATATTTCATTTTTATAAACGTCTTCATTACCCACTACTAAATCAAGAAGGACAGTCTCCCCGTAAATTGTAACCCTGGAAGCGGACTGTTCCAAACCAAAACGTTCATGCGTAGAAGCGTTTGTAGAGCGCACAGGCCATGCGGAGCGTATTGTAAGTAATTTTAAAAAATCTTCCACACGCAATTGCTTCGCGGGATATTCAAGCCCGTTATGCGTAACAAACCATTGGCTGCTTTTCTTTTTCAATTCAAATTCATTATCCGCGTCTTTTATGACAATTCTGATTGTTTTTTCGGCTGTCTTTGAATCAAGCCATGTATATGATGATGATTTATAACCGATGTCAGAAGTAAAAATAACGCTCGCTATATATGTTACTGTTAATACGCCAATCAACGCCCCAAGGGAAATAAGCCGGTTTTTATACGTCATCGTTTTTCTCCTTTACGGATTTTAATTCTGTATTTCTCGCGCGCGCTCTGCGTCTTGACGCAATAGCCAATCCCGCAATAATTACCAAAAGCGGAATAAAGCCGACATTTACAACTTGAATAACTTTCATTACGGCGGCGCGTTTTTTTGGATCTGTTATTTTGTCAAAGCGGCCTGTCTGCGGCTGTCTGCTTCGTATGCCGATTATATCGTCATCATTTGCAAGCCAATCGGCGGCGCGAAGCAGAAAATCAAGGTTTTTCCTTGCCTGTGTCGCGTTAATCATATTGGTGGCAAAATCAGTATCCCCAACAACAATTATCCGCGACTCCCTCGCATTGTTAGGCATATCGGGAAGTTCTTCCTCTGAGCCTTCGCGCACAGGTTTTGCGCTTCCTCTGAAAAAACTCGGGAAAGTTCCGCTTAACGCAACTCCCAGAATCTTTACACCCCTTGTTTCATCCGCTTCTATTTCAAGCATATAGGGTACCTCCGGGCTTGTATAAAAAGCATCTTTCATTGACCAGCCTTGAGGGGTACTGGTAAAAAGAACATCCGCCTCAACAAAAGAGGGCGGAGATAACTCAAGCGGACTTGCCCAGTATAGATCAAGGCCGGTAAAGGCCGAAGTTACAGGATGTTTGGGGTTTCCGTTGTCGCCCAAAACGCCAATCCAAAGCGGATAACGCGTAATCCTGTACTGGACCATGCCGTTTTGCGACCTTGTCTGATACTGCAATGTAAGCGCACTGCGGTCCAGCGCAAGTTCCTGTCTTACTATTACGCCGTAAGAAGCGAGCATTTCGAGTAACGTCTGCCTTTGATAAAGTTTTGCTTCTATAGAACCATAAACAGTGTCTATGAACAATCCCTCTACGGCAAAAAGAACTTTCCCGCCCTGTTGTATATATCTGTCAATACGGTAAAGCGCCCAGTCGTCCATGTCTTCCACGCCTCCAAGCACAAAGAGCGCGGGCAAATTTTCAAGGATTTCATCTCCTGCGGAAAGCAAACGCGTCCTGTAACCGGCTTCAGCTAACGCCGCCTCAAGAAATCCGAAATCTTCTTTCCATTTTCGGAAACTGTCGCCTACTATAACTCCCAACCAGCGTTCAGTGTCATTAATCAGGGCGCGTATTCTGGACGTTAGATCGTATTCAAGCGTATCTGTGGATATTACCCACGGCATCACGTCCATTCTGTCAAGATACTCAATAACTATGCCTGAATACACGGTAACAAGGCTCGCGTTATCCTGTTCCACAGTCTGCACCTGCATAGGCTGAAGACCAAGCTCTTCAGCCTTTGAAAGTCCGGCTTTTAACGGATCGCGGACAGTAAGGCGGATTTTTCCCCTTGAATACGCGGCGTATTCCCTTAACGTGTCTTCAATTTCGCCGGGCGCGGGAGTAACTGTTTTAAGTTTATTTGAAAGATAATAAGTGATACTTACAGGATCGGATAATTCCTTATGAAGGTTACGCGAAATTTTAGAAATGGTATATGCCTTGTTTTTTGTAAGATCAAGGCGCAGCCATAAACGTCCGCTGACCATTAATGCCAGAATAAAAGCGATAACAGATAACGCGGTAATAATTATAACTTGTTTCTTTGTCATGTTCCGCTATCTCCATTTCCTGAAAAGGATAACTCTTGTGTTGATAAATAAAAACAACGCGGTGGTTAAAACAAAAAACGCAAGATCCCTTGAATCAATTAAACCTTTGGAAAAACTTTCAAAATGGAAGGCAAGAGAAAAAAAGTTAATCCCCTGCGCAAGCCACTGCGGAAGATTGATTGCAGATGTAATATTATTAATAAGCATTACCGCCATTAAGATGACCGCCGTCCCTAGAAACGCTCCGCCCTGACTTTTGGAAAGACATGACAATAACAATCCCAATGCGGTCGCGCTTGCGCACAGTAAAAACAATCCAAGGTATTCGCAAAAAACACTCCCCGCGTCAAAACTCCCCAGACTTAACAGGCTTAGCGGGAGCGGTATTGTTAAAATCAGCATAACGGCAAGCATACAAAACGCGGAGAAAAATTTTCCCAATACAAGATCCCATTCGCTAAAGGGCATGGTTAACAGCAATTCAACGGTGCCGGTTTTTCTTTCCTCCGCCCAGCTTTTCATCGTGATCACCGGAGTGACAAAAATAAAAGCGATCGGAAACAAGCCGAAATAAGGGCGTAACGTAGCCTGATTCCTTGGAAAATACTGTTGGAAAAAAAACAGCCATATTGAGCAAAGCATAAGGAAGAAAACCGTAGCCCCGTAAAACGCCGGCGCGTATAAATACTGAAAAATCTCTTTCCGCGCCAAAGTTAGGGCGCGATATGGAATATATTTTTTCATTCACTGCGCTCCTGTTCCTGATCTTGATTTTGTTTTTTCTCATCGCTTGTAAGTTTTACAAAGATGTCCTCTATACTGACTTTTTTCCTGCTCATACCGAGTATTTTTAAATTCTGCGCAACCGCCCAGTCAAAAATACGCTCTCCGGTATTTTCACCGTCCGCTCCCGCCGGAATAAAGAAATTGGCGCAAACGCATCCGTCCGCCGTACTTTCGGTCAACACGTTGGAAATGTCACCTAATAACGGTAATTTGCCGCTTACAACTCCGGTATCAACAGCCCAGCCTGCCCCTTTCAGGATAAGTTCCCATGTGTCGCCTCCCTTCATGGTACCGGCAATCTCTTCCGGGCTACCCTGCGCCGCAATGCGCCCCTCGTTAATAATCAAAACCTGGGTGCAAATTGCCTCCACTTCCTGCAAAATATGCGTGGAGAGAATTACAGTTTTTCGCTTTCCAAGCTCTTTAATAAGGGAGCGAATTTCTATAATCTGGTTCGGATCAAGGCCGGTAGTCGGCTCGTCAAGAATTAAAATCGGCGGGTCATGAAGGATGGCCTGTGACAGACCGGCGCGCTGACGGTAACCTTTGGAGAGCGTCTCTATCTTGCGGCTGCGGTAATGCGCAAGACCGCACGCTTCAAGGCTTGCGTTAATTGCCGCTTCGCGCTCATGCACGGGAATAAACCGCGCCTGCGCCGCAAAGTTTAAGTATTCGTCAACAGTTAAGTCCCCGTAGAGCGGCACATTTTCCGGCAAATACCCAATCCGCTTTTTAATTTCCAGCGGCTGTTCTTCAACGGAAATACCGTCCACATAAGCCGTTCCGTTTGACGGAAAATGAAAACCGGTGAGTATTTTCATAATGGTAGTTTTGCCCGCGCCGTTCGGTCCAAGAAAACCCAACACCTGCTGGTCGCCGACGGAAAAGGAAACATCTGTTACCGCCTGCACATTTCCGTATTGTTTAGACAGGTTTTTTACTTCTATCTTCGCATTAGTGTTCATGTTTTTATGATAGCAAATTTAATCAATATACTCAACTGGAAAAACATAACGGTCTTTGGTAAGTACGGTATTTGGGAAAATTGCCTGCGCTTCTGTAAGGAGCTGTTTTAATTCGTAATCGGTGTACCGGGGGCTGTAGTGAATCAACGCCAATTTTTTTACGCCCTGCGAAGAAGCGGCAATTTGCGCCGCCTCCACCGCCGTCATGTGCTTTTTTTCATGCGCGTCTTCAGCCAAATCATGGGTAAACATCCCCTCGCAGACAAAAAGATCGGAGCCGATGACATGGGTGGAAATTTCAGGCAGGGCAAGAGTGTCCGTAACAAAGGAAAATTTACGCCCCTGCCGCGCGGAGCCAACAACCTGTTCGGGACGCACTTCCCTGCCGTCCGGGGTTTGAATAACTTCGCCCTTCTGAAGTTTTCCCCATAATTTTCCCATTGGTATATTCAACTCCTGCGCTTTCTGCGGAAAAAATTCTCCCGGTCGCAAATCCTCTTCCAGAGAATAACCGTAACAGGGCTTTGTATGCGACAGAGGGAAACACCTTACATGAAAGCCGTCCCCCTTGTACACGATTCCCGGAGACGTAATTTCTTTTACGATTATTTCATAATTAATGTACATATCAAGCACGCGCCGGTTTGTTTCGATATACTCGGCGATACGCGGCGGACCTATTATGTAAAGAGGATCATCCCTGTCAACCTGGGATGAAAGCATTAATAGGCCAGGAATACCGGTGACATGATCGGCATGCGTATGGCTGATAAAAATAACGGAGATTTTTTTCCAGCGAAGATTAAGACGGCGCAAAGAAACCTGGGTTCCCTCTCCGCAGTCAAAAAGGAAAAGTTCGCCTTCACGCCTTAATAATACGGATGTCAGGTGCCTGTTAGGAAGAGGCATCATACCGCCGCAGCCAAGAATAAACGCTTCAAGATTCATATTGAAAAAATGCCCTTGGATACTCAACCATCTTTTAGGCTGATTTTGTATTCTTTAACATCATCGCCGTTTATAACGGCGCAATTACGCCCGCCCTGTTTTGCGGTATAAAGCGCCTTATCCGCCAGATCATACAGGATTTTTGTGTCATGATAAGCGCCGCACCGCGAAACATATACGCCAATACTCATAGATACAAAATCGTAAACCTTGGATTTTTCATGCGGAATCTTTTTTGCATCTATCGATTTCATCCAATGGGTAATGACATCATCAACATGGACGATATCCTTTTCAAACCATAACGCGGCAAATTCCTCGCCGCCGACTCTTGCGGTATAAACTCCCAGATCGTCTTTTATAACGTTTAATACCGAGCCTATGGTACGCAGACAATCATCACCTTTCAGGTGTCCATAGTGATCGTTGTAATATTTGAAAAAATCAATATCCGCGATAGCGACACATAACCAGTCGTCGGAAGAGCGGTAATTTGAAAGATACCTTTGAAAAGTACTTGTAAAGTCGCGCTTGTTTCTAAGCTGTGTCAACTCGTCTGTAATACTTTGATCTTCATACTTGTTGCGCTCTTCCTCAAGCTGGGTTGTGCTTATTTCCATACCCATTCGCAGTTTTGATATATGCCAGCTAAAAAACAAACTAAGAGCGCCGGCAATAACTACATGCACAACGTCATAAATCCAGCAATTATAATCTTTAATAAGAATAGTGGAAGTAATAAAAACAACAGCCGCGCATAATGTAAGGATAAGGTTAAATTTAGGCGGATTAATATACAATAAAAGAGCAATTACAAAAATAACATAAACAAGAGAAGCCGGCCTGTCAGGAGATGTCCAAATGCTTTGATAAATGCCAAAAATCATAATATTTGCGTAGAACAATGAAATTAAAAAATAAACCATGCTGTTTTTTACATTGATTAGCTGCGTTACATAATTAGCATATAAGGAGATAAGCATTGCTATGCCGGCGACTACAAAACAAAAGCCTATTTTAAAAAAATTTATATCCCCGGCTATTATTGGCACAAACGCGTATGAAATGGTAAAAATCGTAACAAGAATATTTCCCTGCCGTAAACTTTGCAAGTTATTAACAAAAGCATTATTCATACATATCTGGTATTGTTCTCGCCCGTATGAGTAGAATTGCCAGTTGTATAGAAATTTCCGCATATACCTTCCCTATGATAAATTATACATAATTTTCAATAAAATGAAAATATAAAAACAAAGGTTTTCTATGAAAATAAACGAAAAAAACGTCTTAATACCTCATTTTAATTCGTTCAGCAAGACCCGTTAAATTCTGAAATTCCAAGAATGAGCCGTCATCCAACTGCACTTTTCCCGAAAAAAAGCCGCAAACCTGACGGCGCGTAAAATTATGCAATAACAAGCTGCGGCGGTCTATTCTTTCCTGATGAGGCTGAAACGTCATTTCCAGCCGGTTGTCGTTGCTTGTAAAACGCCATGGGGAAAGCCAGTTTGAAAGAGGAATATGAAAAGTCACCTGGTCAAGTTTGTGCAGTTTCCCGTCCACAAAAAAGCCGTTTTCAGTTCCCTGTGAAAAATCCGCCCAACTGTAGCCAATGCAGAAACTTAGCTGTTTACCATCGCTTATCCCGCAGGCCGACGCCCAATAACGAATATCGGCTTTTGGACGGGCGCCCCTGTTCCAGTCCAGAATACCCCATGCGTTACCGCGCGTAAAAATAATTTCCGCGCCACCAAATTGAATAACACCTTCGACAAAATAACACGGGGAACTGCATGTGTATCTAAATGCGTATTTTTCATTTCTCCATTGCTGGTTTGTCACAAGCGACTGAGACTCGTCAAATTCGCTTAAAACCAACTCGCCCCTCAGGCTTCGATGCCGTCCAAATTTCGGAATATCGGTTTTGATGATTCTGACCCCACCTTCCATACATATAAAATCAAGGTGTGTTTTTTTTAAGCGCCAGCGAATACTGCCTATTTTACTGCTGACAGGCATATTATAGGAGCCAAGAGGCAGCCATGTTTTAAAAGTCTGAGTAGAACGTTTTCTATCCCTGAGCGAGATAACGGAAATACTCATATATCCAAGCCAGCCGTCATCCCTTATTTCAAATATAACCATGTGGGTTGGGGTATGTACCATGTATCGATCCGATTCCGATAATCTGTGCCTTGCCGCATAAACCAGCGCCGGGTCGTAAGAAAGATATTCCTGTCTTGCCCAGCCGGAATTTATAGGATGACCTATATCATCAAATAATGGCATGGATCCGCAAATTTCATTTTGAGTCATAATGAACCTGTTTACATATAAGTACCGGCATGGTATTAAGATAGCATGGATTATAAAGGAATAAAAGCGTTAGTAATGGGACTTGGCCTGCACGGTGGAGGACTCCAATCCGCGCTTTTTCTGCTCAGGCGCGGCGCTCAAGTTACGGTTACAGACCTTAGAGATGAAAAAACGCTTATGCCGTCGATAAATGAACTGGAGGCGGCTTGTAAAAATTTTAAATGTTCCGCAGTCCGTTATGTTTTGGGAAAACATGAAATTGAAGATTTTAAAAATGCCGATATTGTAATAAAAAATCCCGGCGTAAAACCTGACTCGCCTTTTTTAATGGCTTCCAAAAAAACAGAAACCGATCTTTCCCTTTTCCTGACAGAGTCAAAGGCAAGGCTTTTCGCGGTAACGGGAACTAAGGGAAAAAGCGGAACATCCTCCGCCCTCCATTGGATTCTCTCAAAGGACAGAGAAGCCGGCAAGGCATTTCTTGGCGGAAACATCACAGTCTCCCCATTAACCTTTTTAGACGAACTGACGGAAAATGACGACGTTGTTCTGGAGCTTTCAAGTTTCCAACTGGGAGACATAAAAAATTATTTAAATGCCGATGGACAGCCGCTGTTAAAACCCAAGGCTGCAATTTTAACGTCCATTATGCATGATCACCTTGACCGTTATGCGTCAATGGAAGCCTACATTGACGACAAAAGAAACATTTACCGCGGTCAGGACTCGAGCTGCGTAACAATTGCCGGCGACGACGATTGGGGAAAAAGTTTCCGCGCCGAAACAAAGGCGCGCCCTCTTATCTGGTCATTAAAGCGCGACATACATTCAGCATTAAGCGAGGGTCAAAGCGGCGGCTGCATTGATTCAAGCGGGCGCGGCATCGCGCGTCTTCTCAACCGGGAAGGAGTAAACGATGAAATCACGGAATTGGTTCCGAGGCAAGTACTAACTCCCGGCAGTCATCAAAAAATAAACATGCTCTGCGCGGCTCTTGCAGTCTTCTCTCTTGGCGGAAAGGCAGATACTATCCGCGGCGCCCTGTCAACTTTCCCCGGCATCGAACACCGCCTTGAATTTTTCCATGAAGCCGCGGGCATTCGCTATTACAACGACAGCGCCGCCACCATTCCCGAAGCCGCCGCCGCCTGCGTCGAAGCGCTGACCGATCCGTCCGTAACACGGGGAGGACTCGTCCTTGTTACAGGCGGCACCGACAAAAACCTTGATTTTTCCCCTTTTGCAAAAGTCGCAAAAAAAGCGAAGTCAATTATCCTGCTTGAAGGCACAGGCAGCGCAAAACTAATCCCCCTGTTACGCGAAAATGGCGTCTCTTACAACGGACCTTTTGATGACTTGGACAAAGCCGTCCGCTGCGCGATAGACAATGCGTCAGGAGCGGATATTGTCGCGCTTTCTCCGGGATGCGCCAGTTTTGGTATGTTTTTGAATGAGTTTGATCGGGGAAGGAAGTGGAAGGAGTCCGTATTGCGGATAACTAAATGAAGAAGTTTAACCACGAACCACACGAACATCACGAACAGCGACAGATTGCGGAGTGGAAATTTGAAAGATTAGCGTAGTTCAATAAAAGAGGAAAAAATTGCTTGTTTTCACTGTATCTAAAAAGTTCGCATAAAAGCGGAATTTGTAATGTATACGAACCTTTTGTTCGCATACATCTCAAATTTGTATGATATATGAACTCTACTCCTCTTTAACAATAATATCAACTACAGACTGCATTGTCTCAATGTCTATATATTTATTTTGATAATTTTTTGATAATACCTTTTGCCGTATACTCATTTATATCCAGATGTCGCGGTATAGAAGTAAATTCATGAGTACGAGGGTTTTCATAAATGTCATGTTTTTTACCATGACGAATAAAAACAGCGCCGGTTTCATTCACTTTTTCGAGCAATTTTTCTCTTTTCATGCAGGTATTTTTATTTTGCCGGATTTACGAATAGCCGCAAGATGTTTCTTTTCTTCCTGCTTTACTTCATATATTTCAATAAGAGCTTCTTCAAGTTCTTTCAAAGAAACACCCTGCGTTGAATCATCGGGGTAATTATCAAGAAATCCAACAAAAAATGTCCCGTCTTGCCAATATGTATATTCCAATTCCATTGTCTTTCTCCTTTATAATCCTACTCCTCCTTATCTATAGTGTCAAGCGGACTTGTGATTGCCAGGGTTCTTCGTTTGGCTACGTGGGCATAGCGTTCTGTGGTTCGGATTGACGAGTGCCCCAAAAGTTCCTGAATGTAGCAGAGATCGGTTCCGCTTTTTAGCAAGTGTATGCGCCCAGTGTCACCGTTACAAAAGAATAAAATTAGGTATTTTACCATATCATCAGTTTTTTATATTGGCATTTAAGGAAATGCGAATCACGTGTAACTAACTTTGCGTCATATACAATCGCCGTTGCTCCGATAATAGCGTCAGGCAGTTTAAGTTTTGCAGATCGGCTTAATGTTATGGAGCCTCAACTTAATCTTCCCATTCTTTCCGGACTTTATTTTGATAAGCAACACCGTCTAATCCGCCAAATGCATTTTTACCAAGACTTCCGCGCAAACTCATAAGTTTCATTTTCAATTCTTCTGGACGGACGCTGTTATCGGCTGAAACTGCGGATACTGTGGTAAAAGTGATTATGGTTTTCCCTGCCGGAACTTTCGGGGGAACATCCAAAAAAAGGCGATGATTTGACGGTATTTCAATAGTCTGTTCTATAACCATAAATCAAGTATATTATAACATCTATAAAAATGCAAGGAAGTCTTAAAAGGTGCTACGCTGTGCTTCTATTTAACGTGTTTGTGATATGATTAATTTATGGATTTAAATATGCTTCAAAAAAGAGCCGCTATCATCAAACAAACACGCTCTTTTTTCGACAAAAAGAATTACCTCGAACTTGACACTCCCCTTCTCTGCGCCGATTTAATCCCCGAATCGTGTCTTGAAGTTTTTCAAACTGAGCGTCTTTTTCCCCACGGAAGCAAAAAAGAAAGCCGTCCTCTCTGGCTGATTCCCTCCCCTGAGATCTGGATGAAAAAAATTATCGCGAAGCACAATGTAAACGTGTATCAAATTTGTAAATGTTTCCGTAACGGTGAATCTTGCGGTCATTTGCACAACAGCGAGTTTACAATGCTTGAGTATTACACAATTAACGCCAATTACATGGATTCTCTCGCGTTGACTGAAGAACTATTTTCACACTTAGCCAAAGATTCCGCCATTACAGTTGGCGACTTTGAACGCGTCACCGTCGCCGACGCATTTGCAAAATGGGCGGGCTTTGACCTTTTTGCGACGGCGGAAGAAGGCCCCGCCGCCATGGACATACAGGCGCGTAAACTGGGACTTGCCCCCATGCAAGGCATGACAGTACCGCAACTCTACGACTTAATATTTATCCACGCCGTAGAACCCCAACTAAGGCTGCAAAAACCCGTCGCCCTCCTTGATTACCCCGCCTTCGTCCCCTGCCTCGCAAAAAAATCACCTAACGGACGCACCGTTGAACGCTGGGAACTGTACTACAACGGCATAGAACTGGCAAACTGCTATTCAGAAGAAACCAATCCGCATTCCGTAAAAGATTTTTTTATAAGCGAAGAAGCGGAAAAAAACAGAACCGCCCTTGTACGCCACAACGTAGATCATGATTACTGGAAAATCTTTGAAAACTTCCCACTTTGTTCGGGCGTAGCAATCGGCCTAGACAGACTAATAATGTCACTAACCGGCAAAACAACTATTGATAGGGTACTTATTCCTTTGTGATCTTCTCTTACTTCGTGCTCTTGGTGTGAAGTCTTCGGAACCTAATCCGCTTTCTTCTTTACATCAGAAAGACCGGAACAATCAAAATTGACGCAATAAACAGGAAATTTGGGAACATCAAACTGTATGTCAGCCTGTCCTTTGAAATGGTATTTAATTTGCTTCATGGCGATAACATCGTCCAATAGTTTTCTGTTAGTATTGATAAAATTCATTGAAAAACGAAATTTGGTCTCGCATGAGCTTTTAGCCGGAATACGCAAAATATCATTGGCAGCGCCGTTCACCCAATAAAAATTATTGCCGTATAATTCATATTTTATTGATGACAAGACAGAGGCAAAGTTATTGGGGTTGTCAATCTTTAAAACCGCCTCAAATTCCGTAACAACAAGATCAGCTTGAATGATATAGATTGAAATAATTTTAAATTCAGGCTCTATTATCTCAACAGGCAGTTCCGCAATTTTTGGCTGAGATTTACAAGTAATAAACAGTAAAGCAAATAAAAAAAGATAAATCTTACGCATACTTATAATATCGACAAAATTTTTGAACTTTTGGAAACTCTCATTTGTTTTTTTATAACATTCCCGTCTTATATGTAAGATAGTTCACTGTAATAGACAGTGTTGTTTTCCGCGCTGATAGCGCTGACCATATTGTCATCGGCGGAACAGGCATGGGTTTTGTCGAGCAGACCGCTTTCAAATAGACCGGCAACCAACGCTCCGCCGCAGGCGTTAAGGCGCCCCTCTAAAATGGCGGAAGCCAGAGATGAGGAATCTTTTTCAAAGAAAAGGCGTAAAACTTCTTCGGCGGAAAGCCGCGCCGTCTTTTGATCGGTATTACAGGAAAGATTGCAGGAAACTACTATCAATGTTTCGTCCAAAACAGGCGCAATTACGGTTTTTAAGGCCTGGGCAAGATCGTAAATATACTGAGCCTTTGGCTGCCCCATCAAAATAGGGACAATCGACGCGTCGGGGAAGCAATATTTTATAAAAGGCAGGAGGATTTCTATGGAATGTTCCCCAAGGTGCGGAATATCGTTAATTTCAAAGAAATTACCGTGAAATTCCAGTTCTTCGGACATTTCCCTGTCAACGGGAATATTCCCAATAGGGGTATGAAAAGAGTGAGAATTTGACAAAAACAGCCCTTTTTCCCTTTTATCATGGATTGGTCCTAGAATGATCACCCGTTTAATACTGCCGCTTCTGCCCATTGCCGAGGAAAAAGCCCTGGCAACCAGCTTTCCGGAGTAGCTCCACGCCCCATGGGGAGCAATAATTGCCTGCGCATGACCTCCTTGCCCCTCTTCCAGGTCAAAAGACCTTAAATAATCGAGGATTTCTTTTCTGTCTTCGGGATAAAACATTCCGGCCCCAACCGGGCTGCGAATCCGCCTCTTTTGGGCGAGCAAAGCTTCCATATATTAACTCTAGTGTTTGCCGGAGCCGTATGCAAGGAAAAAACGGAAAAAAAGTGAGATTATGGGTTAAATTCTTCGAAAAATTTCTCACAAAGAACACGAAGGCGAAAAGGACACAAAGGAAGATAAGAGCAAATTACTGTGTTACTTTACAGTTTTCAAGCGAGCGCAGGCGTTCTTCTTCAACTTTAACATGGAGATTTTTTTCCTGAGTGGGAATGACAAGCCCTTTTGGTCCGTTTTTGGCGCGTCTTAAATATTTTACATGTGTGTAGAACAAATCTCCTTCGCCGTTATTCCTGCCCTTTGAATAAAAAATCGCAAGGTTTCCGGCATCCAGCAAGATGTCCAACGGAACCGATTTCCCCGCCCTTTGTTTTATAAACACATAAGAACCATGATAATCCCTTGCGTGAAGCCACAAATCGTTCCCCTTCACATGACGGCGCAAAAGTTCGTCGTTTTCATTTGCATCCCTGCCCACAATGATAAACCAGTCGCCGCGTTTAAATGTAAGCCCCGGCCGCGCCTTTTCTTTTTTTGCCGAAGACGCTCCAGTAGTCCGCGTCCCGCCGCCTGACCTTAGCAGTTTCGCCAAAATCAACGGATTAGTTTCACATAACAACCGTTCTAATCTGTCGGTTACTTCTTTAAGTTCCCGCTCTCCGCTTTCAATTTCCCTCTGAATATCCGCAAGTCCATTTTTCGCTTTACGGTACTGTTCATAATATTTCTGCGCCTGCGCCGAGGGACTGACGCGCGGTTCAAGCTCAATGCGTATATTCTCGCCGCAATACTGAGTCTCCAGCCATTTATCGTCCGGTTTAATACTAGCGATGTTGGAAAGGATAATATCACCGTAATTTTTAAGACGGTTTGAGTCCGCAAAAGACGCTTCTTTTTCCCTTAACCGTTCAAGCGCCGCGCTGATTCTGCCAATACTGCCCTCGCAGGTTCTCCTTGCCTGTTCCCTTAACGCTTCAAGTGAAAGAGTACCTCCCTGCGCGGCGTAAAACTCGTCGATTTTTTTATTGAAGGAACCTTCGCCGGGGAAGGTGCGAATTTCATAGGTTCGTGTTTCACGGGTGCGAATGTCATTAGAGCGAATGGTATGCTCACTATCGGGTTTTAATTTGACTGGTTTTGATTCTATGTTTTCGGGAGTATAACTCCCACCAGTGACTTCGCCGCGCTTTGGCAGACGACGCATGGCATCTAACACAACGCCATTGTCATCGGTAACGATAAAATTTGCCGCGTTTGACCAAAGACGGATGTACAGTTTATAAATAGCGGTTTGGGAAGAAATCATGTCGTCATCAGTAGTTATTGTTCTTTTAACAGTTAGCTGCACAATACGGTTATCTCCAAGTTGCGCCACTTCCGTTATCCAACCGTTTACTATTTTTGAGGACAAAAATTGCGCGAAACGCAGGGGTTTATCGCTTTTTGGCACGGCGCGGAAAGTTTCATGCAGTCTGCACGCGCCGGGACTTAGCGAAATAAGCAACTGCTTTGTCTCCCCTTTTTTATGCAGACGCAGAATTATCACGTCAAACGCGCTCTGCACGGCGCTTTGAATTTGCGCGCCTTCAAGGGCGAGTTCTTCGAGGATTAGGTTGATTTCTTTCCAGTTCAGGGACATGGAGGTAGTATAGCATAAGCTAAATAATCGTGTCCCTTGTCTAAAAACCTCGTTTATTGTATAATAATAAATATGGGAAATGAAGAAGTTATTAACTATGTTGTAATTGATCAGGGTATTCGTTTTGGAAAACCTTGTATAAAAGGAACCAGAATAACCGTTGGGGATATTTTACAATGGCTGTCAGAAGGAATACCGATTTCTGAAATACTTGAAGATTACCCATTATTAAAGGAAATTCATATAAAGGCGGCGCTTGCTTTTGCCGCAAGGCGTAAGATATCCCGCCAAAAGTAATCTTAATTAAGACAGGAAATAATAGTTCAAAAACATTGGCGGAATTAATTATTAACGTAAAACCAAAAATAGAAGATTTAGAAAATAACAACTACGGATTATTAGAAGTATACGGGCCATTAAAACTAGTTAAGTGAGTATTGCCAACTACATAACCTGTTCTATGTTCCTGTAATCTTTCCATTATTTCAAAAGCAAGTTATTTTTTACGTTCATTTTCCGCAAAAGTTTTTATCACCGTTTTAAGAGTACCTAGAATTTCATCGGGTAAGACTGCCAAATCGTCTAAAATGTCCCTGAATCTTAAATAATCGGAAATATCTATAGATTTTTTGTATTCCTTGCCGGTTACCAAGTATTCTACCGAGACGCCTAAGACTGAGGCTATCTTTACCGCAGTGTCGGCGGGTGGCATGGATTGTTGTGTCCTTAAATATGTGTCCAAAGCCCGTTTTTTAATGCCCACTTTTGCGGCAAATTCTTTTTGATTTAAACCAATATATTCAATTTCGGAACGTAAACGCCGCGAAAAATCAGTCATGTAACGGAAAAATATCATAATTATGTCATTTATTTATTGATAATACTTAATTATGTGTATATAATGACATATGGACATAATTATGTCTCTAATCATTTTATAAAAAGAAGGAGTTTTTTATGAAAAACATGAAACGAAATGTAGTGCTTATATCGGTTTTATTGACATTAACCATGGTGTTTTCCTGTAATACAGACGATAATCCCGGTACGGGTTCGGGACTGGATTATACCAGCCATAACACGGATTATTCGATTTTGGTAAGGAATAATACTGGTGAGCGGCTGGTGGCTTTTAAGGGTGAACTAAAAGCTGAGGCTCTTGTTGGCGGTATTCCTGCACATGCACAGAATCATGGTATGCCGA
>Ga0268262_10003233_pt1 | contig 17819 bp, 13 predicted proteins | sample TergutNc150P3_FD_190354 | JGI IMG/M metagenome (GOLD analysis project Ga0268262, IMG submission 190354) | Nasutitermes corniger P3 segment gut microbial community from laboratory colony in Florida, USA - Nc150 P3 (SPAdes) (version 2) | ecosystem: Host-associated > Arthropoda: Insects >...
CGAGTGGCTTGCGGAGAAGAAAAAATATTCTGCGGGAGCAAATACTGATGACCGTGTATCAAGGTACAGGGATTGGGATAATTTGCAATATATATTTAGAGGGATTGAAAAATTTGCCCCTTGGGTAAATAATGTGTTTTTTGTGACTTGGGGGCATTTTCCAAAATGGCTCAATAAAGAACATCCTAAATTAAAAATAGTTGAGCATAAAGATTATATACCAAAAGAATATTTGCCAACTTTCAGTGCTAATCCTATAGAACTAAATTTTCACAGGATAAAAGAACTTTCGGAGCATTTTATTTATTTCAATGACGATATGTTTTTGATAAAAGATACAAAAGCAACGGATTTTTTTGTAAACGGAAAACCTTGCGATAGTGCCGTGCTTACAGCCATTTCACATAAGGAAGACAGTTTTTTTTGGTTTTGCAATTACCGTGCAACAGGTATAATTAATAAATATTTTAATTCCAAGGAAGTTTTTAAGAAAAATCGCAAGGGTTGGTTTAATTTAAAATATGGCAAAATGCTTTTTCGCTCGTGGGTTTTGCAAGGATTTCCGCGTTTTACAGGTATTTGGCAGCACCATTTGCCAACTTCTCTTTGCAAATCAACGATGATTGAACTGTGGGAAAAAGAAGCAGACAAATTTCATCAAACCAGTTTAAATAAATTTAGATCTATGTTGGATTTTAATCAATGGGTGTTCAAGGATTGGCAGTTGGCAACTGGCAATTTTTATCCGAGAAGCGTAAATTTTGGAAAGTGTTTCATTTTTGACAATAAAAATATTTTTAATGAGGCGGTTAATTATATTGTAAAACAAAAAGGAAAGGCTATTTGCCTAAATGATCCCAATGATTATGTAATGGATAATGAAGAATTTGAGGAATCAAAAAAAATAATAATAAATAGCTTTGAGAAAATATTGCCAGAGAAATCCAAATTTGAATTGTGACTAGGAGTTTGTTTATGGTGAATCTGATTAACTGCAGTGTATCTGATTTTAACAAGAGAATAGAAAATAAAAAACTTGTATGTTTTGGAGCTGGTGTTGTTTCTGAATATTTTCTTAAAAGATATAGAGAATTTAATTTCGAGAATAAAATTGAGTTTATAGTTGATAACAATGAAAATTTGAATGGAACATTTAAAAGTTTTAACGGGAAAAATATACCAATTATTTCATTCCGTCAGTTCATAAGTTCCATATCAAATAATATTGCTATTTTAATCACAAATTTTGTATATGTTGATGAAATATTAAATCAACTTGATAATGAACCAGCTCTTAATGGAATTGAATGTTATGCTTTGGGTGTACTTGATGTTTATTACAATGCCGAAGCATTTGAATTTACTAAAGGGGAATATTCCAAAATCCCGAAAAAGATTCACTATTGCTGGTTTGGCGGGAACCCTATTCCTGAGCATTTGCAAAAATTTATGAAATCATGGAATAAATTTTGCCCTGATTATGAAATAATCAAGTGGGAAGAAAGCAATTATGATGTTAATAAAAATTTATATATGAAGCAGGCTTATGGAGCAAAAAAATGGGGATTTGCATCAGATTATGCACGACTTGATATTATTTATAACTATGGCGGTATTTATTTGGATACAGATGTAGAGATTGTAAAATCATTTGATGACTTATTATATGATGAAATGTTTTGTGGGTTTGAAACAAACAGTAGCATTAATTTTGGACTCGGTTTTGGAGCAGTTATAGAACACCCTATTTTAAAAACTATGCTGGAACTATATGAGAAATTGAGTTTTTTAAATGAAGACAACTCGTTAAATCTCACCACGTGTCCAGATTATCAATCTGAAATATTAAGTCAATATGGATTTAAACTTAATAACAAATATCAAAATATCAATGGTACTGCCGTATATCCTACCGAAGTTTTTTGCCCGATTAACAGTTTGAAATGCGTTGATTATTCAAGTATAAATACACATTCCATTCACTATTATGATACATCTTGGAAAACAGATGACGAACTAAAAAAAAGAACAGAAATTGGAATGAAATTGAAGAAACTTTTTGAAAGGAGAAATTAGCTTGTGTCTGAAACAATTCATATAGCATATTGCCTTGATGATGGTTATGCAGAACAAACTTGTGTATCTATGACGTCTATGCTTGCCAATACTAAATCAAAAGTGCATTTTCATGTGATTTCTAATCAGTTAGTTGATGAAAATAAAACGAAATTATCATCATTGCAAGAACGTTTTACGCATGGGGAATGGAGTTTTCATAGTGTTGAATTTGATACGAGTAGTTTTGTGTTAGATACAGTATTACATTTTACTATTGAAACTTACTATCGTTTTTTTCTTCCTAAAATATTACCAGAATTGGAAAGAATAATATATATTGATGGAGATACGGTTGTTGATGGAGATATATTAGAACTGTGGAATGAGAATTTGGAAGGGAAAATTGCCGGAGTAGTTCAAGATAGGCGGTTTGGGGAAGAAGAAATTTTAAAAATTTTTGAATTTAATGATTCTCATTACTTCAATGCGGGAATTTTGTTTTTGGATTTAAAAAAGTTTTCAAAATTATACACCTTGGATACATTGCCAAAAATAATTAGCGATTTATTCGCTAAATTTAAAAACAATAAAGTTTTATGGTACGCAGATCAGGACGTATTAAATTATCTATTGAGCGGAGAGGAATCGGTAAAATTTTTGAGTATTAAGTATAATTTGGAAGATTATTTTGGTGCTTATACTGATTTGATGTATGGTCAGGGTTGTCGTAACCTCGTAGAATGGGTTAATGCAAACAAAAAGCCCGTCATTATTCATTATTGCGGTCCCAAAAAACCGTGGCATTTGAAAAATGAAATGATTTTGTCAGTGCATTGGCGTTTATATTACAAATACAAAGCTTTAACCCCATTTTATAATCCTCTTGATGAAAAATTAATAGCCGAATATAATCGCAGAGAGAAAATTACCAAAACAGAAGCTTTACTTCCAACAAACACATATATACAACTATTTTGGCGAGATATTTTCACTGATTCTGCCGAGTATGTTAAGCAAATTATTGGAAATCGTAAACTTGTATTTTGGGGATCAACACTGCATATTACCCATATAATGGCAATTTTTGCATTACGTGGATTATATCCAGATGCTGTGGTTGATGGGTTAGCTACCAATCATGGTAAATATGTGTTTGAATATACTGTACAACCGTCAAAAATTCTAATGGGTAAATCAGATGAATATTTTGTTGTGCTTTGCATGGAAACCAAACAAGCACGTGATGTTGTAAAAAAAGTACTCAAAGAATATGGATATGATGAAAAAGGATTTGTACATGCTTATGCGGAAGCGTATGAGCGAGAAGATAAGCCTTTATTGCAGGAGTATCATTATGACTTATAAAAAGTTAAGCGAATTGCCCAATTTGCCAGAAAGCATAGATTCCGAAATGTTCAATGCCATACCACCGGAGATTTATGAGGAATATTCGGAAATGTGTTCTCCAGAACATAAATTTCTTTTTGGATTAATCCGCTTTTTTAAGCCCAAAAATATATTGGAAATAGGCGTATCTTCAGGAGCAGGAACAAGACTTATGCTCCATACCATAAAAGAGATGAAAGAATCTACTTTAACTTCTATAGATATTGCAGAACAGGCGTATCGCTTTCCCGATAAACCTGTTGGTTTTGTAGCCTTGCAAGAAAATGCAAACAATCCGCAATGGACTTTGATTGCTGGCAAAGACGCATCAGAAGTGATTGAAGGCTTTGGTAAAAAATTCGATTTTATAATGATTGATACATTGCATATCCATCCTGTTGAAACTTTGAATTTTTTATCAGTTTTGCCATTTTTAGAAGATGGGGCGATTGTTGTGTTGCACGATTTATCGTTGTATCTAACTGATGATTTTAATGATTTTCCTAAACTTCGTCTTGCTTCTAAATTTCTCTTTAGTTCAGTTACGGGTGAAAAAATTACCGTTTCTTCAAATGACAAAAAATATATTTCCTTGTGTGTAATACCAAATATAGGAGCGTTTCAGGTAACTTCTGATACACGCAAATATATCGATGGAGTTTTTCATTCTCTTTCTGTTCCGTGGGGTTTTATTCCTTACAAAAATACCCTTAGTAGTGTTCGTAATATTGTAAAAAATCATTACGATAAAACGAAATTGGAACTTTTTGATGATGCTGTTAGAATGAATTATTATCTTAATGCAAAAAAAATGATACCGTATCTGCCAAATGTATTGCAGCAGTATAAAGGAAAATACATACTTTTCGGTCAAAAAAATGCTGAAAATTATATTGAGATGATAAAAAGCATAGGTTTTGATTCGCCCTTGGAAATCTGGGATAACAAAATATATGATGGTGAAATTTGTGGTTTGCGGGTAGTAAAACCGCATGAAGGGCTTGATGGTAAAACAGCGATTATATTTACGGTCAGAATAAAAAACACATATCTTGAAATTCTTGAAGGACTTCCAAATTCATTAAAATCACATACTTATTGGTTTGAGGGATAAAATCGGGAAATAAGTATGATTCATAAGAAAAAGATTAAAGTTTCCATTATAATTCCTGTTTATAACGGCGAAAAATGGCTAAGTAGGTGCTTGCGAAGCTTGGTTAATCAAACTTTGAAAGAGATACAAATTATTTGCGTAAATGATTGCAGTACAGATAACTCTCTTGCCGTTTTACAGCAATATGCAAAAAAAGATAAAAGAATTGTAATTAAGAATTTGAAGAAAAACGGAGGAGAAAGCGTTGCCAGAAACAATGGGTTGAAAATGGCAAAAGGCGAATATATGGCATTTGTTGATCAAGATGATTATGTTGATTTGAATTTTTATGAAAAATTGTATAAATGTACTAGAAATTGTAGCATTGATGTTGTAAAAGGAAATGTGAAAGAAAAAAATAAAGGTGTGGAAATAATATATATATTAAACTCTAAAGTTAGAGAAAATAAATTTTATTTTCTCTTTTATTGGTGGAGCGCGATTTATAAAACTTCTTTTTTACGATATAACAATATACAATTACAAGAATATACCACCTTGGGAGCGGATCTTATTTTTCTCATAAAAGCAATTGTAAATGCCAATAAAATAATAACAGTTGACGATGTTTTTTATCATTACATAAGAAGGGTAGACTCTGGGGATTCTAAAGAATTAAATTATAAAAAAATAAATTCTATTTTCAAAGTTCATTCATATATATATGATTATTTAAATGAAAAGAAAATAAGCGAAGAAAATTATATTATAACATATAGTCACCATTTTTTAATATTCTTGAGTTATTTTTATAGAAGCAAGAGTAAAAAAAATAAAGAGTTCATCTGTGAAAAAGCAATTGAAATGTATAAGAAATGTAAATACAAATGTCTTTTGGCTGAGAAATATGAACAAGTTCTTTTAGATTATTTAAATACCGAAGATAAAGCAGGATTATTCAAGTTATTGACACAGATTCCCGATATTGGTTACCCAAAAATTAAATTAACTGCTCAAAAAAAATATATCTACGTATGGGGTAAAGGGAAAGATTCCGAAAGCGTGATATGGCAATGCAAAAGAAACAATTGGAATATAGCCGGTTTTTTGGATTCAAGTGAAAAAGAGGGAACAATTTCTCCTTTTAAAATTTTAAAACGGAAAAATAAAAATTATTTTATTATTATTAGCAGCAGAAAATACAGCTCTGAAATTGCAAAAATCTGCGAACAAGCAGGGCTTAAAGAGGAACAAAATTTTTGGAGGCCACGTTAAACGCTATGCAAAAAAAACATAATTCTAAGCATCTCCGAGCTCTAGCCGTTGTTCTTCCACAATTTCATCCTATTCCTGAAAACGATGAATGGTGGGGTAAAGGCTTTACCGAATGGACAAATACCGCAAAGGCAAAGCCTCGTTTTGAAGGGCATTACCAGCCACATATTCCAGCTGATTTAGGTTTCTATGATTTGAGATTGGAGGAATCAAGAATTGCTCAAGCTGAATTGGCAAAAAAATATGGTATTTACGGTTTTTGCTATTACCATTATTGGTTTCACGGCAAGCAGTTATTGGAAAGACCTGTAAATGAAATTGTAGCAAGTGGCAAACCAAATTTTCCCTTCTGCTTATGTTGGGCAAATGAACCTTGGGGTAGAAATTGGGATGGACAGAATAATAAGGTTATACAGGAACAAAAGTATAGTAAAAAAGATCATTTGAATCATTTTAAATTTTTATTAAATATTTTCAAAGATAAAAGATATATAAAAATAAATGGCAAACCGCTTTTCATTATATATAGAGCCACTCATATCCCAAATGTTAGAGATATGATTAATTTATGGAATATGGAAGCTAAGAAGAATGGTTTTAAAAACGGGCTTTATTTTTTAGCTACAACGGGACATGCTTTCTATGAGGATCCATCATCATACGGATTTGAAGGAGTTTGGGATTTTTTGCCATATATATTCTCTAATAATACCTTATCTAGAGTTTTGAAATCTTCAAAAGACAGAGTAAGTTTATACGGTGACATTGTTAAAAGGGTATTGGAAACCTACCCAATACCAAGGTCGTTCAAAAAATATCCGGGAATTTGTCCTGGTTGGGATAATAGCCCAAGGAAAGCAAAAGAGGCTTTTATTGCGCACGATTCTACCCCAGATCTATATGAAAAATGGCTTGCTCATGTATGTGAAAAATTTGAACCTTATTCAAAAGAAGAGAATTTTGTATTCATAAATGCAATGAATGAATGGGCAGAAGGCAATCATTTAGAACCGGATTTGAAATGGGGTTTGAAATATTTGGAAGCTACAAAAAGGGTGTTGGATAAATATACATGATATTTATATTAAATCATTTTTTTGTACTTACCAATACTTCAATAAATTCAGCCCAAATGCCATAATGCAAATCTAATAAATATTCAATATTTGTATTGAGTCCGCTATATTCTTTTATAAAGTCAATAATATCAAATCCCCAATGCATTGTTACAGGAGAGCCTCTGTTATCTATCGGATTACCGTGCCATTCTTCTTGTTTCAAAAATAGCGGCTCTCCGTCTTCGCCTTGTTTAGCCCATATTTCTGTTTTATTAAATTTGTTTATCAACGGAACTGTAAATATATGGCTCCCTCCATGCTTTAATGTCCGTGCAATTTCAGAGAATGCTTTTTCGGGATTATATATATGCTCAAATACGTCTTGAGTTATCACTATGTCAAATGTTTCATCGTTAAATGTTTGTTTTTCCAAATTTTCATTTCTATAGCCGTTTATAAATGTTCCCGCTTTCTCTTTATAAAAGAATTGAGATGCTATATATCCTTTACATTCAGAAATAAATTTACTTGTAGTGGAACATTTGCTTGGTGACGATTCATGTATATTTAAATTTCTCCAATTTGGATAATATTTTTCAAGAACCAGCATAAGAGCTCTTTGTCTTGGAATAGATCCACAGTTTTGGCAATGAAAATGATCCCTAAGCCAAGTATTTTCAGAAAAAAATGCCGTATTTTTGTTACAAATAGGACAAAATCCATTATGATTTATATAAAACGAATTTTCAGTTATAAGATTAATATTTTTAAATGCGGTTATATTTTTGTATCCAGCCTTAACAAATTCTTGCTCAAGTTCATTTACAAGATATTCATTATATATCGCAATTATAACAATCGTATTTTCAGCATTATTAAAATGTGCAAAATCAGGTTTTGATATCGGAGAACCAAGTTTACTCTTAATTTCGTCGTATTTTTTATCCCATACTATAATTTTGGACTTATCATATTCATGAGCATGTAGAAGAGATAAAAGTTTTGTTCCAACGTTTCCTGCTCCATAAATTATAATTTTATCGTAACCGAGCAGGTCAGAATAACCAATATTCTTATAAATCATATAAACTCCATTGATTTTTTATTATCTTAAACTTAATATAATATAGTAAATGCTGATTAACTCACAATCTCAATTTTATCCAATCAGCATTCCCCCCTTGAATGGAGATTTTTTAACAAAAATCACCATTTGTCCCCCCGTTTTTTCCGCTCGGAGAGCTAACGGGGGGGAACGCCACAGCGAAATTCAGAGTTAATCAGTGGCTACTATATAAATTCAGCTTAGTCTCCATAGGCAATAGTGTATTTACTATATTTATCCCAAATATGGCTTTGGGCAATAAAATGGCGTTTAATGAGGCTTGTGGTGAAAGCTCCCAAAAAGAAATATATGTATGGGGTGCTGGGCATTATGGCGTTCTTACAGCTTTTGATTGCGAGCAGGAAGGCGTCAAAATTAAAGCCTTTATAGATATCAATGCGAATAAAATAAAAACAAGACTTGGATTGCCAGTGTTGGCTCCAGAGCAAGCATTAATAAATAATATTGCCGTTAAGCCATATATAATAGTTTCCGTTGAAAATCAAAATGCAGTTTACAAAATAATTGAATTTTTGCAGAAAAATTGCTTCAAAGAAAATGAAGATTATGAATATTCAGAACGTATTTCGTGGGTAAAAATAAGAAATTATTTTTTGCAATTAGACAGGCAAAACCAGCCTGAAGAAATAAAAGAAATTATAGATTTTTTCAAAAAAAATCTCTTTCATATATTTCCTTATGAATTTATCCACAAATATGAATTGCCAAATGTACTTTACGATAATGACTGTAAAATGCATTATATTTTACACAAAGGCAAAAAATTGTATATGCCAAGTACTTGGAGTGAAAATGAATGCGCAAATTATTATAAAGATTTATGTATAGAACAAGATATGGATTCTCCACACAGATATGAAACAGAAAATTATATGGTTAAGAATGGCGATGTTATAGTAGATCTTGGTGCAGCGGAAGGTATATGGGCATTGGAAAATGCTGAAAAAGCCTCAAAGATATATTTATTTGAATGTGAAGAGAAATGGATAGAAGCTTTAAAGAAAACATTTGAACCATATAGTGAAAAAATTGAAATAATAAATAAATTTATATCGAATGTAACTGATGAAAATGAAGTTACGTTTGACGATTTTTTTAATGGACATGAAGTAAATTTCATAAAAGCTGATATTGAAGGCTCAGAACTAGAACTTTTGCAGGGGGCAAAAAAAATATTGCAAAATCAAAATGATATAAAACTTCTTTTGTGTACATATCACAAAGAAAACGATGAAATAATTTTGAAAGAAATGCTTGAAAAGTATGGGTTTGCAACGGAATATTCAAAAGGATATATGTTATTTTCGTATAGTTATCTTTATGGTAAAGAATTAAAAGAACCTTATGTTAGACGAGGTTTAATAAGGGCAAGAAAATGCAAACAGTAGTTGTTCGTTTAAAAGATGCATGCAATCTTAAATGCCGTATGTGTAACGTTTATCCAAGAGATAAAGTTAAAAATAGTCAAATGAGTCTTGAGGATTATGATATTATTTTAAAAAAACTAAAAAACACACGAATTTGCGGTCAAAAAATAGATACTATCCGCTTAGATGGAAATAGAGAAGGTTTGTGTTATCCTCATATAGATACTGCAATCCGTATGACCAAAGAATATGGTTTCCGTACTTATTTAGTTTCCAATGGAGTTTTATTAACAGAACAGACTTCTAAAAATTTGCTAAACGCAGGTTTAGATAAGATTATGTTTTCAGTTGCAGGCATATCACCAGAAACATATAGTCGTTTCCAAGGATATGAAATGCCAGAAAATCAGTTCCATCGTGTTTGCAACAACATAAAGCTTTTTAGCACCATTAAAAAAGAATTATGTAGTTCATGCGAAATATATATTAGTTTTATATTGGATGAATTGCTTATGCAAGATGCTGATGAACCTAGAAAAGCGATCGCTTTTTGGAAAACATTAGAATGCAACCTTTTTCGGTTAGTTCGTGAATATCCATCAATAAATCATAAACGCCCTGTAGGGGGACCATTATGTGCTACAAGCAGTATTATTAATACTGATGGGGAAGTATTTCCATGTTGTGGAGGCTCTGAAGATATTGTTATCGGAAATCTGTTACACGACGAACCAGAAGATATTTTTAGTGGTGAGTCCATAATGAAATTATATCGCGGTTTAAATAATCCTGATGAATTTGCGCTGCCAAAACAGTGTAAAACGTGTTTGCTAAACGGAATGCCAAAATGCCACGATATGGATTTTCGATATGCAGAAAATATACCTTTAGAAAATAATAGCTTTAAAGAGTTTTGTAAAGCAGCACATAATAAAAATGTATATATCCTTGGTATGAATGAATTTGCAACGGAGGGTATTTCGGATTGCTTGCGTGTTGGAATTTCTGTGGTAGGAATAATAGATAATAATTTTCATAATTGGGGGAAGTCAATAAATGACGTTCCAGTTATTGAACCTAATTATAAAAATGTAAAAGATGATTGTGTTTTATTAATATGTACAAGAAATATATCTGATGCTTGGTTACTAGCTAAAGAATGGGGATATAGGGATATATATATATATGGTTTATTTTTTGAGCAACATTTTCAACGTCATCAGATGTTAACAGTTTCATTTGGTTTAAACTAAGTGAAGGGAAAATTTAGGATAGATATGCGTGATATTTACATTTGGAATACCGATGAGCGAGCGATTTTAACTGGACTAAATTTAGAACAGCAAAATTTGCAAATAAAGGCTTTTATAGACCCTAACTCTGATAAAATAGGCACTCGCATAGGATTACCTGTTATGTCTCCTTCTGATGTTATATATGAAGATATATATATATATATAGCAGAGACTGACTATTATAAATTGTTAAAGATTGGAAACTTTTTGGAAAATAAAGGATTGGTGTACGGAAAAAAACTAGGTGGCTTTGAATTTTTATCAGAACTTATTTATGACAAAAATAAATTTAAAGAAAATTCTATTAAATCTGAATTATATAATGAACCTTTGGTATCAGTAATTATTCCAGTATATAATGTTGAATTGTATCTATCGCAATGCTTAGATTCAATAATAAACCAAACTTATGAAAATTTGCAAATTATATGCGTAAATGATGGTTCAACAGATAATTCATCGCAAATATTGCAACAATATGCAAACAAAGACACAAGAATTGAGATTATAAATAAAAAGAATGGAGGTTTGAGTTCTGCAAGAAATATTGCATATCCATATATCAAAGGCAAATATACTCTTTTTGTAGATTCTGATGATTATATTGATATTGATACTTGCAGGAAAAGCGTTGATGTGGCAGAGCATAATGATGCAGATATCACACTTTTTTTTCTTAATACAGAAATAAAACTGAACAGCGGAACAACTATTTATCTCAAACAAACTCAACATTTTCCAAGTTGCAAAACAAAAATAACTACTGAGGAGAAAATGTCGGTAAAACATTTCATAGATATGTGCTATAAACTTTGGCGTTCAGATTTTTTGAAAACAAATGAATTGCTTTGCCCAGAATATATAGCTTATGAAGCAGTTTTACCATCATGGAAAGGTTTTATTTTAGCAAATAAAGTAGCTATACTTGAGGATGTTTTATATCATTATCGCATAACAAGCAATTCAACTATGGGTAAATTAAGTAGTACAAATATTGATATCTCTAAGCATCACTTTGATTTTTTGTACGCAAGTAGATTGATTAGGGATTTTTTAGATAAATCAGGCTATTTTAATGATTATAGTATGGAATACGTTGAGTGGCATCTAGGAACCTGTTTTTTTATATATGATAGAACCCATGAAGCGGTAAAAGCATTGTTTCTTCAGCAAATATTTTTATCTCTTTCCGAAAAAGATAAAGAATTTTATCGCAAGCGTGAATTTTCATCAGCTATAATGAAATTGCTAACGAAATATTTTGGAGATAGGTTGGGTTAATTCAAAGGCTTAATTGAGTGTCTTGGCACAGATTTTTCTATATTAAAGATGAAATATATAGGGAGATTAGAGATAATGCAAGACTACATAAACAAAACTATGGATAGAGAAGATCTATCAAATGCTTCGGCGAAAAAAATCATTGATGAATTAAATTCGCTGATTATAAGATTAAAGAACGAAAATTTGAAAATAAGTTCTTGGTATGGAAGGTTTGATTTATCCGGTGATAAAAATTCACTTGAATGGATAAACAGAGGTATTGACTATGCTCCGTTATCAAACGCCGTAGATGATACCAATTATCCTTGGTTTCTTTATTGGGAGATTGTATGGCTAGTGTTGCATAACGATTTTATGCCTGGGCAGAAAGTTTTGGATATGGGTGGAACTTCTTCGTTGTTTTCGTATTATTTAGCAAGCAAAGGAATGGAAGTGACTACAATTGATTTACAGGAGAATTTGGTTGAAAATGCAAATTACACAGCTAGTAAAATGAATTGGAATCTTAAAAACATTGTGATGAATATGAAAGATTTATATTTTAACAAACAATTTGATCATATAACATCCGTATGTGTGTTTGAACATATTCCAATTTATGATCGCGTAGAAATTAATAAGGAAATGAAAAAATGCTTAAAGATTGGAGGGAATTTTAGTATAACTTTTGATTACAGAAATCCTTCTAAAGCTGCTCAGATTAATTCTCCTGAGGATGTTGAATCTCAATTTATCACGACTTCTGGATTATCTCCGAGAGGGAATATGCCGTTTTTAGACAACGGAAAGAATTACCTGCTTCATCCTTTCTATTCAAATAAGGTTTCTAATTATCGAAAACAGGCTGTGGAACAAGGTTTGTTTGACGCTTCAGAAATAGATGCAGTAAAAACCGAAAATGATTATACTTTTGGAGCTTTATTTTTAAGAAATGAAGGATAAAAATCCATGCAGAACATAAAAGTGAGTTGTTGATTTAATAGGATTGTTGTAATTTTAGGTAAAGTGATAAATATTTTTTATATATTTATAGCGTATGAGTGAAGAAATTATGTCTGAGACAATTCATATAGCATACTCCCTTGACGATGTGTACGCAGAGCCTACTTGCGTATCTATGGCATCTATGCTTGCAAATACTAAGTCAAAAATACATTTTCACGTGATTTCTAATAGGTTATCCGATGAAAATAAAGCAAAATTATCGTCATTGTCAGAGCGTTTTTCGCATGGTCAGTGGAGTTTCTATGGATTTAAATTTGATGATAAAAAGTTTATTCTTCCTGCTCATTTAACAATTGAAACATATTATCGTTTTTCCCTTCCTACGATACTGCCTGAACTAGATAGGATAATATATATTGATGGCGATACGATTGTAAACGGTGAAATTGCAGAATTATGGAATGAGGATTTAGAAGGAAAAGCTGCTGGAGTAGTTTCGGCTGCTATTAGTACGGATAAACGTTCTAAAATCCTTGATTTAAAATGTGATTGGCATTATTTTAACGCAGGTGTATTATTGTTAGACTTGAAAAAAATTTCTGAATTATATACGCTTGATAATTTACCTAAAATTATCAGCGTTGTTTTCAAAAAGTATGTTGAAAATAATGAACCTTGGTTTGCCGATCAGGAAATTATTAACTATCTAATGAATGGAGAAAAATATGCAAAATATTTAAACGCTAAATTTAATTTAGAAGATATAGGATATTTTTTACAGTTTAAAAATTGCAGATATCTCAAAGAATGGACGAATTTTTATAATTATCCTATTATTATTCACTTTATCGGTCCACAAAAGCCGTGGCACTTGAAGGCTAGCTTTATGATTTCTGGGCATTGGCGTTTATATTACAAATACAAAGCATTAACTCCGTTCTATGACCCATCTGACGAAAAACGTATTGCCGAATATGAACGCCGAGAGAAAATTACCAAAACAGAAGCATTGCTTCCAATAGGCACATATATATATTTTTTCTGGCGAGATATTTTCACAGATTCTGCTGAGTATGTTAAGCGAATTATTGGAAATAGAAAACTTGCATTTTGGGGAGCTGGGCAACACATTACTCATATAATGATAATGTTTGCATCACGTGAGATATATCCCGATGTAATAGTAGATGGTTTGGGAACCAATCATGGCAAAGAAGTGTTTGAATATACAGTTCAGCCAGCAGAGATATTGAGAGGAAAAACGGAAGAATATTTTGTTGTACTTTGCATGGAAAGCAAACAGGTGAGTGATACTGTAATTAAGATACTCAAAGAATACGGTTATGATGAGAATGGATTTTTACACGCTTATGCGGAAGCGTATGAACGGGAGAATGAACTTTTATTGCAAGAGAAAAACTATGTATAAATTATTAATTACACGTGTGTGATTTTCTACATTACCGCAGATGCTCTATACCTTAATGCACAAAAAAATTTTCGTTGCCGATATTGAAATAGACTCGGAAACGGCGAATATATTGAGCATACCAAAAATTCACAATATAGAGCATATTCCTATAGGCATTGAAGTAAAAGACGGAGTTATTTCAAGAAAGTCGCTTAATGACTGGTGGCTTGGGCGTTCTATACCTGCAAGCAGAAGCGGAATAAGGGAGGCTTTGGAAGCTATGAATATATCTTCCACTAAAGTACTTCTTGAAAAATGTTTGGGACTTGGACTTAGTGACCAATATTGGATAAACAATCCACAAAAACCTCTTGAATGGGAACGCATTAATTTTTTTGAGAATACATTTTCAGAAGATGTTGGAAATGCGCTGTTTGGCAAAACGCCAAACGAAGAAATAGACTTGTTTTCTCCAGACAACACATCTGATGGCTGGCAAAAAAAGAAATGGATTATCATAGACAAAAAAAGAATTTTATTGAAAGGTGGCAGCAATCCTGCCCAACAAGAACCGCTCAATGAAGTTTTGGCTAGTATGCTAATGCGTAGGTTGAATATTCCTCATGTGGGTTACACGTTGGCTGAAATAGATGATTTTCCGATGAGTTTGTGTGAAAATTTTATAACCACTGAAACGGAGTTGATAAGTGCTTGGCATATTTTTTCAGCAGGTAAAAAACGGCAAAATCATATTTCAATTTATGAACATTTTTTAGATATTTGCGAAACCCTTGGTATTCCAAATATGCGAGAATATGTGGATAAAATACTTGTCATAGATTTTTTAATAGCAAATACCGACAGGCACTTTGGCAATTTTGGAGCCATTCGGAGTGCCAATACGCTTGAATGGCAGGGAGCATCGCCTATTTTTGATTGCGGAACCTCTATGTGGCATAATGAATTTACGCATAATATTCGCTATGACGAGGATATTAAATGCAAGCCTTTTAAAACTTATTTTTCAGAGCAGATTAAACTTGTGAATTCTTTTGACTGGATAAATTTTAACACTTTAAAGGATATAGACGAGGAATTCAGAGAAATTTACAAACCTTCAAAATATATGGATAAAATGAGAATAGATAAGTTGCTATTTTCGCTTAAAAAGAGAATTGAGATGCTAAATCATTTGAGTGGGAATGGGGGGTAACTATGCAGAATATAAAAGTGAGCATAATAGTTCCTGTGTACAATACGGCAGATTATTTGAATCGCTGTCTTGATAGTTGTGTGAATCAAACATTGCAAGAAATTGAGGTAGTTGTTGTGAACGATTGTTCGCCAGACCCACGTGATGGTGAAATAATGAGAGAATATGAGAAAAAATTTCCAAATAAAGTGCGATGTTTTTGGCACGAAAAAAATAAACGTCAAGGCGGAGCGCGAAATACAGGAATACGAGCAGCTTGCGGTGAATTTTTATATTTCGCCGATAGCGATGATTATTTAGATTTAAAATTATGCGAAAAGATGTATAATGCAATTATTGCAAAAAATGCTGATATGGCTGTGTGTGATTGTAATTTTATAGATGATAAAGTTGTTATTGAAAATTGGTCATACGCAGACAGAACTAATGGTAAATTTGATTCACCTGATTTATGCAGCAGAATAAGAGATTTAAAAATGCATAATATTTGGCTTATTGTGATAAGAAAATCAGTTATCCAAAATAACAATTTATATTTTCCAGAACATACTGTAGCTGATGATTTGGCAAGTATTTTATGGTTTGTAGCGAGCCCTAAGATAGTACGATTAAACGAAGCTTTATACTATTACGTTCAACGTCAGAACTCTATTACTACTGGTCGTAATATGCAATCTTACGCATTAATTATCAAGTCAATTGAATATATTTTAAATTCTGATTATTTTAGCAGTTTAGATATTCCCGTAAAAAAACTAGTGTCTCTTTATTTATATAGATTGGTTATACATTATATTTATATCGTTTGCATAAAATATCCTGTTGAATTTTTAAACTTCTGCAATAGCATTTTAGCTCTCTTTAACATATATAAAGTCAATTATGATGACGATATATATGCACAACTAGAAGATAGTATATGGGTTAGAGATGTATTTTGTTTTATTGAATTAAATGTCGGTTTACCAGATTTCTATTTCAAATTCACAGTTTTTTGGAATACATATTACGCAAAACAACAAATACCGCAAGATAAAGTTACACAATTGAAAAAGCTACGTAGTTGTATTTCTCCATATATGGGCAAACGTTTGACTATATGGGGGTGCGGGTATTTTGGGAAACAAAATGCAGAAAATATGAGTGTTATGGGTATTAAATTTGAGATTACAGATACCAATGCAAAAAATCACGGCGAAAGCATTGCAAATGTTGTTGTTAAACCCTGGGATGAACTAAAAGAGCATACAGATGTTGTATTGGTATCGGCTAAAGGAATATTTGATGAGGTTAATGCCAGATTATCAAAAGAATGCCCCTATATAAAGGTTGTTGATTTAGTACAAAAATAAATCTCTCCTGCTGCGCCATTGCTTAACCCCATTCTTTCTATATCTGATTCGTTTAGCAAATCTTTAGCATAAATAATTTCAACAGAAAATCCAGCTTCACGCAATCTATCTGCATAATCGGGACCATAAGCTCTAACGTGGTCGGATTGCCCGAAAGTTTTTTCTCGCTCTTTCGGTTCTGTAATGGAAGGGTCTTCGTATGTTTTGTCTCTGATAATCGGTACATTTAAAACAGCCCAACCATCTTTTTTTAGTACTTTATAAAATTCCATCATCGCTTTGCGGTCATCAGAAACGTGTTCCAATACATGGCTGCAATATATTATATCAAAACTTTCATTTTTATATTGAATATCCATAATATCCATTTTTACCATAGCATTGGAGGCATATAAATCCGCAGTTATATAATTTTCACCAAATTGCCTTTCAAATATTGGTATTAAAAAATGTTCTGGTGCTATATGTAGCATTTTTCTATGTTTACTATCTCCATTGAAGAAATTTGTTTTTTCTTTGAGAAAAATATAAAGCAATCTATGCCTTTCAAGTGAACCGCAATGCAGGCAAAGAGCATCTTGCCTAGGATTTACTCCAAATAAGTCAAAATAAAATGAGGTCTTTTGACAAATAGGGCAAAATCGTTCCGTATTTTCAGTTTTATTTACCAAAGGATATATGCCAGTAGATGTAATATTTATGGGTATTATTTTGTGTTGAATTAAAAAATCATTTACCTCATAAGATTTTTGCAGGGCATAAGCAACGCAGTCTATTTCTTTTCCATATAATTCCAAAAGTTTTTCCGCAGAAATAATAGGCGTATTTTCTATTAAAGAACCTTGTTTAGCAGGGTTGTTATCCACAAAATAAACCAGTTTATATTCATTAAAGTATTTTTCTTCAACTAGCTTTTTAGTTTGTTTGCCGATTTGCCCAGCTCCAAAAATTGCCAA